>OKMY01000324.1_pt1 | contig 17889 bp, 17 predicted proteins | sample 1614131 | NCBI WGS metagenome assembly OKMY01 (sample SAMN04436908, study PRJEB24849) | human gut metagenome | biome: human gut; feature: NICU; material: stool | host: Homo sapiens | place: USA: Saint Louis, MO | collected 2012-04-20 | reverse complement strand
TGTCTAGTTCTTTAAAATATTAGTTTATTACAAATACATTATAGTATACAATCATGTAAGTTGAAATAAGTTTAGTTTTTAAATATCATTGTTATCATTGATGATTAACATTTTGTGTCAAAACACCAACTCTGATAATAACAAAATCTTCTATACACTTTACAACAGGTTTTAAAATTTAACAACTGTTGAGTAGTATATTATAATCTAGATAAATGTGAATAAGGAAGGTCTACAAATGAACGTTTCGGTAAACATTAAAAATGTAACAAAAGAATATCGTATTTATCGTACAAATAAAGAACGTATGAAAGATGCGCTCATTCCCAAACATAAAAACAAAACATTTTTCGCTTTAGATGACATTAGTTTAAAAGCATATGAAGGTGACGTCATAGGACTTGTTGGCATTAATGGTTCCGGCAAATCAACGTTGAGCAATATCATTGGCGGTTCTTTGTCGCCTACTGTTGGAAAAGTGGATCGTAATGGTGAAGTCAGCGTTATCGCAATTAGTGCTGGCTTGAGTGGACAACTTACAGGGATTGAAAATATCGAATTTAAAATGTTATGTATGGGCTTTAAGCGAAAAGAAATTAAAGCGATGACACCTAAGATTATTGAATTTAGTGAACTTGGTGAGTTTATCTATCAACCAGTTAAAAAGTATTCAAGTGGTATGCGTGCAAAACTTGGTTTTTCAATTAATATCACAGTTAATCCAGATATCTTAGTCATTGACGAAGCTTTATCTGTAGGTGACCAAACTTTTGCACAAAAATGTTTAGATAAAATTTACGAGTTTAAAGAGCAAAACAAAACCATCTTTTTCGTTAGTCATAACTTAGGCCAAGTGAGACAATTTTGTACTAAGATTGCTTGGATTGAAGGTGGAAAGTTAAAAGATTACGGTGAACTTGATGATGTATTACCTAAATATGAAGCTTTCCTAAACGATTTTAAAAAGAAATCCAAAGTCGAACAAAAAGAATTTAGAAACAAACTCGATGAGTCCCGCTTCGTTATTAAATAAACTAAAAAACCGAGAATCTCCATTTAAGGATTTCCTCGGTTTTATTTTTGTCATCATGATTATTTCGCCTTTTTTATTTTTCTTTTTGCTTTGGCTATTTTATACATAAATATAGGAATACTCTTTAATCTACCAATACGTTTCCAATCTATTAATGCTCTATATATCCATTCAATGTTTAATTTTCTAAAGATATAAGGTGCTCTCTTTTTAGCCCCTGCAAATACTTCAAGAGAACCACCTACGCCCATCATCACTGTAGATTCAAATTGGTTTTCATGTGTCATAATCCATTCTTCTTGTTTAGGGAATCCCATACCTACAAATATGTAATCAGGTTTAAACAGTTCAATTCGTTTCACTACCGTCTCATCTTCTAAATCAATATAACCGTGATGATGCGCAAACGATATGTTTGGATATCTTTGTTGCAATGCATATTGTGCCGCTTCTACAACTTCATTAGTTGCCCCTAGCAAAAATACTTTTTGATGATTTACATGAGCAATTTTCAAACATTCATCCATCAACTCAATACCAGGTATACGATGCGCTAGAGGTTGCTTTAAACGATGCGAAGCTTTGACTACTCCTGTCCCATCAGCAACAATATAGCTCGCTTGATTTATTAACTCTAAATACGCTTGATGTGTCGTCGCGTAATTCACTATTTCAGGGTTGGCTGTTACTATAAAAAGATTATTCGTTGATTGATTTGCAAAAAAGGTTTTAATATTTTCAACCATTTGCAACATTGTTGTATTATCAAAATCGACCCCTAAAATGTCAACTTTGGCTGTATTGGATCTTTCTTCAACAGTCATAACAGGAATCTCCTATCTTATTTCATTATTATGTTAGTGTAATCAATATTAACAGTATTTATATTCATCCTATTTATATCGAAATGATTTTGCTTTATTTTAACACATATTCACCTTTTCAAAAATTAAAATTAGTTTAACTAGGGTAAGTCTAAAGTCTAACGCTATTGATGCCAATATCATTTATAATAAGTGATAAGCAAACTTTAAATTAATATCTTATATGAGGTTAACAATGAATTATTTATCCAACTTTTTTAATACGACAATTCAACTTAATATATACGTTATCGTTATTGTTGCAGCTTGTTATATTGCTATTCATCAATATAGACATAAGCCTGTTTTGAACTATTTAGATGTCATTTTAAACTATATCCCTGTTTTAACACATGAATTTGGTCATGTACTGTTTAATAAACTCGCTGGTGGCCGTGCAAAAGATTTAGTCATTGTAACAAGCCCACGAGAGCGACAACAGACATTACAACAAGGATTCGCAATTACACAATCTAGACATCTAGCAGGCCAATGGCTTACAACGATTGGTGGTTATTTTATGCCACCTATTATGTTATTGATTGGTCTAGCGTCGAGCCATTATCAGATACCTAGTTTCTTTATATTTACCTATTTATTGATATTTATTTATTTTTTAATTTTAACATCTAGAAAAGGCTCACCCATTGTTGTTATAACTTTAATTTCTATCATGTTGTATTTTATATTAAAAGATGAAAATATAGTAGAAATTCAACTACTTGTCACAATGAGTTATCAATATATTTTAGGTGTATTATTAGGCGAAGTTCTACAATCTAGTTGGACGATTGCTAAATTGACTTTCCAGCGTCCGAGTCCACAGTGGGATGGTAGTGCACTTAAAGAACTCAGTCATGTACCTATCTTCATTTATAGTACAATCTGGATTATCTTCAATCTTTATGCAGTGAATATTTTACTCAAATATACTCACTTGATAAATTAACTAATAAAAAAGAAGCCTAAAGCAATGATCCATATGTCTTTATCAGTACAATCATGGATATCTTTATGGCTTCTTTATTTTATTTTTCAGCAAACATGTTCATTGCATTTTCGTAACTGACAATAATTACATTATCATTACGTTTGATAATAATTACTTTATTCATTTCATCTTTCGATACAATTTCTACTTCATTACCAATAGAGATATCTTTACTAGACAAATATATTAGCAAATCAGTCTTATCTCTCACACGTTTGATTGTAACGATATCGCCAGGTTCATAATTCAATATCGTTGTTATATATTTCTCTTTATATTCATTATTTCTAGGAATCACACCGCCGTGCGGGCAAGTTTCTGGGAAATTTAACAAGCTATCAAGCCTTTCAACAAATAAATCTGAAATTCGATGTTCTAAAATTTCTGCTTCTTGATGTACTTCTTCCCAATTATATTTCAATATTTCTATTAAAAATAATTCTAATAGTCGATGTCTCTTAATGATATCAAGCGTATGCGTTAAACCATCCTCTGTTAATCTAACACCTTTGTACGGTTTTGTTTCAACATAGCCTGCTTTTTCAAGACGCCCTACCATTTCACTTACAGATGGAGGCTTAATATTTAAAAATTGAGATAGGATTTTATTTGTCACAAAATTTTTATCGCCATTATTCGTAAGGATTGCCTTTAAATAGTCCTCTTTTTCTTCAGTTAACATACTTTCACCTCACATACATTGTCTATATTATATCACGAATTTACTTGACATGATAAATATTCTCAGTTTATTATACAATTAATTAGGTTAGCCTAAACTTTTAATTAGGAGGTATAAACGTTTGTTAGAAACAAAAGATTTAAATCTGTTTTTAGGTAATAAGCATGTACTTAAAAACATTTCCTTATCGTTACCAGTACGCGGCGAAATAATTGGTATCATGGGCCCGAATGGTGCTGGTAAATCTTCCCTTATCAAGTCTTTAATTGGTGAATTTAATGCTACCGGTACTAAATTGTTATATAACAAACCTATACAACAACAACTGCAACATATTACATATATTCCACAAAAAGCACATATTGATTTAGATTTTCCTATAAGTGTGGAACAAGTGATTTTATCAGGTTGCTACAAAGAAATTGGATGGTTTAGACGACCTAATAAATCAGCAAGGGATAAACTCAAACAGTTATTAAGCGATTTAGAATTAGAATCTTTACGTCATCGACAAATTTCAGAATTAAGTGGTGGACAATTACAACGTGTGCTAGTAGCAAGAGCATTGATGTCCGAAAGTGAAGTTTATTTTCTAGATGAGCCGTTTGTCGGAATTGATTTTAGTAGCGAAAAATTAATCATGACAAAAATCGAGAACTTAAAACAACAAGGAAAACTTATTCTTATCATCCACCATGATCTATCAAAAGCAAAGCAATACTTTGATCGCATTATTCTATTAAATCAAACATTACGATACTTTGGTGATAGTGAAGAGGCTATGAGTGTCACTCGCTTAAACGAAACATTTATGAGTAGCACTGACTGTAGTGACCCTAGTCAAAGGAGCAATATAACATGTTAGAGTTTGTCGAACATTTATTTACATATCAATTCTTGAATCGAGCATTGATAACTTCAATTATTGTAGGGATAGTTTGTGGTACAGTTGGTAGTTTAATTGTATTACGTGGTCTTTCATTAATGGGAGATGCAATGAGTCACGCAGTATTACCTGGTGTTGCCTTATCATTCTTATTTGGTATTCCAATGTTTATAGGCGCACTTATAACTGGTATGATCGCAAGTATTTTTATCGGTTATATCACATCTAGTAGTAAAACGAAACCTGACGCCGCTATTGGAATTAGTTTTACCGCTTTCTTAGCTTCGGGGATTATTATTATTAGCTTAATAAACACTACGACAGATTTGTACCATATTCTGTTTGGTAATTTACTGGCAATCACAAATAGTGCATTTTTAACAACTATTGTGATTGGTTCAATCGTCCTTATTCTAATCATTATTTTCTATCGTCCATTAATGATTTCTACATTCGATCCAACGTTTAGTAGAATGAGTGGTCTAAATACGACGTTATTACATTACTTTGTGATGTTGTTACTCTCATTAGTAACAGTAGCAAGTATTCAAACGGTAGGTATTATTCTTGTAGTTGCATTATTAATTACACCTGCATCTACAGCATTTTTAATTAGTAAAAAACTATACTCAATGATGATTATAGCAAGTTTAATAAGTGTCATAAGTTCAATTGTCGGACTTTATTACAGCTATATTTACAACATTCCTAGTGGTGCAACAATCGTACTTTGTACGTTTGTAATTTATATCATCACATTATTTTTCACAAAATTTACGAATAGAAAGAAACGAGGAAGTTTAACATGAAAAAATTAGTACCTTTATTATTAGCCTTATTACTTTTAGTTGCTGCATGTGGTACTGGTGGTAAACAAAGCAGTGATAAGTCAAATGGCAAACTAAAAGTAGTAACGACGAATTCAATTTTATATGATATGGCTAAAAATGTTGGTGGAGACAACGTCGATATTCATAGTATTGTACCTGTTGGTCAAGATCCTCATGAATATGAAGTTAAACCTAAAGATATTAAAAAGTTAACTGACGCTGACGTTATTTTATACAACGGATTAAATTTAGAGACTGGTAACGGTTGGTTTGAAAAAGCCTTAGAACAGGCTGGTAAATCATTAAAAGATAAAAAAGTTATCGCAGTATCAAAAGATGTTAAACCTATCTATTTAAACGGTGAAGAAGGCAACAAAGATAAACAAGATCCACACGCATGGTTAAGTTTAGATAACGGTATTAAATACGTAAAAACAATTCAACAAACATTTATCGATAACGACAAAAAACATAAAGCAGATTATGAAAAGCAAGGTAACAAATACATTGCTCAATTGGAAAAATTAAATAATGACAGTAAAGACAAATTTAATGACATTCCAAAAGAACAACGTGCCATGATTACAAGTGAAGGTGCCTTCAAATACTTCTCAAAACAATACGGTATTACACCAGGTTATATTTGGGAAATTAACACTGAAAAACAAGGTACACCAGAACAAATGAGACAAGCTATTGAGTTTGTTAAAAAACACAAATTAAAACACTTATTAGTAGAAACAAGTGTTGATAAGAAAGCAATGGAAAGTTTATCTGAAGAAACGAAGAAAGATATCTTTGGTGAAGTGTACACAGATTCAATCGGTAAAGAAGGCACTAAAGGTGACTCTTACTACAAAATGATGAAATCAAATATTGATACTGTACACGGAAGCATGAAATAACACGCTGTGTTTTAATGAAGTAAGATGAATTGATGTTGATGCAACCTAAAATATTGGTATCTCCAATATTTTAGGCCACACATCAACATAACAAAGTCGAAGGCTAATAGTCCCATATCGTGCGTTAAATATATATTACCCTCCTATTAATATATATACCGTTCCCGATCGCACGATATGGTGGTATTAGAACTTCTCTTTGAACGAAAGAGAAAAGCTAGAAGTTCTTATGCAGTTTTAATTAAACTATAAACATTTGTCACTCTTTAAATCAAAGAGCAAAGTTAAAAGCTTTATGTGGTTTTGATTAAACTGACGTTCCCTTCATCTCTTTTAACCACAGAGATGCGTTAGAAGTTCTTCTAATACAATTTATACAACGCCATTCCCTACACACTCTTATAAAAGAGATTCACGCGCGTCAATAAATTGTATTACATACTAACTAAAAAGCTTTTCTTAATCGTACTAACGAAGTTAGAGGTTCTTATGTGATTGGACAACTGTTCTCCCTACTAGACTTTTAGCATAGCTGGTTAAAAGTACTATTACAGATTGTTCAATTGTATGCCCCTTTCCTTTGAACGGAATATAAAAAGCTATGTGCAGTAACTTTTAATAGGCATACCACTTTTGCATCAAGCTATAAATAATCGCATACTTTGATATTTAATCTGGCCTATCAAAGTAAATATCTATGGTTTCCTCCCCCCATAGATCCTTAAGCCACACTCATCCGATGTCATATGAGTGTGGCTATTTTTTGTGAATGCACTTATCTTCATCTTTAAATGACTTCGATTAATCTATCTCCTCCAATTTTTAAAACTTATTTCAATTAAATCTCAAATGTTAATAATTCGTATAGTTTAAAACTATCTATTCAATTTCTCTAAAATAAAAGGGATTGATGAAAAGCCATTCAGTTTTTCATCAATCCCTTTTAGCATAATTACGAACTACGTCATACTATCTACAATAACCATTTCATCATAATTGATTGCTTCTCTTAGTTTTAACGCTGTACCTTCTGATACTTCATCTGTATCAATCAACTCACGTAAAATGCGACGTTGTTCTCTCAATGCATTTAATTTAATTTTAGTAATCGTATCTTCACTTGCTGAATTGAAGAAATTAGACGGTGTTAAGTTTTCAATTCGCATTAAATAACCGTCACAAACCATTCCAACTTCAAGTGTATTATCTTTTGTTGTTTCCTTAGACAAACGACTAACCACATTATAATGGACTAATTTATTAATTTTATTTAATTCCATTAAGTTATCCGTAACACTAAGTGAAGATGCCGAGTTCACTCTCGTTTGTACTCTTCGTTTTAATAAAGCACCTCGTAATAATACAATCATTCTTCTTATTAATGATGCTTGTCTATATACTTGTGTTCTTTCAGCATAACGCATATAGTTTTCAAGTACACTATTCGTTATTTGTCCTTCATCTACTAAAGACTCTAATGTTTTTGTTTCTACATTAAAAGCTATTTTTTGTAGACGTTCTAATTCTTTAGAGTTTTCATCATCTTTCTCTACAGTTTTTAAAAATGCTAATTTATCATGATATTCTTTAATCACATTACCATATTTAAAACTTGTTTCGAAAGTAGATTTTTGATTTAGATAATCAATAACTTGTTCTAATATATAAATTCTAGCAACTTTAAACGACATATTGCCAATTACTGTTTTAGGTGCAGGTTTCGTTAATAATGGCAATAATACTTGCGCAACTACCAAACTAATAATAACCATACCAGATGCAATAAATAATAAGTCGTTTCTATACGTAAAAGCATGATGCCCTGCTAAAAAATACGGTAACGTTAATGCGATTGCTAAAGAAATTGTTCCATGCACACCACATAACGTCATAATTAAAGCGTATAAACTTCGCTTTGGTGGTTTCTCAGTCGTTGGATTATCATCATCATTTTTAGTCATCATTTTTTGGAATGGACTGATGGCTAAATAAAAATAAGGATATAACACATAAACCCAAACAAATCTAAATAGATAGACAGCTAAAGCAACAACAATAGTGATGCCTATTAAAAAGATTAAATTGTGCGGTTCTGTTTTGATAATTTTAATAATAACTTCAGGTACTAAAAATCCTAATATTGAAAAAACAAAGCCATTTAAAACATAACCTAGTATATTCCATGTATGATTGTAACTCATTTGCAGTTGTGTACGTACTTGCATAATTCTGTCACGTTCGAAACCATGTACAAGTCCTGCAACTACTGCTGCAATGATTCCTGATGCGTGAAACAATTCAGCAATTAAATACGTAACAAATGGTGTTACCAATTGAATAATTGTAAACATATTAATGTTTTCATATCCTCGACGCATCAATGTTAATCGGAACCTTACTAATGCCATACCTATAAGTAAACCAACCACTGCGCCACCAATTGATGCAATTAAAAACAACTGAACAGCATCAACAAGTGAAAAAGCACCTGTAACTAATACTCCAACAGCTATTTTAAATGAAATAATACCAGCAGCATCATTCAATAATGACTCACCTTCAAGAATTGTCATTGCTCCTTTTGGCAAGACCTTTCCTTTAGTGATTGCTTGCACTGCTACTGCATCAGTAGGACAAAGAATGGCAGCAATTGCAAATGCTGCTCCAATAGGTAAATCTGGCCAAATCCAATGAATAAATAAACCTACACCTATCACAGTAGTAATGACTAATCCTAATGCCATCATCATCACTGGCTTAATATATTTCCTTAAATGGACTCTAGAAACATTAACACCTTCTACAAATAACAAAGGCGCAATCATTGTTACCATAAACAATTCAGAATCAAAATTAAATTGAACAGGGATTGGGGTAATAAATAGTAACATGCCCAAGAAAATTTGTATAAATGCTAGGGGTACTTTGGGTATGAAAGTATGGACAAACGAACTTAGTATCACAACAGCTATAAATATAAGAATTGTTTCAAATATTTCCAAACTTTCACCTCTCTATAAAGTATTGTTTAATTGAAAATTAAGTATCACATCTCGTTGTAATTATACTTTAGAGGATAAATTGAGTTAGCGACCACAAAAGCACTTTAATATAGATATATGTCTACGATTGCAGTACTTAAATTTGCAATTATTTAATTTTATTTTATCACTAATTGTTTGTATAAATAAACAACTTGCTTTCACATAACAACATTAACTTATAATACAAAAAATGAGCACCTTAAAATCGACTAACCAATTTCAAAGTACTCTTTTAATGATTAAATTTGAAAACAAATCTTCAACAGCATTGTTATGCTTAACAATTTAGCCAACACTTCAATCGTTTTGATACCATTTCTTACGATGCTCTTCTCGTTTTTTAGCACGTAATTGTAATGCTTCTGTAGAGTTTTGTTCATTTGAACTTAATAATATTGATGCATGTGTGTGATCATCATTTTTTCGATACATATAAGCGCCGTTGCGATAAGCAGCGCGAGCGACTAAGTGCATGCCGACGGGTGAAGTTAAATTAATAAAAACAAGTGACAGTAATAAACGCACACTGAAAAATCCTGTATTCACAATAAAATAAATTAATACACCGATTAAAGTTAATAACACGGATAAAGTTGAACTTTTTGTCGCAGCATGACTTCTTAAGAAAACATCTTGGAATTTCACGATACCTATTGCACTAATAAGAGCAATAAAACTACCTAACAACAACATCACAGCAGCAATAAGACTAAAGATTTCTTTTGTTATTTCCATTAAACACATACCCCCCACCAATAAATCTTGAAATCGATACAGAACTTACAAAAGATATAATGGCAATGAGCATGATTGAATCTAAGAAAGAAACGGTGCCCATTAGTACACTTAAGACACCCACAATAGACATGACAACAGCACTTGTTGTATCAAATGTAACGACACGATCTGCTGTTGTAGGTCCCTTGATTAATCTAAATAAACAGATGATTAATGCAATTCCAAAAATAATGAGTGAACTAATAATCATAATATGTGTGATTGTTTGTATCATCGCGACACCTCCAATATTAAGTCTTCATAATGCTTAATACTTCTTAACAAACTATCTTTTTCTTTTTCAGACACGTCGATACTATGAATAAAAAACTTTTTTGAGTCTTGAGAAATTCGTATTACTGTAGACCCTGGAGTTATAATAATTAAAATTGTTAAAAATGTTATTGCCCAGTCACTTGTTAGTCTTGTTTCATATGAAAGTAATCCAGGGTTCATATCTTTTGTTTTAAAAAGAATATAATTAATCGTGCTAATGCTAGATGTTATTAATTGATATAAATAAACGCCTAAAAATTTAATAGCTACCCAAATTTTTCTAACATAAAAATCATCGCTGAAAAACCTGTGTAATATATAAATGACAATTAAACCAATTAGATATCCAGAAAAGAAAGTCGAGAATTTAAAATGATCTTCATCTTGAAATAAAACCCATAAGAATGCAATGATAATATTTAAAACAATTTGATTCATTTATTCCTCTCCTTTCAAATGTGGATTAACAAGCTTTTGATATAATTGATCGTTCGTATTAAGCTCTGTTGCATCATTAGTTATTTTTAACAGCACAGGCGCTGCAATCCCGATTGCGATAACCACAACTACTAAAATACTTAAAATACCTTTACGATATTGTGGGATTTTCTTAAAATGAACTTCTTCGCCATCTTTATCTCCAAAATACATATAGAAAAGTATTCTAAACAAGCTGTACATAGCAATTAAACTAGTAATGATTATTAACGTGAGTCCTATATAATTACCGTTTTGTAATGCACCTTGGAAAATAAGTACTTTTCCTGGAAAACCACTAAATGGTGGTACGCCCCCAATAGCAAAAATCATTATAATAAATGCAACACCAAAGAATGGTTCTTTTTTCGCTAAACCATTTAAATATTGATATTGTCGATAACCAGTAATATAAACTAAACTACCAATAATAAAGAATAGCAATGTTTTCACAACAATATCATTTACTAAATAAAATATTGCACCATTAATACCTGCAAACGTGTTTGTTCCTAAACCTAAAATGATAAATCCTATTGAGATTATGACTTGGTAAGCTGCAATCTTTTTAATATCTTTATAAGCAATGACACCTATAGCGCCGATGACCATTGTTAAAGCTGCCATTGTTGCTAGCAATGGATGTATAAGATCATTATGTTGGTCAAATAATAATGTAAAGAAGCGAATCAATGCATAAGCGCCCACTTTGGTCATTAACGCTGCAAATAATGCCGCAAGTTCAGTATTTAACACAGCGTAGGCTTTCGGTAGCCACATAAAAAGGACCAGCGCTGCTTTCGCACTAAATGCGACTAAGAAGATTAATGAAATCATTGTAACAGTGCGATTATCTCCCATGTCATTCAAACGCATTGCAATATGTGAAAAGTTTAATGTACCTACTGTTTTATAAAGTAAACCTATACCTAATAAGAATAGCCATGAACCAATAATATTCAAGACAACATAAATAATTGCAGCACGTAATTGTTCTACAGATTGTCCAAGTGTAATGAGTACAAATGACGCTAGTAACATAATTTCAAACATGACGTATAAATTAAATAAATCTGATGTTAGAAAAGAGCCTATCACACCAACACTTAAAAATAATATAAATGAAGGTAAATGATAACGATTTGCTTTATGTTCGCCACGCCCAAATCCATATGCCATAATTAAAGTAATCACAAACGAAGCGGTTGTAACCATGATTAAACTTAACGAATCTCCTAAAAACTGTATTCCAAATGGTGCAGTCCAACCACCAAAATCCAATGTAATTGGACGATGACGCTGAACATAAATTAAAAGCATTAATGAAATAATTGTGGTGATAGTCATTGTGCCTAAGTATAAATATTTAGAAATACGGTCATTATTTTTTAGAAATACTAGGATTAAGGCACAAAGGAATGGTAATAACATTGGTAAAATCAATAAGTTACTTAGCATCATCTTCCCCCCTTAAGCCTTCAATTTCGTCTTCTTTAGTTACTTTATAAGTTCTATAAACGAGGACAAGTAAAAACGCAGTCATCCCAAAACCTATAACTATTGCAGTTAATACAATAGCTTGCAACAGTGGGTCGACAAACAATTGATTTCCACCTGTAATCAGCGGTTCTGATTTATTAGAGCCGTAAGTGCCCATACTCATGATAATAAGGTTACCAGCATGTGTATAAATTGAAATACCTATGACAATACGAATTAAATTTATAGATAATATCATATATGTCCCTATAAATACTAAAAATCCTATAACTAGTAATAAAATTAAATTCATGATCGACCTCCACTAAGAGACAGCATCACCGTTACAATAACCCCGACAACCGAGAACAAAATGCCCAATTCAAACAGTGTTATTGTCGTTACGTGAATGTGCCCTAAAATTGGTAGTGTCAATGTTGTTTCATATTGCGACAAAAAAGGTTTTCCAAAAAATGTTGGCATTATCGCAGTAATTGATGAAACTAATGCACCAATAATCATTAAAATTCTAAAATCTATCGGTAAGCTTTCTAATACTTCTTCAACATTAAAAGCTAGAAACATTAAAATAAACGCGGAACTAAATATTAAACCACCTATAAAGCCACCACCTGGGTTATTGTGGCCAGCGAAGAAGACGTAGAATCCGAAAGTCAATAAAATAAATACAACGAGTTTCGTGACCGTTCTTAAAACGACATCATTCTCTTTCATCTTGTCCCCTCCTATCTTGGTAATTTAATAATGTGTAAATACCTAATCCAGTAATAATTAATACTAAACCTTCAAACAATGTATCTAATGCTCTAAAGTCTCCTAAAATCGCATTCACAATGTTTTTGCCACCTGTTAATTTATCCGCTCTAAGATAAAAATTAGAAATCAATGCCAATCCATCTGCTTGTTGCGCGATGAAAATAAGTGACACAACAATCAGCGCCATCATAAGAGATACTGAAATTTTAATTATTTCTCGTTTTTTATTAACTTTAGACCTTGGTACGTTGGGTAATCTTGAAAAGCTAACAATAAATAAAATCGTCGTAATGGTTTCAACCACAAGTTGTGTCAATGCTAAATCAGGTGCTTTCATTGCTATAAAGAATAAAGTCACAACAAAACCGATGACTCCATTTAAAATGACCATTGTCAGTCGTTGACGTATAAAAATTAAAGAAATACCAATTGTGACAGTTACGATTGCTAATATAATTTCTAATGCCCCAAATTCAGAAACATGTAACTGATGTACTTTAGGAAGTCCAATTCGAATATAACCATATCCAATGATAATCATAAATATGCCTAAAGTCATAATAATGTATTGGTTTAAACGATCTTGCATAACACGTTTAAATCGCTTCGTAGCAAACTTTTCAAATTGTCGGTAAACCATTTCGTACCCTTTTGAAACTGAAATCTGTCTGATTTTACCCGTGAACACTTTTTTCCAATCTACTTTGATTGCTAGTACACTACCCAATAAAATAATGATGATGGTTAAAAGAAGCGGTATGTTAAATCCATGCCATTGCGAAACATGTGGTGCCAATTGATCAATTTGATGATTACCACCTGATACAGCTCTTAACGCAGGAACAATAATCCCTTTCCCAAGTATATTTGGCACGAAAAAGATGATTGGTATCAATCCCATTAATAAAAGAGATGGTAAACTAAACAACCATGGTTCGTGGATATTTTTTTTAGTAAAAACCTTAGAATCATATTTTGTCCAAAATACTTCTTTAACCATGTAAAGTGCATATGTGAATGTAAAAACACTCGCAATAACACCAACAAACACGATAGCTATCATTGAAATCAAACTAAATTGGGATAATTGTCCAGTTTGTGTTAATGCATCTAGGAACATTTCTTTACTTAAAAATCCATTTAAAAATGGTATTCCAGCCATAGATAGAGCCGCTATCGTCATGACTAGATTCATTTTTGGAAATAATTGGCGCATGCCACTTAAAATTCGTATGTCCCTTGAACCTGCTTCATGATCTAAAATCCCTACACCCATGAAAAGCGCACACTTGAAAATAGCATGATTCATAAGATGGAACAATGCTGCAAATAACACAAATACATAAATAGATGCTATTGCGTCTTGTTGGTGTTGAGCATATCCGCCACCTATACCCACCATAGCCATAATCATCCCAAGTTGACTGATTGTAGAGTATGCTAGGATTCCTTTTAAATCCCATTGTTTTAAAGCTGTGATTGAGCCAAATAACATAGTTATTAAACCAACAAACGTGACGATATATATGTACATATTGCTAAGACCTAATAATGGTGTAAATCGAAGTAATAAAAAGATACCAGCTTTTACCATCGTGGCTGAATGTAAATATGCACTTACAGGTGTAGGCGCTGCCATTGCCCTTGGTAACCAAATATGAAATGGGAATTGTGCAGACTTTGTAAATGCACCTAATAAAAACATGATAATCATAGGGATAAATAAAGCATGGTTCTTAATAAGATCTGCTTGTCCTAATATCTCTGTGATGTTATTCGTTCCTGTCATGATATACAACATGATAAAACCAACTAATAATGCTAAACCACCAAATACTGTAATCATAAATGATTGCATCGCACCAAATTGACTATCTCCGTTGTTATACCAATATGAAATTAATAGAAATGATGATACGCTAGTTAGTTCCCAAAACACATACATTAATATTGTATTATCAGCTAATACAATACCGAGCATGCTAAACATAAATAGCGTTAAGTATAAGTAAAACCTTGGTAAATTATCTTTACGAGAGGATAAATATTGTGTTGCATAGAAGAATACAGCGATTCCAATAAGGGAAATAATAAGGGAAAACATTAAACTCAAACCATCTAAACGTAAATCTACATTAATATCTAATGAGGTCATCCACGGAATGGAAACAGACAAATAATGCTGTTTAATTACTGATGGAACTTGTAACAAAAAATAAATAGATGCTATTACAGGTGCAGTCAGCGCTATGTATCCTGCATATTTAGCCATTGCTCTACGTTTAGATGTTAATAATATCATCGCCATAATTACTAGTATGGCAATTAATAGATAAACCAAACTCATTATTAGCCTCCTTTGTCGTTATAATTGTAATGAAATATAAATACTGTGTTCACATTCATTTTCTAAACCGATAAAATTCAATGTTTCTATAGCTGATTGATGCCCTAAATACTTTTGAATGACAGGAATAGGTATGCCCTTTTGATATGCATGATACGCAAATGTCTTACGCAATGTCGTTAGTCCTACATTCTCTATGCCAGCCTTAATTGCTGCTTGATGAATAATACGATAGGCTTGTTGCCTAGATAATACTTGATTAGTTCTCAATGATTGAAATAATACATCTTCATTTGACAGACTTTTGTTTTCAATATAATGAAGTAACTCATTAGATAATGTTTCTGGCAATCTAATTTTAATCAATGAGTGATAATGGGCTTTACACAATTCGCTTAGTGTCCCCTTTTCAATCAGTCGTTTAGTATCTTCAACGGTAATTGTTAATAATTCTGTAATTTTCATACCACTATGTATAGCTAATTTAAAAAACAAATAATCCCTATCAGATCGAGCTTTGAGCGCGTCATACATTTTATTAATATCATCATTGCATTTAATTACTTCTACCTTGTTCATATGTCCCTCCTTGCTTTAAGTGTCTTAATCATAAACATTAAGTATTTAAGTCACATATAATTATAACCTTTTTTATAGAATTTAAACAAGAATAATAAAATTAACCCAATTATTTTTTTCTTTCGATATATAGTGTGAAAGGAGGTTTTAAAATATGAGTAAAACAAATCACATTACAATTGTATTATCATTTACAAAACTAGATACAAATGGTAAACAAACAGAATTTAAACGTCGATTCGCCAATATTAATCCTGAAGTATCAAACGACCAAATTAAAACATTTAGCAAACTTATCGAGCGACTTACTGGAGAAACATACAATAACATCGAAGTCATCAAATCTGTATCAATTTAATCAGGAGGACACTTTCATGACCAAAACACTTGAATTAAGTTTTAAATCTTCATTAGACAAACCTGTCAAATTGCAATTACCACAATTAAACAACATCATAACCGAGCAAGTTGCACGTGATAGTATGAATGCATTAGTAGATTTAAATATTTTAAAGTCTAATAGTGGCGCTATCACCAAAGTACATTCTGCTCAAATTATTGATAAAACGACGACCGTTTTATTTGAAGATAAGAAATAGATATAAAGAAAGCGTAATTAATTTAGTATAAATACTAACACCCTAGACTTTCATCATGATTGTCTAGGGTGATTTTGTTGTGTCAATGTCCTGTTTTTTTCAACATTATTAAAAATGAGTTGTATATTTTCTCTATAATGATAATGTATACATATGATTTTTATTATTAACTTTGGAAAGTGAGACTTTATTCATATGCTTCTTTTCTATATCATTGGTGTCCTAGTTGGAATGCTTATTCCTATCCAAACATCTGTCAATTCAAGACTATCACTGTATACTAAATCACCTTTCTATACTTCATTCATTTCATTTTCAGTTGGAACAATTTGTTTAATTATTTTAAACATCATTATCAATCCAGAAGTATTTACTATTCACTTTTACAATAATCAATCATTTAACTACACATGGATAGTCGGTGGTTTGCTTGGGGTTAGCTTTTTAACTGGAAATTTATTGTTATTGCCAAAATTAGGTGCAACATTAACTGTAATTGCAACAGTTGCGGGTCAAATTATTATGGGTGTCATTATTGATACATTTGGCTTATTTGGTGCTACAATTCATGATTTTAATTTAATTAAAGCAATTGGAGTATTGTTACTCATTATCGGTATCGTCATAATGAATCAATTTAACAAGAATAATTTATTACTAACTGATCAAAAGTATTTATTGTTTTGGCTTCTCTTAGGATTTATATTTGGTTTCTTTCCACCTATTCAAACGACAATTAATAGTGCTTTAGCAAGTCATACTCATTCACCAGCCTTTGCATCATTAGTATCATTTACAATTGGGTCAATAACGTTGTTGATTTTAACCGCTATTTTTAATCGTTCTTTAAAACTAAAAACAAGTCATTTAAAATTCGGTAAATTAAAACCTATCTATTTTACTGGCGGTATACTTGGCATGGCTTTTGTAACAGCTAACATTATCTTAATGCCTCATATGGGTGCAGCATTAACAACACTTATTGGGATGTTTGGCCAGATTCTAATGGGCATATTGATAGATCACTTTGGATTATTTGGTTCACCTAAAATAGCAATGACATCCAGAAAAACTATTGGTCTATTATGTATTTTGACAGGGATTATACTTTTAAGATTATTTTAAATTAACTTTTAGCTTATCATTTTAACTTGTAATTATTTTTAAAAGTGATAAGCTATTTTTTTGCAGTCTAAATTAGTTTTAATAAGTACTAATATGGGTAGTATGCTTTGACACAACAAATTTTAATTTAGCAAATTCGATAGTCAACTCATTCTTAAGACCTAAATTAATGTTATTTTTTAATAATTTACACCAAATTAATAGCAAAAATTATGTTAT
>OKMY01000317.1_pt1 | contig 18338 bp, 16 predicted proteins | sample 1614131 | NCBI WGS metagenome assembly OKMY01 (sample SAMN04436908, study PRJEB24849) | human gut metagenome | biome: human gut; feature: NICU; material: stool | host: Homo sapiens | place: USA: Saint Louis, MO | collected 2012-04-20 | reverse complement strand
ACTGGCGTAGCCTGCTGACCTGTATTGGTCTGGTGATTTCCACCAACGTGACCTATTACATGCTGCTGACCTATATGCCGAGCTACCTGTCGCATAACCTGCACTACTCGGAAGATCATGGGGTGCTGATCATCATCGCCATCATGGTCGGGATGCTATTTGTGCAGCCGGTTATCGGTATGCTCAGCGACCGCTTTGGCCGTCGTCCGTTCATCCTGATTGGTAGCGTGGCGCTGTTTGCCCTGGCGATCCCGGCCTTCATTATGATTAACAGCAACGTGATTGGCCTGATTTTCGCTGGTCTGCTGCTGCTGGCGGTCGTGCTGAACTGCTTTATCGGGGTGATGGCCTCCTCGTTGCCGGCGATGTTCCCGACGCACATCCGCTTCAGCGCCCTGGCCAGCGCCTTTAACATCTCGGTGCTGGTTGCTGGTCTGACGCCAACCCTGGCGGCGTGGCTGGTGGAAACCACTCAGAACCTGATGATGCCGGCGTACTACCTGATGGTCATCGCGGTGGTGGGGATGGCGACGGGTCTGTCGATGAAAGAGACGGCTAACCGCCCGCTGAAAGGGGCGACCCCGGCGGCGTCGGATATCCAGGAAGCGAAAGAAATCCTTGGCGAGCACTACGATAACATCGAACAAAAAATCGAAGATATCGATCAGGAGATCGCCGATCTGCAGGCAAAACGGTCGCGTCTGGTGCAGCAGCATCCGCGTATCAACGACTAACCGTTTTCACTGTTAATCATGCCGCCTGGGGAGACCCCGGCGGCATTTTTTATGCCTCCGGCAAGGCCAGCCCGTGACGTCGCTGCTGGCTAAGTTTACGGTACTGCTGCGGCGGCATGCCCACGTAGCGGGTAAAGGTGCTGTAGAAGCGGCTGCTGGAGCGGAACCCGGCGGTAAGGGCAATATCCAGGATGGTCTTGTCGGTATCGCTCAGCAGCGCCCGCACATGATTGATACGCATGGCGGTAATATACTGCTTCATGGTCTGCTGCATCACCCGCTGAAAGACCCCCATCGCGTAGTTCGGGTTGAGCTTCACGTGCTCGGCAACGGCATTGACGGTCAGCGCCTGGTCGTAGTGGGCGGCGATAAACTCCAGCATCTGGCTGACATAAAACTGCGCGTGGCGCTGTTCTTGTGGGTGCGCGAGGTTTTGTTGACCAGAATCGGCTGCCAGCCGGAGAGGCTCAGCCGCTTGAGCATCAGGGCGATTTCATCGATCGCCAGCTGGCGAATCTGTTCATTGTCGTGGTTCAGCTCCTGCTGCCAGCGGCGCACTTCAAAGGCGCTTAACTGCTGCGCGGCGAGGGACTTAATTACCATTCCATGGGTGACGTGGTTGATAAGCTCCCGGTCCAACGGCCACGACAGAAACAGATGCATCGGCAGGTTGAATATCGCCATCTGCTGGCAATCGCCGGGGCGGGTCAACTGATGCGGCGTACAGGCCCAGAAGAGGGTGATATAGCCTTTCTCAATGCGCACCACTTCGTTATTAATCAAATACTCTACATCGCCGTCGAACGGCACGTTGACCTCCACCTGGCCGTGCCAGTGGCTGGTGGGCATGGCGTGCGGCGGGCGCAGTTCGATATCCATACGCTGATACTCGGAGTAGAGCGCCAGCGGGCTGCGGCTCTGCTTTTCGTCGCTGCTGCACATAAAGGGATCGGGGGGCAGGGAAGTAAAGCGGTGTTCCATGATTAACCTATTCCTGGATTGTCAGAGTGGCTGCATTTTTCGCCAGAACTGACTACAGCTTAGCGGAATAACCGGCCCGTTTTCTCTACTTTTAAGTCGATCTATTGCCAAAAACTCAGATTTTGTGGCGCTTAATGGCCGATCTGAGTTTACGGGAATGCTCCGGCGGGAACAGGGCAGCGTAACGCTGAACGACGTGCCACTCTGCAAGTGTTCAATGACCTGATGGAGAGTGCGTGATGACCGCCCCAAAAATTACTTTTATCGGCGCCGGTTCGACGGTGTTCGTCAAAAATATTCTCGGTGATGTTTTCCAGCGCCCGGCGCTGAAATCGGCGCATATCGCGCTGATGGATATCGATGAAACCCGGCTGGAAGAGTCGCATATCGTGGTGCGCAAGCTGATGGATTCGGTGGGCGCGAACGGCGAAATCAGCTGCCATCGCGATCGTAAAACCGCCCTGCAGGGCGCCGATTTCGTTGTGGTCGCTTTCCAGATTGGCGGCTATGAGCCCTGTACGGTCACCGATTTTGCCGTCTGCAAGCGCCACGGCCTGGAGCAGACCATTGCCGATACGCTGGGGCCGGGAGGCATTATGCGCGCGCTGCGCACCATCCCGCACCTGTGGGCTATCTGCGACGATATGACCGAGGTCTGCCCGGACGCCACCCTGCTTAACTACGTCAACCCGATGGCGATGAATACCTGGGCCATGTACGCCCGCTACCCGCATATCAAGCAGGTTGGCCTCTGCCATTCGGTACAGGGGACGGCGGAAGAGCTGGCGCGCGACCTCGATCTCGATCCGGCGGATTTACGCTACCGCTGCGCGGGAATCAACCATATGGCGTTCTATCTGTCGCTGGAGAAAAAGCTCGCGGATGGCAGCTACGGCAGTCTCTATCCCGACCTGCTGCAGGCCTACGCCGAGGGCCGGGCGCCGAAGCCTAACCTGCACGGCAACCCGCGTTGCGAAAACATCGTCCGCTACGAAATGTTCAAAAAGCTGGGCTACTTTGTCACCGAATCGTCGGAGCATTTCGCGGAATATACGCCATGGTTTATCAAGCCGGGCCGCGATGACCTTATCGCTCACTATAAAGTGCCGCTGGATGAATACCCTAAACGCTGCGTCGAGCAGCTGGCCAACTGGCATCAGGAGCTGGAGAGCTATCAGCGCGGCGAGCGCATAGAGGTGAAACCATCCCGCGAGTATGCCAGCACCATCATGAACGCCATCTGGACCGGCGAGCCAAGCGTGGTGTACGGCAATGTGCGCAACGATAGTCTCATCGACAACCTGCCGCAGGGTTGCTGCGTGGAAGTGGCTTGCCTGGTGGACGCCAACGGTATTCAGCCGACCAAAGTGGGCGCGCTGCCGGCGCATCTGGCGGCGCTGATGCAGACAAACATCAACGTACAAACGCTGCTGACGCAGGCGATCCTCAATGAAGACCGGGATTACGTCTATTACGCCACGATGATGGATCCGCACACCGCCGCGGTGCTGGGGATCGAAGAGATCTACGCGCTGGTGGACGATCTGATCGCCAGCCATGGCGACTGGCTGCCGGCCTGGCTGCACCGTTAATCTTCTCATGCCGCCGGGACAACGACCCCGGCGGTGCCTGTCACGCTCTATCAAACGCTGAAGGAGGCGCTGGCGACAGCGACCTGGACCCTATGAGTATTTCAATGACAACAAAGCTCAGCTACGGATTTGGTGCCTTTGGTAAAGATTTCGCTATCGGTATCGTCTACATGTATCTGATGTATTACTACACCGATATTGTTGGCCTGTCGGTTGGGGTGGTTGGCACCTTGTTCCTGGTGGCAAGGATCCTCGATGCGATAGCCGATCCGATCATGGGATGGATCGTCAACTGTACGCGATCGCGATGGGGGAAGTTTAAACCGTGGATCCTGATCGGCACGATAACCAACTCGGTGGTGCTGTATATGCTGTTCAGCGCCCATCACTTCAGCGGCGGGGCCCTACTGGCGTGGGTGTGGCTGACCTATCTGCTGTGGGGCTTCACCTATACCATCATGGATGTGCCGTTCTGGTCGCTGGTGCCGACCATTACCCTCGATAAACGTGAACGCGAACAGCTGGTACCTTATCCGCGTTTTTTCGCCAGTCTGGCGGGATTCGTTACGGCCGGCGTCACGCTGCCGTTCGTCAGCGCCGTGGGCGGCGCCGACCGCGGTTTTGGTTTCCAGATGTTTACCCTGGTGCTGATCGCCTTCTTCGTCGTTTCCACCCTGGTCACCCTGCGTAACGTCCATGAGGTTTACTCCTCCGACAGTGGTTTGAGCGAAGATTCCAGCCATCTCTCACTGCGCCAGATGGTGGCGCTTATCTATAAAAACGATCAGCTGGCCTGCCTGTTAGGCATGGCGCTGGCCTATAACACGGCGGCGAATATTATCGCCGGCTTTGCCATTTACTACTTTACCTACGTGATTGGCAGCGCGGAGATGTTCCCGTATTACATGTCCTACGCGGGGGCGGCGAATTTGCTGACGCTGATCCTGTTCCCACGACTGGTGAAAGGGCTGTCGCGGCGCATTCTGTGGGCAGGAGCATCGATCATGCCGGTGCTGGGCTGCGGCGTGCTGTTGCTGATGGCGCTGAGCGGCGTTTACAACATCGCGCTGATTTCGCTGGCCGGGGTGCTGTTGAATATCGGCACCGCGCTGTTCTGGGTGCTGCAGGTTATTATGGTGGCCGATACCGTCGACTATGGCGAATATACGATGAATATCCGCTGCGAAAGCATCGCCTACTCGGTACAGACGCTGGTGGTGAAAGCGGGCTCGGCGTTTGCGGCCTGGTTTATTGCCATCGTGCTCGGTATCATCGGCTACGTGCCGAATGTTGTGCAGTCATCTCACACGCTGCTGGGGATGCAGGCGATTATGATTGCGCTGCCGACGCTCTTTTTCGCCCTGACGCTGTTTCTCTATTTCCGTTATTACAAACTGAATGGCGATATGTTGCGCCGTATTCAGATTCACCTGCTGGATAAATATCGCCGGGTACCGGAAAATGTCGTCGAGCCGGAACGGCCGATTGTGGTACCCAACCAGGTGTAAAAAGCGTGCGAAAACCGCTGAGGAAAGAGGGGAGGGATGCTCTCTTTTTGTACAAGAACAGTGTCTGAAACAGACAGAAAGAGAGAAACTGTATTTCTCTATTTTGTCTCATTTATTTCTCTTTCAGGGCGCATTGAACTGTTCGTTTCTCCATTTGTTCTCAAATAAAACTCGGAATTGTCTCTTTTTCGTGCTCTTGCGCGGCTTTTTAACTCTTGCTACTCTTTTTGGGTCTTACATTTTTCTCTTATTTGTCTCAGTGATGGAGCAATGCGATGCGCATTTTTATCGATGATGGTTCAACCAATATCAAAATGCTGTGGGAGCAAGATGGCGAAACTTTCACCCATATCAGCCCCAACAGTTTCAAACGCGGCTGGTCTGCCACCTTCGGTTCCGGGAAGCCTTTTAACTACACCGTGGATGATGAAAAGTACTCATTCGACCTGATCACTCCCGATGCGCTCCCCACCAATAACATTGACTGGCAATATAGCCCGTTGAACTCCATCGCTGTCCATCACGCGCTGCTGACCAGCGGTCTTGAGCCGCAGGATGTCGAGATTGTGGTCACCCTGCCGCTGACCGAATTTTACGACGAAGATGCGCAATATCGCCTCGACAATATTGAGCGCAAGAAAAAGAGCCTGCTGCGCGACGTTAAACTGAACAAAGGCGTGGTGTTCAATATCACGAAAGTTACCGTGCGTCCGGAATCCATTCCTGCGGGGATCAGCCTGTGCGATGAACTGAAACCGTCGCATTCGGTGCTGATTATCGACCTCGGCGGCACCACGCTGGATATTTCAATGGTCGCCGGGCAGATGACCTCGGTTTCGCGCATTTACGGCGATCCGAAGCTGGGCGTGTCGCTGGTGACCGATGCCGTTAAGCTGGCGCTGGCCCGGGCGAATACCGACACTTCCAGCTATAACGTTGACCAGATAATCATCAACCGCCACGACGAAGAATACCTGACCGACAACATCAACGATCCGGATGCGGTTTCTGAGGTGAAGAAGGTGATCAATAACAGCATCGAACGTCTGACCACCCGCGTCCTGACGGCGATTGATAGCTTTAAAGGCTATTCGCACGCCATCGTGATTGGTGGCGGCGCGCCGCTGGTGGCCGATGCGATTCGTGAACGTATGGGGCTGCGCGAGGACCGTTTCGTGGTGGCTGAAGAGCCGCAGTTTGCCCTGGTGCGTGGTCTGAAAATTATTGGTTAAGGAGCGTCTATGACTCTGGATCGCAGAAAAGTGCTGATTTACCTGCGCCCGGATATCAGCGCCAGCGAGCGCTTCGCGGACGCAAAAATTGAGGCCCACCACCGTGGCGACCGCGGCGATATGTCGCGTACGGCGCTGCTGGCGGGGCTGGCGTTAGGGGAAGTCGATAGCCGCCTGCCGTCGATGCTGGCGGCGCTGCTGGCGGAAGATACTAAACCGGAAACGCTGCGTAAGATGCTGGCTTCGTTCCTTGAGATCCAGCCGGCCTCTTCCGCCCCGGCATCCGCGCCAGCGGCGGCTCCAGCTAAGGCGCCGGAGCCACCCGCGCCGGTCAGCGAGAGCGTCTCCGCGCGTAATCTCGCCGGTTCGTTACCGGATTAAGCGCTATTCCCGGTTTGCGCTATTCGGGAAACTCCCCGGCTTGCGCTGCGCTTAGCCGGGCTACTGTTTGCACTGCCCGGTAGCCCGGGTAAGGCGGAACGCCGCGACCCGGGAAATTCCGCTTAGTTTGTAGGCCGGATAAGGCGTAGCCGCCACCCGGCATACAGGCGGCTCCCTGGCTGTGGCCATGCCCGGCGGCGCTAGTCCGGTAGCCCGGGTAAGGCGGAACGCCGCGACCCGGGAAATTCCCCGGCTTGCGCTGTGCTTAGTTTGTAGGCCGGATAAGGCGTAGCCGCCATCCGGCACGAAGGCGGAACGCTGCCACCCGGGATGTCGCCCTATCCGTGGGCGAGGAAGCGGGCCAGGCGCTGCTGCAGCAGGCGATTTTCGCGAGTCAGCCGCGCGTTTTCATCCAGCAGGGTCAGCGCCACCGCGATCCCCGGCCAGTCCAGCTCCAGCTCGTTACGCAGGCGCACCGCGCGATGGACAATCGTCACCGCGCTGTCGTCGAATAGCCAGGTTTCCGCCTGCGGCTGGTGCGGTTCAATCATCCCCAAGCCGACGATCTCCGTCAGCTCCTCTTCCGATACCCCGGTACGCAGGCACAATTCGGTAATGGTAAACGTCACTGTTACTGTAGCCATCAGGCTTTCCCCCATGTCTTACGCGGATCGAAGCTGGCTTCGGCGGCGGCCAATTGTTGCCAGAGCTCACGCGCTTTTTCATCTGGTTTTGGCGGCATGACAATTTTGATGACGGCGAACAAATCGCCAGTGTGGGTTTTGCTCACCAGCCCTTTGCCCTTGATACGCAGTCGCTGCCCTGCCTGACTGCCCGGCGGCACCGTCAGCAGAATGCTCTCTTTCAGGGTGGGCACCGTGACTTTCGCGCCCAGCGCGGCCTCCCATGGCGCCAGCGGCAGGACGATCTCCAGGTTATGGCCGACAATATCGAATAGCGGATGCGGAGCGATGTGGATAACCAGCCACAGATCGCCGTTCGGGCCGCCGTTTTCGCCCGGCGTTCCCTGGCCTTTCAGACGGATACGCTGACCATCGACTACCCCGGCGGGGATCTTCACATTCAGCGTTTTCGGCGTTTCACTTTCGATCATGCCAAACACGTTGTACACCGGCAGGTTATAGCTGATGGTGCGGGTCTGCTCGGCCAGCGTCTCTTCAAGGAACACCGCCACTTCGATCTCCAGATCGTGGCCGCGTGCGGCATGCTGACGGCGACGCTGATGCGCCTGCTGGCCAAACATGGAGGAGAAGATGTCGTCGAAATCTTGCTGGCTGTAGCTCTGCTCGTGTGTCTGCTGCTGGCGACCGAAGCCGGGATCGTTGCGATGCTGCCAGAGCTGATCGTATTCGGCGCGCCGCTGCTCATCTTTCAGGACTTCCCAGGCTTCGGCGAGATCCTTGAATTTGGCTTCGGCATCGCTTTCTTTACTGACGTCGGGGTGATATTTGCGCGCCAGGCGGCGGTAGGCGGTCTTGATAGTTTTCAGATCGTCGGTTGGTTGCACCCCGAGAATGGCATAATAATCCTTCAATTCCATGATTTTATCTCATCTATGCTCAGTGCGGTGGTTACATATTCCCTGGAACAGGCGTCAGTATAAAGCGTAGGGCAAATGCGCCCTGAAGGGGAAGAAAAGTGGCGGAAACTTGACGCCGTCGGGGTCGGCGGCGTCGTGGGCGAGGCTACTCTTTCGCCTGCGGCCGTGGGCGGCGGCGCCATCCTTCAAACAGCACCAGCAGCGCGCCGACGGCGCCAGCCACGCGCGCGGTGCCGTCCCCGGCGGCGGGAAACAGTTGCTGAATGGTGGGATCGCTGACCAGCATTGAGCCGGCAATCCAGCCGATGAGCATTCCGCCCAACAGCACCACGGCGGGAAAGCGGGTGAGCAGGACCAGGACCAGTTTACTGCCCGCGACGATAATCGGAATGCTGATCGCCACGCCGAGGGCGACCAGCGCAATGTGCCCTTTCCCCGCCGCAGCGACCGCCAACACATTATCCAGCGACATGATCACATCGGCGACGGTGATGGTGATCGCGGTGCGCCACAGGCTCGCGGAGCTGCCGACCACGCTCTCTTCTTCCTCATTACTCACCAGCTTCATACCAATCCACAGCAGGAGCAACGCGCCGACTATTTTCAGCCACGGCAGCGACAGGAGATACAGGGCGAGCGCCAGCAGCAGCACGCGCGCCAGGATCGCCCCCACGGTACCGATGATGATCGCTTTGGTGCGCTTTTGTGGCGGCAGTTTGCGGCAAGCCATGGCTATCACCACGGCGTTATCGCCGCCCAGCAGTAAATCGATGGCGACAATCTGCAGCATAATCACCGCCATGTCCCATTGTTGGAGTAACGCATTCATTTCGAGAGAAACCACCTGAAAAAAGAGCAAGAAAAACCGCTGCGCAGGGTACTCCGCCTGGGGCGCATTGACCACTGACGCAGACCCACGCCGTCGCGCGGGAAAAGCGTGCCTGAAAAATAAAGTTACGAATCAACGCGCCGTTGGGCAAGGCTTCGGCGAAAAAGGGTGATATTTTGTCACCCAGACTCACCTGCCGTTCACTTATCGCAAGGATCCCCACTATGTCTGGCCACAAGAAATACCTCTCTGTCGCCCTGCTGAGCGCTGTCTTACTGCCGGCGATGGCCTCTGCCGCTGACGCGCCGGCGACTTTCACCCCGGAACAGGAGGCGAAAATCGGCAAAATCGCCGCCGACTACCTGGTCGCCCACCCGGAAGTCCTCCTGCAGGCGAGCCAGAAATTGCAGCAAATACAGGCTGAACAGCAGGCCAGCGCGGCCACTCAGGCAGTGCTGAAAAACGCGGCTGTATTGACCCAGGATAAAAATACCCCGACCTACGGCCCGGCCAACGGCAAAGTCACGGTGATCGAATTCTTCGACTACCAGTGCGTGTACTGCAGCCGTCTGGCGCCGGTGATGGAGCAGGTGATTAAAGCGCACCCGCAGACCCGTTTCGCCTTTAAAGAGTGGCCGATTTTCGGCGGCCGCTGGGAAAGCTCGCTGGAGGCGGCAAAAACCGGCCTGCAGATCTATCAGCAGAAAGGGGCGGATGCCTATCTGGCCTACCATAACGGGATTTACGCTACCGGCCATAACGAAGGTAAGCTGACGACGGCGGATATCCAGCAGCAGGCGAAGAAAGCCGGCTTTGATGCGAAGAAGGCCACCGACGTCGAACCGGTGCTGCAGAGCATTAACGATCTGGCGCAGGAGATTGGTCTGAGCGGCACGCCGGGCGTGATCGTGATGCCGACCACCGGCGCCACGGAAGCCAGCATCACCGTCTTCCCGGGGCTGGCGGATCAGGCCTCGCTGGAAGCCGCCATCAAAAAAGCCGGCGGCTGATCCACGGCGTCGTAACCCATACAGGCCGCCGACGGCGGCCTTGCTCTCATGCGCGATCGCTCTCTTCCTGCGGCGGCGGTAACGCGTGGCTTTTTAAATCAATAATCTGCCCGATTTGATCGTGGTAAACGGTGAGCAAATTATAGCGGCTCATCTCCGAGATAATCTGCGGCGCAACGTTAAAGCTGCTCGCCAGCTCATCATGTCGCAGGGTGAGCACCGCGGTATGATGCCGGGTGCGAGCGCGGCGCCGGTTGTAATGATACCAGAGGATCAACAGCCAGCCGTTCAGTGCGGCAATCAGCAGATACACCAGCGCCGTATTCAGTGAAGCCATCAGCGACTCCCAGCGCGGAGAGGGCGGCGCGATGAACTGCATCAGCAAATTGGCGTACAGAAAGAACAGAAAACCGAGCCAGGCCAGCAGCGTTAAACCGGCGTCGACCAGCCGGGGCAGCACACGGTGTTCGGTTAAGATGAGCGTATTTTCATTCATCACAGGCTTCCTTTTCCCCGGTCCGGACTCACCCAGCGCGCGCGGGAACGTTGACGTTTCACCATCACTTTCGGAAAAGCGACCAGCGTGGTCAGCAGGCCGATCATCCAGTAGACCATCGGGAACCAGATCACCCAGAACAGTGATTTGGCGACCTTTTTCTCGTAGCGTCGCTCGATATACAGACTGGCGACGAACTGCAGCAGGCACATCACGCCAAGCAGCATGCCGGTGAACTCCGGCGGAAACAGGCTGTGCACCGCCAGATTGTCAGGCAGCGGCATCAGGCGGCTGAGGATAAACAGCAGAATGGTAACCGCGTAGGCAAAGGCCCACAGCGTGGAGCAGGCATACTCCAGAAACAGCGGCCACATCCGATGATGCTCCCAGTGAAACAGGCGACGGAGGTTGACCAGAAAAACCTCCGCGCCGCCCTGCGCCCAGCGCAGACGCTGCTTCCATAACCCTTTGAGGGTCTCCGGCATCAGGATCCAGCACAGCGCCCGCGGCTCGAAAAAGATGTCCCAGTGGCGGAGCTGAAGCTTCCAGCTGATATCAATATCTTCGGTGATCATATCCGGGCTCCAGTAGCCGACGTCCGCCAGCGCCTGGCGCCGGAAGGCGGCAATCACACCGGAGACGGTAAAGACCCGGCCATAGATCCGCTGCGTCCGCTTGATAAGCCCAATGATCGACGAGAACTCACCCACCTGAATGCGGCCGATCAGCGTGGATCGGGTGCGGATCCGCGGATTGCCGGTGACCGCCCCGACGTGCGGATAGTGGATCAACGGCGCGACCAGCCAGGCCGCGGTATCCCGGTCCAGCAGGGCGTCGCCATCGATGCAGACCAGCAGATCGCCGCGGGCGGCGGCGGCGCCTGCTTTGAGCGCTACCGCTTTTCCCTGATTGGCGGCAAGGTGGATCACCCGCAGCCTCGGCTCCTCCTGCGCCAGCTGCTGGAGCACCTGGGCGGTGTTGTCCGAAGAGCCGTCGTTAATGGCGATCACTTCGAGATTGGCGTAACGCTGGGCCAGCGCCGCGCTGATGGTTTCCCGAGCGTTTTTCTCCTCGTTAAAACAAGGGATCAGGATCGAAATCAGCGGATTGCCCGGCAGCGTCGGCGGCGGGGTATCCTCCCCCCACGGCCAGTGGCGTTCCAGCTGAAACCAGAAATAAAGGCCCCCGGTGATCCACAGCACTGACATAAACAGCGGCCAGAAGAAGACAAAGTCGAGGATAAGCTCGCCGGTAAATACCGCTGCGACGCCTAACGGCAGCCCGAATACGAGGCATAAAATGCACAATGCGATAATGCGATCAGTCATGGTCAGGGTACCACCAGGAAGAAAATTGCGGCCTGATACGGGAGATATCAGGCTGGTTGTTAATAAAATCGTCAGGGTAGTAGCCGTAGTTTTTGACGCCGTTCAGCCGCAGCAAACGCATCCAGTCCGCCAGCTGCTGGTCGGGAATGGCGTTTTGCTGGCGTCGGTTCCAGTCTCGGGCCTGCAGTTCAAAGATGGTTTTCTTCAGCGCGCCCGGGTGGCTGGCGACGGCCTGGACCAGCCGCGTCAGCCAGGCCTGGCTGGCGTCAATCGGTACGGACTCCATCAGCGGCATCGCCATGGGTACCGTCCAGTCATAGGCGGCAAGGAAGTCATCCAGATTCTGCGCGAACCAGGCTTCGCTCTGCGGCTCCAGGATCGGCAGGGCGAAGAGATTACGCGCCGTTTTCACCTGCGGGCCGCGGATGGCCTGCACCGCCTGGCGTAGATCCAGAGTGAAGCGGGTCAGGGTTTGGCTTTTGAAACGCATCCATGCCTGGCGCTCTTGCGGACGTTGGGGCACCGGGCCGGCATCGTGCCCCAGACCCGTCTGCCGCCAGGCGGCGACCGCCTCCGGGCTCACGTCTTCAAAATCGGTCAGCACGGCGTCATCGTGAAACAGAATCCCGCTGAAGCTGGCGTGCCGGGCCAGATCTTCGTAGATGTCGGTGATCTGCTGGCGAACCCGGGGATCCCAGGGCGACAGGCGAACGTACGGCTGGCGGGCAAGTAACGCCTTCCCGGTTTGCGGATCCCAGCGCTGAACGCGCGGCAGATCGGACGAGAGATCGAAGGCCAGCACCGGCATCCAGGCATAGACCTTCACCCCGCCGCGGGTCTGCAACTGCCAGGAGACGAAGTTAAACAGGTCGGCGCGCATCGGCAGCCAGCGGTTGGGGAAATAGAGCGACTTGACCGTGCCGTCGCCTTGCGGGTCGGAAAAGGCCTGCAGAAAGACATGGCTGATTTTCATGTCATAGACGCGCTGCACCAGCTTATCGATATTTTTCGCCTGCTGGACGGGATTGGGGTCATAGACATAGTCCAGATCCACATGCATCACCCGAACAGGATCGGCTTCCTGAATCTGGGTTACGGCGTTGGCAAAGGCCTTGATCGACGGGTTACCGGCGATCAGCATGCGCGGAATATTGTCCAGATCTTTCACATTGCCCAGGCCGTCGTTCAGCGTAAACGCCAGCTGATACCCCTGCTGTTTGGCGATAGCCAGGGTGCTGCCGCTGGCGGCGCCATAGGGCCACACCCAGGCGCGCGGCGCTTTCCCGGCGACCTCGTGGATTTTCGCCGTCACTTTCTGCACGTCATCGGCCATGCGCCGGGTAAACTGCGCGTCGCTTTCATAGCGGCCGGTGGTTTTATCCCAGCCGCGGTTGGCGGCGGCGGGCTCGCGGCTGCCCTGCGGATTGGCCGGCAGACCGTAGTGCGAGGCCCAGGTGTGCGCGCCGATCTCCACCAGCGGCGAGCGGCTGAGCTCGCGCACCATCTCCCAGGTAGCGAAGCGCTCGCGCGGCGTCATCAGGCCGCCAAAATTAACGGGCTGGCCAGCGGGAGTGTCCACCCAGCTGCCCACCGGCGCCCACAGCGCCGGAACATTCCAGGCTTTAAGTAGCGGCCAGACGCGGGTGTAAAAGCTGCTATAGCCATCGTCGAAGCTGAGAAGAAAAGCCTTGGCCGGCAGCGGCTTAACGCCATGGTGTGCATCGAGAATGTCCTGGACGCTCACCGCATGGTAGCCGTGATGCAGCAGCCAGGCGATCTGTTCGTTGAGCGCACTGGTGCGCACTGAAAGATAACGCTGGTCGGCGGCATCGTCTTCGACGTCATGGTAGGCCAGCACCAGAAAGCGATCCGCCGGCCAGGGTTGATTGGCCTCCGGTTGGGGGCGCTGCTGCGGGGCGAGGAAGGGGACTTCCTCAGCACGCACGCTGAAGATAAGGCACAGCCAGACGAGAAGCATCAGGCCGTTGCGCAGGGTCGTGTTCAGCATGGTCATCCTTAAAACCGTATATTTGCATCAAGAGTGATGGCGAGGTTGTTTTCGCGTTTACCGTCGTAGGGGCGTTTGTCCCAGTTCAGCATCACCCCGGTGTCGACGACGTTGTTCCAGCGCAGGCGCTGCCCATAACCCAGCACCGTGATCGCCCCGGCGGCGTGATTTTTTTGCCAGTAGCTGCCGCCGCCGGCGAGCAGCTGCTGGCTCCAGACGGTGTCATAGCGCTGGTAAAGCGTGTGATCGACGGCCAGCGCCGCGGTGGCGGCGAGGTCCCGTGCCGGACTGTAGTAGGCGGTGTCGGTGCGGCTATTGGCGCTGGCCGACAGACCGGGCTGCAGATCCAGCGTTAACCACGGCGTCTGCCAGAGGCGCTCTTTACCGGAGAGGGTGTACTCCTGGCGGCGGTTGCGATCGGTAAACCGGCTGGCGGCCACGCTGACGCGGTATTCCCGGCGTTCGTTTTGATACCAGCGCAGCCAGCCTTCGCCGCGGTTGGCGCTGACGCCGTTGCGTAACGCGCGCAGCGGAGTCTGCTGCGAAATCCGCTCCAGTTCGCCGCCCAGCTGCCAGCGATCGCTGACGTCGTGGGCGGCGGAAAGGCGGACGCCGGGCTTGTTCTCGCCGTGAAAATTGACGCTGGAGAGTTCAAGCTCGCCCCAGTAGTCGCGCGGGCGCCATTCAACGCCGGCGAACAGCTGGCGACGGCTGCCTTTCCCCTCTTCAAAATTGCCTTCAGCGAAGCGGTGCCCGCCGAACAACCGCCAGCTGTCGGCTAGCGGCGGGCTGTAGATCGCCGTCTCAAAACTGAGGTCGTGGGTGCCGCTCACCGGGTTGTCGGAGTGCAGCCCTTTGCCAACGCTCAGGCGAAGGTCGGAAAGATGATGGACCTCGCGCGCTCTGGCCAGGCGCTGGGTATTCAGATCCCGTGGCGAGCGGGCGACGACGTCGTCAGTCAGCAGATCCATTTGCCGCCACTCCTGCAGATCGAGGGCGACCCAGGCCTGCTGGCGCTCCAGCTGCAGGCTGGCGGGTTCCAGAGATTCCGCTGCTTTTAGCTGGCTTTCGGCGGCTCGCGGTAGCCCTCTGTCCTGCAGAAGGGCGGCATAATCTATCTGCAGGCCCTGATTGCCGGGGGCCGTTGCCGCCAGGCGCTGCATCCGGGCTTCGGCCTGCGGCAGGGCGTTGGTGGCCGCTAAATAGTGCACGTTAAGCGACTGTGCGGTGAGCCAGTCGTCATTCGGCTGCGGCGTCGGCGAACCGTAGAGACGACGGATGTAGGGTGCATTCCGGGTGAGGCGGGCGACATACTGTTGCGCCGCCGGGTACTGACCGGTGTCCAGCAGGGCGTAGAAAAGCTCGTGTTCCTCATTCTGTTGGCTTGTCAGCCACGAGGGATGCTGGTGAATAAGCGTCAGCGCAGGCTCAATTTGCTTAAGGGCGATATAAGAGGAGATGACCCAGCCGATGGCCCAGTCGGGAACGGTCTGCTGCTGCGCGATGAGATTTTGGTATTCACGGATGACCTGCGCGTAATCTGCATTGGCGTACAGCGCACCCAGACGATCAATGCGCGCCCGGATGATGTCGGACGCAGCCTGTGGGTCGGGGTGCCAGGCGGCAATCATCGCGTCATACTGCGTGAGCGCCGTGCGGGCCAGCGCGTAACGCGCGTTTTCTTCGCGGGAAGGGGTATCGGCAAGGCGCACCAGTTCGGCGGCGGCGTTCAACTGCAGATTGCGCTTTTCCGCAGGCGTCAGTTCGACGCTATTCGCCAGGCCGAGAGCAGGGGAATCGATCCGGTTGCGGGTCAGGGTCGCCATCAGGCTGGCCAGCGCGGCTTTGTTTTGCGGTTCGCGATCGAGGATCTGCGTGTCCACCAACAGCTGGTCCCAGCTTTTGCCAAGCCGCAGGTAGACATAAGAGAGCGTCTGCAGGTGGGCAACGCTCGCCTGCTCCGCTACCAGGCGACGCGCTTCGCTGAGCGCCTCGCCGTCCTTGCGGGCATCGGCCAGCGTTTTGATATAGCCGATACGATAATCGTCACTGTCAGGGGCCTGGCTGAGAGCCTGCTGCCAGAGGGTGAGCGAGGCTTGCCACTGTTTCTGGTTACGCAGGGCCTGTGCCGCCGCGGCGGTACCGCGTGCGGGAAGCGGCATATAAACCTGATAGCGTCGCCAGACTTTCACCACTTCATCGTCCTGGCCGGCCCAGAGAGCTACCTGCAGCCAGTCCGCCACCTGAGAAGGGGTTAAGGCATGCCGCAGCTGGTACTGCTGAAGATAAGAGAGAAAGGGGGCGTACTGGCCTTGACGCGCTTGCAGGATCTGCTGGTCATAGAGCGAATCTGCTCCCTGAACCAGCGCCGGGAAGAGCAAAAGCAAGCCGATTGACAGCGAGAGTTTCGTGTTGCGATTAAACAATAACGTATTTGAATAAGGTGATCTTTCCATTTCTATTTGCCATATGTTCATCAAGAATCCATTGCACAACACGACCGTCCTTTGACGGTGAGTTAAAGGATGAGGATGGTCCCATTTAGCTGACTGGCACTGCGGGTGAATGACTTATTGCAAAGTAATAAACATATCTCCTGCTGATAATTGAATGGATAATTTATACCCGATACGGCAGCGGATAAATATGGATAAATGATGAGCTGCGTTTTAAGATAATTCTGTAAAACCGACTTAATTCGAGCGGCGTTGTTGAAGTTGATTTCTTTAACTTACTGAAATAAATAAAAAAGAAAGAGGGTTGGAATTTTGTTTCAAAATTGATGTGCTGCTTATATTGTGAAGGGGTTGGTGTTTTTCACTGGATATTTAAGATGATTTCTGACAAAAATTCTCAATGCCAAAAAAAGCATCTTTTCTGTGGATTTTTTTTATTTATAATTAATCCGTTTATTTTCCATCAGAACGCAAGGAGGGTTTTCACAGCCAGAGTCAGATGCCGCGCTAATGAAAAATCACAGGTCTCGTTATTTTTACCGCCATGCGAAGCGTCCAAAGGGGGAAGGAAAACGTCTGGTTGACGAGAATTTGTTGATTAAATGTTAAAGGGACGATTTGTGGCAACTTCAATGATATTGGTTACTCAGGATTACTATCTTTTTCAAGGGGTTAAGAATTTCTTTCCTGATATCATTCAGTTAGATTCTAGCGGAAAAACGATTTTAGATAATGAGGTTGATGAGGTCTCTCTGCTGGTTGATAGCCGTTCGCCGCTTTGTCATTACGATTACCTGGTGATGGAGGCGGCACAATCCAGAAAGCGAATATGTTGTATCGTCCTCGATATGCGCCATCGGGAAGAGCATTTACTGAGTCTGAAATCGTTTTTAAACATGTCATTATCACCCGCCGATATGGCGACATTATTTGGGCTTTTTCTGGAGATGAAGAGCAAGCGGCTGACCAAAGAGTGGTTTGACGATCTGCGCTTAAGTTTGTCTGAACAGTTAATGCTACGTTTGCTTGGGGCGGGTATGACCATGGAGGAGGTGGCGGTGAATCTGAATACCTCGGTAAAAAGCCTTTACCGGAAGCGCACTGCGCTTTATGAGCGACTGGGGTTAGATAATTTTAATGAAGCCTGCTTATTTATCTTCAGAAATAAACTGCTGGAGCACTCCGTTAGGTCGCCATGAGGCTTGGTTGTACAGGGAGTGGATGACATCGCAAGGTATTTGATAACGGAAATATAATAAATTAAATAGCTATTGATAGGTACAACCGTCGATACCATCCGGTATCCATGGCGGCATTCGACATATAATTCCGGAGCTCTTTGGAAGTAATTACCGCGAATGCGGTTTGCTATGCACAGCGATTATTATAATGAATATATTCCTTGCGCTGCACAGGAATAGTTTTGTCATAAATTAACTCTACCATGGTATTCCGGCTCAGGTGTCGGAATACCATGGGATATCGTGAAAGCATCAGAGGAGCGAGGTGGATGAGAATAAGGGACAGTATTGCTGAACGGTTAGAGGCGAGTGGGCTCTACCGTCGGGCGGCATCCAGATGGATTGAGGTGATGCAGCGCTGCCTGAACGATGATGACAGAGAGTGGATCCGTCACCATCGTAATCAGTGTCTGAAAAAGGCGCAACGTCCGCCAGCGCCGAAAGAGGAGTTTGCCGACCTCCACCAGGCGGCCAAAGAGACGCAATATCGCATGGGTATCGCGAAGCCCTATGGCGAAGCGTTCAGGCTGCCCGGCAAAGGGAAAACGGCCGCCGAGTAATCCCTTTCTTCATGGCGTTTGCCTGACGGCTTCGTCTTATCCGGCCTGCGTTTGCGCAGGCGTTTCCTCATCCCCCAGGCCCGTGCAAGCGCAGCGCCGCCGGGTGATATACATCAGAGGCCGTACCCGCGGTTGTGCCGGATGGCGGCATAAATGCCTTATCCGGCCAACGAGTCCTTTCGCAGGCTCAAACAGCGTAGGCCCGCGCAAGCGCAGCGCCACCGGGCGATACACATCAGACGCCGTACCCGCGGTTGTGCCGGATGGCGGCATAAATGCCTTATCCGGCCTACGGGTCCCCCCGCAGGCTCAAACAGCGTAGGCCCGCGCAAGCGCAGCGCCGCCGGGTAGGGGATCATAGAGTGGAGTTCGATGGAGAGTCCGGATGCAGAAAAGCAAAAACCCGCCTTTTGGGCGGGTT
>OKMY01000307.1_pt1 | contig 18825 bp, 17 predicted proteins | sample 1614131 | NCBI WGS metagenome assembly OKMY01 (sample SAMN04436908, study PRJEB24849) | human gut metagenome | biome: human gut; feature: NICU; material: stool | host: Homo sapiens | place: USA: Saint Louis, MO | collected 2012-04-20 | reverse complement strand
TCCTTGCCATAGACACCATCCCTGTCTTCCCCCACATGATGTGGGGGTTTTTTTTGCCCTTTTTTCGGCAAATCAACTTCTTCGCGTATCCCGTGAGCGTCACAAGTTCAGGTTATACTAAGCGCATTGCAGGAGAAGGAGCCTATATGAATCAATCTTATGGCCGGTTGGTCAGCCGCGCCGCTATCGCCGCGACGGCCATGGCCTCCGCGTTACTTTTGATCAAAATTTTTGCGTGGTGGTATACCGGTTCAGTCAGTATTCTGGCTGCGCTGGTGGATTCGCTGGTGGATATTGCCGCCTCGCTGACCAACCTGCTGGTGGTTCGCTATTCGCTGCAACCTGCTGATGAAGAGCATACCTTTGGCCACGGCAAAGCGGAATCGCTGGCGGCGCTGGCGCAAAGCATGTTTATCTCCGGCTCGGCGTTGTTTCTGTTTCTCACCGGCATCCAGCACCTGGTGCGTCCGGAGCCGCTGCAGGCCGCTGGCGTCGGGGTCGTCGTCACGTTGATCGCCCTGTTCAGCACGCTGGCGCTGGTGACCTTCCAGCGCTGGGTGGTGCGAAAAACCCAGAGCCAGGCGGTGCGGGCGGATATGCTTCATTATCAGTCTGATGTTATGATGAACGGCGCTATTCTGGTGGCGCTGGGCCTTTCCTGGTACGGCTGGCATCGCGCCGATGCGTTGTTTGCCTTAGGAATTGGCATCTATATTTTATATAGCGCGCTGCGGATGGGCTATGAGGCGGTTCAGTCACTACTCGACCGCGCCTTGCCTGACGAGGAGCGTCAGGACATTATCACCATCGTGACCGCATGGCCCGGCATCCGCGGGGCGCACGATCTACGAACGCGGCAGTCAGGGCCGACCCGCTTTATTCAGATTCATTTGGAAATGGAAGATAACCTCCCGCTGGTGCAAGCCCACGTGATTGCAGACCAGGTGGAGCAGGCGATTCTGCGCCGTTTCCCGGGTTCCGATGTCATTATCCATCAGGATCCCAGTTCTGTGGTGCCAGCGGCGCAGCAGGGCTTTTTTGAGCGTTAGGTTATAGTCTGTAAACTCGATGTAAAAATGTGGGGCAGATCGGCATTTTTTGTATAAATTACCGCCGTTTGGTCTGACCTGAATCAATTCAGCTTGAGGCGTTTGATATACTATTGTCATTAGCGTCGTGCACTCCTGGTGAGGGAGCGCTTCAGGCAACAGAATTATTTTTTGCTTCCTAAGTTCAGAGGTAGTCATGATTAAGAAAATCGGTGTGTTGACAAGTGGCGGTGATGCGCCGGGCATGAACGCAGCAATTCGTGGCGTGGTGCGCGCGGCATTAACGGAAGGTCTGGAAGTTTTTGGAATCTATGACGGTTACCTCGGATTGTATGAAGACCGTATGGTTCAGCTCGACCGTTACAGCGTTTCCGACATGATCAACCGCGGCGGCACCTTCCTGGGCTCCGCTCGCTTCCCGGAATTCCGCGAAGAACACATTCGCGCTGTGGCTATCGAAAACATGAAGAAGCGCGGCCTGGATGCGCTGGTGGTTATCGGTGGTGACGGGTCCTATATGGGCGCAATGCGCCTGACCGAGATGGGCTTCCCGTGCATCGGCCTGCCTGGCACCATCGACAACGATATCAAAGGCACTGACTACACCATCGGCTTTTTCACCGCCCTGAGCACCGTGGTGGAAGCGATTGACCGCCTGCGCGACACCTCTTCTTCACACCAGCGTATCTCCGTGGTGGAAGTGATGGGCCGTTACTGCGGCGACCTGACCCTGGCGGCGGCGATTGCCGGCGGCTGTGAGTTCATCATGGTGCCGGAAGTGGAATACACCCGTGACGATCTGGTGGCCGAAATCAAAGCCGGTATCGCGAAAGGTAAGAAACACGCTATCGTGGCGATCACCGAGCACATGTGCGACGTTGACGAGCTGGCAAGCTACATCGAGAAAGAAACCGGGCGTGAAACTCGCGCCACCGTCCTCGGCCACATTCAACGCGGCGGTTCCCCGGTTCCTTACGACCGCATCCTGGCTTCCCGCATGGGCGCCTATGCAATTGAGCTGCTGCTGCAAGGCCATGGCGGCCGTTGCGTCGGCATCCAGAACGAGAAGCTGGTGCACCACGACATCATCGATGCCATCGAGAACATGAAGCGTCCGTTCAAGAACGACTGGCTGGATTGCGCGAAGAAACTGTACTAAGTTGCGCGTCGGATAAACAAAAGGCCTTCTCATGGAGAAGGCCTTTTTTATGGCGGAGGGTTTATTCGATATCCAGCGGGTCTTCCGACAGGATCATCCCGGTGTTATCGGCATACAGATGGTCGCCGGAGAAGAAGGTCACCCCGCCGAAATTGACGCGCACGTCGCTTTCGCCGATGCCTTCGCCAGCCGCGCCGACCGGAATAGCCGCCAGCGCCTGGATGCCGATGTCCAGCTCCTCAAGGTCGTCAACCTGGCGCACCGCGCCATAGACCACTAACCCTTCCCATTCATTCTGTACGGCCAGACGCGCCAGGTCGGCGTCAATTAACGCGCGTCGTACTGAGCCGCCGCCGTCGATCAGGAGAATATGACCACGGCCGTTCTGCTCGAGCAGATCATAGAGCAACCCGTTATCCTCGAAACATTTTACCGTAATGATTTGTCCACCAAACGACGACCGTCCTCCAAAGTTAGAGAACAGCGGTTCCACGACGTTGACATCTTCCTGGTAGATGTCACAAAGCTCGGAAGTATCGTATTTCATAGGCTTAACGTTCAGTTGCTGCGAGAGTTTTTAGTATATCCCGCGAATCCCATTGTTGGCAAAATCATCAATTGTTAATTGATATTTGTCAGTTAAGCCATCAGCTTACTGGCAATAATTCCGATGACAAACAGCAGGTTGGTCAGTAAGGCCCCTTTAACCGTCTTTTCGAGCATTGGCCGCATCGCCAGCGGATCGGATTCGCGCAGGACGTAGCGCGCCTGTTTCACCAGCAGCGGGGTGGCGAGAATAAACAGCCAGCCCCAGGCTGAATGCAGCGCCAGCAGGTTAAATAGCGCCAGACACAGCAGGGCGCCGAGCAGCAGGCAGGCATGATAGCGGCGGGCATTGACCGGGCCCAGGCGCACGGCGAGGGTGTTCTTCCCGTTCTGCCGGTCGCTGTCGATATCGCGCAGATTATTGATGTTCAGCACGGCGGTCGCCAGCAGACCGCAGGCTGTCGCCGGCAGAAAAATGGCCGCTTCCACATTATGGGCTTGCAGATACCAGCTGCCGAGGACGCTCAGCCAACCGAAGAAAACGAGTACTGAGATATCACCCAGACCAATATATCCATAGGGGCGGGTGCCCACCGTGTAGGTGATGGCGGCCACGATAGACAGGCCTCCCAGGGCGAGGAAGCCGATGAAGTCGCCGACGCTCTGCCAGGCGGCGCACAGCAGCGCCAGACCAAACAGACAGATCAGCGCGACGGTGACGATGAGAGCGCGCTTCATCTGCTGGGGGGTAATCACCCCTTTCTGCATGCCGCGCAGCGGCCCGATGCGATCGGGTTTATCGCTCCCTTTGACTGCGTCGCCATAGTCATTCGCCAGGTTAGAAAGAATTTGCAGCAAGCCAGCGGTGATCAGCGCCAGCAGAGCAACCCAGGGATCAAAATGGCCCTGCTGCCAGGCAAGGGTGGTGCCAACAATAATCGCGGCAAACGCCAGCGGTAACGTTTTAGGACGCAGGCTTTCCAGCCATGCCCGAGAACGGCTGATATCAGTCATAGTTATTTTAGCCAATAAAAATGGGGGCTATAGCCCCCATCAACAGTGATGAAAATGCATTGCACCGGATTATAGGATAAAACGGCTCAGATCTTCATCTGCCACCAGAACATCCAGGTGTTTACTCACATATTCGGCATCGATAATGACGGTCTGGCCGTTCATCTCGCTGGCATCATAGGAAATATCTTCCACCAGACGCTCCAGCACGGTATGCAGGCGACGCGCACCGATGTTCTCGGTGGTTTCGTTTACCTGCCACGCGGCCTGGGCGATACGCTTGATACCGTCTTCGGTGAATTCGATATTCACCCCTTCGGTCGCCATCAGCGCTTTGTACTGCACGGTGATGGAGGCATTCGGCTCGGTCAGGATGCGCTCGAAGTCATGGGTGGTCAGCGCTTTCAGCTCAACGCGGATCGGCAGACGCCCCTGCAGCTCAGGGATCAGATCGGACGGACTGGCCACCTGGAACGCGCCGGAGGCGATAAACAGAATGTGGTCGGTCTTAACCATCCCGTGCTTGGTGGAGACGGTGCAGCCTTCAACCAGCGGCAGCAGGTCGCGCTGTACGCCTTCGCGAGACACGTCCGGGCCGGAGGAGTTGCCGCCGCGCTTACAGATTTTGTCGATTTCGTCGATAAAGACGATACCGTGCTGTTCTACAGCGTCGATGGCTTCCTGCTTCAGCTCTTCCGGGTTGACCAGCTTGGCCGCTTCTTCTTCAATCAGCAGCTTCATCGCGTCTTTGATTTTCAGCTTACGCGGTTTCTGCTTCTGACCGCCGAGGTTCTGGAACATGGACTGCAGCTGGCTGGTCATCTCTTCCATGCCCGGAGGGGACATGATTTCAACGCCCATCGGCGCCGCAGCGAGATCGATTTCAATCTCTTTATCGTCCAGCTGGCCTTCACGCAGTTTCTTGCGGAACGCCTGGCGCGCAGCAGAGGGTTCCTGCGGCTGTTCAGCCTGGCCCCAGTTGTTTTTCGCCGGTGGGATCAGCACGTCAAGCACGCGCTCTTCCGCCAGCTCTTCCGCGCGGTAACGGTTTTTATCGATGGACTGCATGCGAACCATTTTGATCGCCGCATCGGTCAGATCGCGGATGATCGAGTCCACTTCTTTACCAACATAGCCCACTTCGGTGAACTTGGTCGCTTCAACTTTAATAAACGGCGCGTTGGCCAGTTTCGCCAGACGACGGGCAATCTCGGTTTTACCGACGCCGGTTGGGCCGATCATCAGAATGTTTTTCGGCGTGACTTCATGACGCAGCTCTTCGTTAAGCTGCATCCGGCGCCAGCGGTTACGCAGGGCGATAGCAACAGAACGCTTGGCGGCGTCCTGGCCGATAATGTGTTTGTCCAGTTCGCTGACAATTTCGCGTGGGGTCATTTCAGACATGGGAGATCCTTACGCTTTAGAAGGTAATTCTTCGATGGTGTGGAAATGGTTGGTATAGATGCAGATATCACCTGCAATATCCAACGCTTTCTCGGCGATGTCGCGCGCGCCCATATCGGTGTTTTCCAACAGCGCGCGGGCCGCGGCCTGGGCGTAAGGACCGCCGGAGCCGATAGCAATCAAATCGTTTTCTGGCTGTACCACGTCGCCGTTACCGGTGATGATAAGCGACGCGTTTTCGTCCGCGACGGCCAGCAGCGCTTCCAGCTTGCGCAACATCCGATCGGTTCGCCAGTCTTTGGCCAGCTCAACGGCGGCCTTCACCAGATGGCCCTGGTGCATTTCCAGTTTACGTTCAAACAGTTCGAACAGCGTGAAGGCGTCAGCGGTGCCGCCAGCAAAACCGGCAATCACTTTGTCGTTATACAGACGACGCACTTTCTTCACGTTGCCCTTCATCACGGTGTTGCCCAGCGTGGCCTGGCCATCACCGGCAATAACAACATGGCCGTTACGGCGAACACTTACAATTGTAGTCACGAGCAGACCCCTTGGTTGCAAAAGCGGAACAGGGGCCCCGCGCTGTCCGCGGGGCCGAATGCAATTATAGATGGGGGGGATTTTGAGGGTTTCAACCCCTGGCGGCGAGACGAATGCAGTTCGCGTGTCCGGCCATCTTCAGACGGGTGATCATCTCGTTGGCGCTTTCTTTGCCTTTCAGCGGGCCAATGACTACGCGGTTCCAGCCGTTGTTGGTGGTGATATGTGAAGCAAACCCTTCAAAAGCCAGCTGAGCGCGGACGGTTTCGGCCTGCTCGGCGCCTTTAAAGGAGCCACACTGGATCATCCAGCTACGATCGTCTTTCTTCTCGGCGGCTTTCGGCGCTTCCTCCACGCGGGTTACCGGCGCGGCGGCCTGCGTACGTGGCTGCGTGGTATTGGTATGCGCCGGCGTCTGCAGCAGATCCTGGTACGGCTGCTGGTTCGACGCGGTCTGCTTCGGCTGTTGCTGTTGCACCGGCTTCGGCTGCTGGACGCGCGGCTGCTGCTGCACGGCCTGCGGCTGAGTTTGCGCCCACTGCTGCTGTTGCGCCTGCTGTTGCTGCTGTGCTAAACGCTGACGCTGCAGCGTCTGCTGGCGCTGTGCCGGGGTTTGTTCGTTCCACGGCACTTCGGTCAGCTGGGTCGGCTGCTGGCGCATATCGGCCTGCATCTGGGCGAGCAGCTGGCGCTGCTCGTCGGTCAGCTGTTCCGGTTTCATCACCTCGCCACCGGCGGTCGGTTCGGTCGGCGCGCGGACGCCAGGCTGGCGGCTTTCCAGCTCTTTGATATAGCGCCAGCGCTCTTCCGGTTTTGGCGGCAAGCCGTTACCGGCGGCCTGGCGATTTTGCATCGCTTCCGCTTCTTCTTTCTTATGGTGCGTAATGAAATAAAGTCCACCGATAAAGGCCACCAGCACCGCCGCCGCGATCGCCACCATCGCCGGTGAAATCGCCGGAAGGCTGCTTTGCTTATTCCTTGAGCTTCGGGTAGTGCTCTTTTTGCGCCGCGAAGAAGCCGGTTGGCTGCGGCGTACATAATCTCGTTGTGCCACTATCGTTTCGCTGTCTTATATTTGTTCGTCAGCCCGCCATGTTACTTAAGCGGCGGGCCTTTGACCAGAAGAGCAGGCCCGAAAGCCTGATGGTTATCGTCTGATTTTTTGCGTACTGCCGCGAACGATCAGTTCGCAATCGAGCAGACGCGAGCCGCTGTTCACATTATGACCCTGCATTTGCTCAAGTAATAGCAGCATTCCTTCACGGCCGATATCAAAACGCGGCTGTGAAACGGTAGTCAACGGCGGATCGCAAAATTCAGACAACGCGATGTTATCGAAGCCGACAATCGACAGGTCGTCCGGCACCTTCAGGCCGCGGCGTTTCGCCAGCGACAAGGCGCCCAGCGCCATCACATCACTATGGCAGAAGACCGCGGTGGGCGGCACCGGCTGTGACAGCAGCTGCTCCAGCGCATTGGCGCCGGCTTCGAAAGTAAAGTTGCCGCGAGCGATATAGTGCGGATCGACGGTGATGCCACTGCGACGCAGCGCCTGCACGTAACCCTGCAGACGATAATGGCACAGCGGCATATCTTCCGGGCCAGCTATACAGCCAATACGCTGGTGTCCCAGTTCGTGGAGATAGTTCACCGCGTTAAAGGCCGCCGTCAGGTTATCGATGTGGACGGTGGGTAACTCCAGCTCCGGCGCGAATTCGTTCGACATGACCATCGGCGGCAAATTGCGCTGCTCTTCCACGCTGGCGTCGAACGGCAGGCGCGAGCTGAGCAGCACCATACCGTCGATCTGCTTGGTGATAATAAGGTCGATAAAGGTTTTTTCTTTCTGGTTCTGGTGGGCGCAATCGCCGATTAACACCAGATAGCCGTGCTCGGCGGCCGTGACTTCAATTCCGCGGATGACTTCACTAAAAAAGGGATCGCAGATATCCGGCACGATCACGAGGATCGTCCGCGATTCGTTGCGCTTCATATTTCGCCCGAGCGACTGGGGTAAATAGCCGACTTCCAGCGCCGCCTGCTCGACCCGGTTACGGGTGGCTTGCGACACCTTATCAGGGTTCATCAACGCTCGGGACACGGTTGCCGTGGAAACGTTTGCCTTGAGGGCGACGTCTTTCATGGTGGCGGCAACCACTTGTTTTTTGGGCTTCACCTGGTTTCTCCTCGCTGAATGGCGCTGACATTTCCCTTGCGCGCTAACTGCTGCATCATTTTTATCAGATAGTCGCGGCAGTGAGTTACAGAATTTTCATGAAAAACGTGATGCTTGTTGAATTTTTCGATCCGGCTCGCAAGAGAAGCCTTACCCTTCAATAGGATCGACATCCAGCACCCATTTCACTTTTCTCGCCTCCGGTAGCGTATTGATTAACGCCAGCGTACCGCTGACGATGTGCTGCAGGCGCACCCGCGAAGGGTGCTGCAGCAATATTTGCCAGCGCCAGCGGCCGCCGCGCTTCGGCGCCAGCGCCGGAACCGGACCGAGCACCCACAGTTTATCGTCGGCCAGCGGGCTGGCCTGCAAGAGATTACGTAACTGCTGTAAAAACAGCGGCGCCTGCTGGTTGTTATGGTCTTCAGCACGTATCAACACGTGACTGGTCCACGGCGGTAGCTGCATCGTCTGGCGTTCGGCCAGCGCCTGCTCGGCAAAGGCGTCGTAGCCTTTATACAGCAGGGTCTGCAGCAGAGGATGCTCCGGATGGTGGGTTTGCAGGATCACTTCGCCCTGTTTTCCTGCCCGGCCCGCTCGTCCGGAGACCTGGGTATAGAGCTGAGCGAAACGCTCTGCGGAGCGGAAATCAGCGGAAAATAGCGCCCCGTCGACGTCCAGCAGGGAGACGAGGGTCACGTCCGGAAAGTGGTGGCCTTTGGCCAGCATTTGGGTGCCGATCAAAATGCGCGCGCCGCCGCGGTGGACTGCGGCGAGATGTTCCTCAAGTGCCCCTTTACGGCTGGTGGTATCGCGGTCGATACGCGAGATAGGCACGCCAGGGAACAGCGGCGTCAGGGACTGCTCCAGTTGCTCGGTGCCGATACCCACCGGCACCAGATGTGTGGAACCGCAGGAAGGGCACTGGCGCGGGATAGGGCGCTGACTGTCGCAGTGGTGGCAGCGCAGATGGTGCTGCGCCTGGTGCAACGTATAGTAGCTGTCGCAGCGCGGGCACTCCGCGATCCAGCCGCAGTCGTGGCACAGCAGCGCCGGCGCAAAGCCGCGGCGGTTAAGAAACAGGATCACCTGGTTATCCGCCTGCAGATGCTGGCGCATGCGGTTGATCAGCGCGGGTGACAGACCCGCCTGCAGCACCTGTCCTTTCAGGTCGAGCACGTGCTGCTGGGCTGGACGCGCGTTGCCCGCGCGTTTGCTTAAGGTTAACTGCCGATATTTGCCCTGGCGGACGTTGTGCAGGGTCTCCAGCGCCGGCGTCGCCGAGCCGAGAATAATCGGGATCTGTTCGCTGTGAGCGCGCCATACCGCCAGGTCGCGGGCGTGGTAGCGCCAGCCTTCCTGCTGTTTGTAGGAGCTGTCATGCTCTTCGTCGATGACGATGACGCCGAGATCTTTAAACGGCGTAAACAGCGAGGAGCGAGTGCCTATCACAATGGCCGCTTCGCCGTTTTTCGCCTTCAGCCAGGCCGAGAGACGTTCGCTGTCATTGAGTCCGGAGTGCAGCACTTCCACCGGCGCATTAAAGCGCTGGCGAAAACGGGCGATAGTTTGCGGCGTCAGGCCGATCTCCGGCACCATCACCAGCGCCTGGCGCCCCTGCGCCAGTACATTCTCCAGCACGCTCAAGTAGACTTCCGTTTTCCCTGAGCCTGTGATGCCTGCCAGTAGCCAGGCGGAGAAGCGATCGGCAGCGCTGTGGATCGCTCCGACGGCGGTGGCCTGTTCGGTATTCAGACGCAGGCGCTCGCCGGCAACCGAATACGTGCTGCGCCAGTCGGTGAGGACGGGCGCTTCACAGGCCAGCTCCGCCAGCCCTTTGCCACGCAGCGCCTGCAGCGCCGCTTCATTAAATTCCAGTTCGCTAACCTGATGACGCCAGATCTTTCCCTGGCGCAGCGCCGCCAGCGCCTGCTGCTGCTTTGGGGAGCGTTTCAGACCGTTGAGGTCGACAGCCTGCCCCTGCTCGGTGGCGAACCAGTACCACAGCGGCGTCGCGCTGGCGGGTTTGCCCTGGCGCAGCAGAATGGGCAGCGCATGGAACAGCACATCGCCAATCGGATGATGGTAATACTCAGCCGCCCACATCAGCAGTCGCCAGACGGTGCCAGAGAAGACCGGCTCGTCGTCCAGCGCTTCGGCGACCGGTTTGAGTTCATCCAGCGGCAGCTCGCTGCGCTCGCTCACCGCCGCGACAATGCCGATCCGCTCCTGTTTGCCGAACGGCACCCGCACCCGACAGCCCGCTTTGACCGTCATGCCATCAGGCAGCAGATAGTCAAAGGTGCGCGGTAGCGGAACGGGTAGGGCAACGTGGGCGACGGGCATGTCATCTTCCTGACTTGAAATCTGGCGGGATAGTATACACATTACGATAAGGCGGCGCGGATCAGTTTGCATATGCTGGTCAAATTCTGTATGATTCGCCGCCTTCAATGCACTTTATACCGCATTGGAGATTGACCATTACCGTACGCTTCGCGCTGTCAGCAGCGTGGAAGACGACGGGAAATTATTAATATCGCGTGGTGTCTGGCGTTAGGGCTGGAAGAGCGACGCGGCCTTAACTGAGGTTCTCCCATGAAAAAAGGTATTCACCCAAAATACGAAGAAATTACTGCTACCTGTTCTTGCGGTAATGTCATGAAAATCCGTTCCACCGTTGGTCACGACCTGAACCTCGACGTGTGCGGTAAATGCCACCCGTTCTTCACCGGCAAACAGCGTGATGTTGCTACCGGTGGCCGTGTTGACCGCTTCAACAAGCGCTTCAGCATCCCGGGCAGCAAGTAAGTTGCCAGAAGAAGCCGCCTCAGGGCGGCTTTTTTGTGCCTCTCGCCAGCCTGGGCGGGACACAAAAAAGGGCGGAAAATTGCTTCCGCCCTTTTTATCAACTCAGTATTCCCACGTATCCGGGTCGATCCCCAGTTCACGCATAATCTCTTTCGCCGCTTCCGGGATCTCATCGCTGCGCTCTTTACGCAGGTCTTCATCGTTAGGCAACGGTTGTCCGGTAAAGGCATGCAGGAACGCTTCGCACAGCAGCTCGCTGTTGGTCGCGTGACGCAGGTTGTTCACCTGACGACGCGTGCGTTCATCGGTGAGGATTTTTAACACCTTCAGAGGAATGGAAACCGTAATTTTCTTTACTTGCTCACTCTTCTTACCGTGCTCAGCGTATGGGCTGATATATTCGCCGCTCCATTCAGCCATGAGATACCTTAATCCTCTGTTTATTAGTGAAGGGCCAGAATATTCCGCCCGGGCTATAATTGCGCGTAGTTTACCGTATGAGCGCGCTTTCTAACATGAGATAAGCCGCTACCGACGTGCGCTAATGCATATAATTTTAACGGCTATTTGCACTTTGCTCAATCTATACGCAAAGAAGTTTAGATGTCCAGATGTATTGACGTCTATTGTGACAATGTTTACTCTGGAGCCTGACTTTTCACCGATTCAGCCCAGGAACTTCCCAACATGACGCGTAAACAGGCCACCATCGCAGTGCGTAGCGGTTTAAATGACGACGAGCAGTACGGTTGCGTTGTCCCGCCGATCCACCTTTCCAGTACCTATAACTTCACCGGCTTTAATGAACCTCGCGCCCACGACTACTCCCGCCGCGGCAACCCGACGCGTGATGTGGTGCAGCGCGCCTTAGCGGAGCTGGAAGGTGGCGCCGGCGCGGTGCTGACCAATACCGGTATGTCGGCGATCCTGCTGGTGACGACGGTGTTCCTTAAGCCGGGCGATCTGCTGGTGGCGCCGCACGACTGCTACGGCGGCAGCTACCGTCTGTTCGACAGCCTGGCGAAGCGCGGCTGTTATCGCGTCCAGTTCGTCGATCAAAATGATGAGCAGGCGCTGCGGGCGGCGTTGGCGGAAAAACCGAAGCTGGTGCTGGTCGAAAGCCCAAGTAATCCATTGCTGCGGGTGGTGGATATTGCGAAAATCTGTGGTCTGGCGCGTGAGGCAGGCGCGGTGAGCGTGGTGGACAACACCTTCCTGAGCCCGGCGCTGCAAAACCCGCTGGCGCTGGGTGCCGATCTGGTGTTGCATTCCTGTACTAAATACCTGAATGGCCACTCCGATGTGGTGGCCGGGGTGGTGATTGCCAACGATCCGGCGACTGTCACCGAACTGGCATGGTGGGCGAATAATATTGGCGTCACCGGCGGCGCCTTCGACAGCTATTTGTTGCTGCGCGGTCTGCGGACGCTGTCTCCGCGTATGGAAGTGGCGCAGCGTAATGCCCTGGCGATTGTTGAGTATCTGAAAACCCAGCCGCTGGTGAAAAAGCTGTATCATCCGTCGCTGCCGGAAAACCAGGGGCATGAAATTGCGGCGCGTCAGCAAAAAGGTTTTGGCGCAATGTTAAGCTTCGAGCTGGACGGTGACGAGCAGACGCTGCGCCGTTTCCTGAGCGGGCTGTCGCTGTTTACACTGGCGGAATCGCTGGGGGGCGTTGAAAGCCTGATTTCCCATGCGGCAACGATGACGCATGCCGGCATGGCGCCTGAAGCGCGTGCCGCCGCCGGAATTTCAGAAACGCTTCTGCGTATTTCAACCGGTATTGAAGATGGTGAAGATTTAATTGCCGACCTGGAAAATGGCTTCCGGGCAGCAAACGAGGAATAAAAATGAGTGTGATTGCGCAGGCAGGGGCGAAGGGTCGTCAGCTGCACAAATTTGGTGGGAGTAGTTTAGCGGATGCGAAATGTTACCTGCGCGTCGCGGGGATCATGAAGGAATATTCGCAGGCGGGCGACATGATGGTTGTCTCCGCCGCTGGCAGCACCACCAACCAGCTGATCAGCTGGCTTAAACTTAGCCAGAGCGATCGCCTTGCTGCGCATCAGGTTCAGCAGTCGCTTCGCCGTTATCAGACCGAGCTGATTGGCGGTCTGGTGGAGCCGGCGGCGGCGGATACGTTGATCGCCGCCTTCATCCATGACCTTGAGCGTCTGGCAGGGCTGCTTGATGGCGGGGTTACCGAAGCGGTTTATGCGGAAGTAGTCGGCCATGGTGAAGTCTGGTCCGCACGCCTGATGGCGGCGGTCCTTAACCAACTGGGTATGGAAGCGGCCTGGCTGGATGCTCGCGCTTTCCTGCGTGCGGAACGCGCCGCGCAGCCGCAGGTGGATGAAGGATTATCTTATCCACTGCTGCAACAGCTGATGGCGCAACATCCGAATAAGCGTCTGGTGGTGACCGGCTTTATCTCCCGCAACCAGGCCGGGGAAACCGTCCTGCTGGGCCGTAACGGGTCTGACTACTCCGCCACGCAGATCGGCGCGCTGGCGGGCGCCTCTCGCGTCACCATCTGGAGTGATGTCGCCGGGGTGTACAGCGCGGATCCGCGTAAGGTCAAAGATGCCTGTCTGCTGCCGCTGCTGCGTCTGGATGAAGCCAGCGAGCTGGCGCGTCTGGCCGCTCCAGTGCTCCACGCCCGCACGCTGCAGCCGGTGTCCGCCAGCGATATCGATCTGCAGTTACGTTGCAGCTATACGCCGGAACAGGGTTCTACGCGCATTGAGCGCGTGCTGGCCTCCGGTACCGGCGCGCGGATTGTCACCAGCCATGATGACGTCTGTCTGGTGGAGTTCCAGGTGCCGGCCAGCCATGATTTCAAACTGGCGCATAAAGAGCTGGATGCCCTGCTCAAACGCGCCCAGCTGCGCCCGTTAGCCGTTGGCGTCCATGCCGACCGTAAGCTGCTGCAGTTCTGCTATACCTCCGAGGTCGCCGACAGCGCGCTGAAGCTGCTCGATGAAGCGGGTCTGCCGGGCGAGCTGCGTCTGCGTCAGAAGCTGGCGCTGGTGGCGATGGTGGGCGCGGGTGTCACCCGTAACCCACTGCACTGCCATCGTTTCTGGCAGCAACTGAAAGGGCAACCGGTGGAGTTCACCTGGCAGTCCGAAGAGGGGATCAGTCTGGTAGCCGTGTTGCGCGCCGGACCAACGGAAAGCCTGATCCAGGGTCTGCATCAGACCTTGTTTCGTGCAGAGAAGCGTATTGGCCTGATGCTGTTCGGCAAAGGGAACATTGGCTCCCGCTGGCTGGAGCTGTTTGCCCGTGAACAAACTACGCTGTCGGCGCGCACTGGCTTCGAGTTTGTTCTCGCCGGCGTAGTCGACAGTAAACGCAGCCTGCTGAACTACGACGGGCTGGATGCCAGCCGGGCGCTGGCCTTCTTCAACGATGAAGCGGTGGAGCAGGATGAAGAGTCGCTGTTCCTGTGGATGCGCGCGCATCCGTACGATGATTTAGTGGTGCTGGACGTCACCGCCAGCGAACAGCTGGCCGACCAGTACCTTGATTTCGCCAGCCATGGTTTCCATGTGATCAGCGCCAACAAGCTGGCGGGCGCCAGCAGCAGTGATAAATATCGCCAGATCCACGACGCGTTTGAGAAGACGGGTCGTCACTGGCTGTATAACGCTACCGTTGGCGCGGGTTTGCCGGTGAACCATACGGTGCGCGATCTGATCGACAGCGGCGATACCATCCTCGGCCTGAGCGGTATCTTCTCGGGAACGCTCTCCTGGCTGTTCCTGCAGTTTGATGGCACCGTGCCGTTCACCGACCTGGTGGACCAGGCCTGGCAGCAGGGGCTGACCGAGCCGGATCCGCGCGTCGATCTGTCCGGTAAGGATGTGATGCGTAAGCTGGTGATCCTCGCGCGGGAAGCGGGTTATGACATCGAACCGGATCAGGTCCGTGTGGAATCACTGGTCCCTGCACACTGCGAAGAGGGGTCGGTCGATCACTTCTTTGAAAATGGCGAAGAGCTGAACGAGCAAATGCTGCAGCGCCTGGAGGCGGCCCGCGAAATGGGGCTGGTGCTCCGCTACGTGGCGCGCTTTGATGCTAACGGCAAAGCACGCGTCGGCGTGGAAGCGGTACGTGAAGAGCACCCGCTGGCGGCGCTGCTGCCGTGCGATAACGTGTTCGCCATCGAAAGCCGCTGGTATCGCGATAACCCGCTGGTGATCCGCGGACCCGGCGCCGGGCGCGATGTGACCGCCGGGGCGATCCAGTCGGATATTAACCGTCTGGCGCAGCTGCTGTAGTTCCGAGAAAAAGACCAGGCGCTGCCTGGTCTTTTTTGTTAGTGCGCCGCAAAAACCGCTTTAGCGGCAAACAGGCCGTTGAGCGCCGCCGGGAAGCCGGCGTAGACCGCCATCTGCATGATCACTTCCGTAATCTCCTCTTGCGTCAGACCGACATTTAATCCCGCGGCAATATGTACTTTCAGCTGCGGCGCGGCGTTACCCAGCGCGGTGAGCGCGGCAATAGTGGCGATTTCCCGGCTGCGTAAGTCGAGCCCTGGCCTGGCGTAAATATCGCCGAAGGGGAACTCAATCAGATAGCGGGCGAAATCGGGGGCGATATCCTGCAGGCTGTCGACGACGGCTTCCCCGCCGTGGCCATCCACCCGCTGCAGCATTTCCTGACCGGTGATATAACGTTCGCTGGACATCATTTTTTCCTCTCTGTGATGAAGCGTTGAGAGGAAGGGTAGGGAAGTGTGCCGGACTTGAGTAATACCCTTTTCGTGATACCTTTTCAGTATGACAACTTCGCGATTACATTCCCTGGATATTCGCCTGCTGCGCGCCTTTGCCGTGGTGGCGGAGGAAAATAACATCAGCCGGGCGGCGCAGCGGTTATTTATCTCGCAGCCGCCGCTGACCCGCCATATCCGCCATCTGGAAGCGCAGCTGGGGGTGACGCTGTTTCAGCGCCACAGCAAAGGCTTGATCCTTACCGACGCGGGAAGAGAAGTGCTGGAGATTATTCGGCCGATGCTGGCGCTCCAGGCGCGCACGCTGGCGGCATTGAGTGAGCTCTCCGTTCACTCGCCGCAGCCCTTGCGTCTGGGATTGACCACCGCCTTTGAACAGGGCATTTTCGCCGCCGTTGAATCTGCGCTGAGTAAACATACCCGCACGTTGCATATTACTCGCCACGCCTCGCCGGCGCTGGCTCAGCAGGTGCGCAAAGGCAAACTCGATGCGGCGCTGGTCGCACTGCCGCTGAATACCGAAGGGCTGCACCTGCATCCATTGCCGTATCAGGAGCCGCTCATCGCGGCATTGCCTGCCTCCTGGCCGGAAGCCGCCAGCCCAGCGTTAACGCTACGCGCGCTTAATCACCGACCGCTGTTCTGGTTTAAACGCGAGCGTAATCCCGATTTCTTTGACTACACGCGACGTATTTTCGACCGGGCTGGCTATTCCCCCGCTTACGTGGAGGAGCCTGCCGAACATGATGTACTGCTGGCGCGAATTGCGCGTGGCGAAGGCATGATCCTGCTGCCGGCGTCCTTTTCCGCGATCCAGCGTCAGGGGGTGGTGTTCTGTCCTGTCGCTGAAGGCGACAGCATGCCGTTAAGCCTTGGCGTGGTCTATGCGCCTCACCAGGCAGAATCCGTGCAGCAATGGCTCTCACTGCTGGATGATCACCTGACGACTCGCTAGTCTCAGGCTGAACATCGTGCTACCCCATATTGACTGCAGAGCGAGCTCTTTCGGCTGGCAAAGCGCCGGAAGATGAATTTTTTTCATTTTAGAGGCCTATTCCTCACTCTTTACGCAGATTTTTCTATTGACGCCCGCGCGCTTTTCCGTCATTTTTACATCTGGACGTCTAAACGTATAGAAGTTCGCAATATAACAGCCATTACATGCGATTGATGAGGTAAGGTATGAGCTTTTTTCACGCCAATCAGCGGGAAGCCCTGAATCAGAGCCTGGCGGAAGTCCAGGGCCAGATTAATGTGTCTTTTGAGTTCTTTCCGCCGCGCACCAGTGAAATGGAGCAAACCCTGTGGAAATCCATCGATCGCCTGAGCAGTCTGAAACCGAAGTTTGTTTCGGTAACCTATGGCGCGAACTCTGGCGAGCGCGATCGCACCCACAGCATCATCAAAGGCATTAAAGAGCGAACCGGTCTGGAAGCCGCGCCGCACCTGACCTGTATCGATGCCACTCGTGATGAGCTGCGTACCATCGCTCAGGATTACTGGAACAACGGTATTCGCCATATCGTCGCCCTGCGCGGCGACCTGCCGCCGGGCAGCGGTAAACCGGATATGTATGCCGCCGATCTGGTGACGCTGCTGAAAGAGGTGGGCGATTTCGATATCTCTGTCGCCGCGTATCCTGAAGTGCATCCGGAAGCGAAAAGCGCACAGGCGGATTTGCTGAACCTGAAGCGTAAAGTCGAGGCGGGCGCCAACCGCGCGATCACCCAGTTCTTCTTCGATGTGGAAAGCTACCTGCGTTTTCGCGATCGCTGCGTTTCGGCGGGCATCGACGTGGAAATCATTCCGGGTATCCTGCCGGTCTCCAACTTTAAACAGGCGAAAAAGTTTGCGGATATGACCAACGTCCGTATCCCGGTGTGGATGTCGAAAATGTTCGAAGGGCTGGATAACGACGCCGAAACCCGTCAGTTGGTGGGGGCGAATATCGCCATGGACATGGTGAAGATTTTAAGCCGGGAAGGGGTAAAAGACTTCCACTTCTATACCCTGAACCGCGCCGAGATGAGCTACGCCATCTGCCATACGCTGGGCGTGCGTCCGGCCTGAGTGCTTGCCGTTTCCGCGGTCAGTAGGCGGCGCGTTCGACAGATAGACATAAAAAAACACCCGGCTGATGCCGGGTGTTTTGCTCTGGGTTATTCCCATTCCTGCAGGAAGCGCTGACCGTATTGGTCGGCCACCAACAGCGCGGCGTAGACCTGGTCTGAGTCGACGCCGCCCGGCATATTGTGAATGGTTTCGCCTTCAGCGCAGGCGGCTTCCGCCACCAGGCGCATTTTGGTCGGGATATCACCTTTGATGTCCAGCTGCGCCAGGGTGATCGGCAGCCCAACGCTGTGGCACAGCGCGGCGACGGTCTCTATTTCGTCCACCGGCGCATTTTCCAGCACCAGCTGCGTCAGGGTACCGAACGCCACTTTTTCCCCGTGATAACAGTGGTGGGCGTCAGGGATGGCCGTCATGCCGTTGTGAATCGCGTGCGCCGCCGCCAGGCCGCCGCTTTCAAAGCCGACGCCGCTCAGGTAGGTGTTGGCTTCCACCACTCGCTCCAGCGCCGGGGTGACCACGTGCTGTTCGGCGGCCAGCATCGCTTTTTCACCCTCTTCAAGTAAGGTGTTGTAGCACAGCTCGGCCAGCGCCAGCGCCGCCTGAGTGCATTTCCCACCCGCCATGGTGGTGGCGCCGCTACGGGAGCAGGCGCGGGCTTCGAACCAGGTGGCCAGCGCATCGCCAATCCCGGCGGCCAGCAGGCGAGCTGGCGCACCGGCAACAATCTGCGTATCGACAATGACCATGTTGGGGTTGTGCGGCAGCATCAGGTAGCTGTCGAACTCCCCTTCGTCGGTGTAAATCACCGACAGCGCGCTACACGGCGCATCGGTGGAGGCGATGGTGGGGGCGATCGCCACCGGCACCTTCATAAAATGGGCCAGCGCTTTCGCGGTATCCAGCGTTTTACCACCGCCGATCCCCAGCACGGCGGTGCACTTCGCGCTGCCGGCGATATCGCGCAGGCGATTGATTTCATTATGCGAACACTCACCGCCAAACGGCGCAATTTCGGCCGCCAGGCCAGCGTCGGCCAGGCTTTTACGCAGCATCTCTTCCGCAAACCCCAGTACGAACTTATCGCCGACTACCAGCCAGCGTTCGGCCAGCGGCTTCAGATAGTCGCCGAGGCGCTTGATGGCGCCTGCGCCCTGAATGTATTTGCCTGGTGATTGAATAATGCGATCCATTTCGATTCCTCCTCGATGACCGTGCTGCCGCCCGCAGGCGACTCGCAGGTCCGGTTACAGGTTCAGCGTGCCAAAGGCGTTATTCCAGTCCTGTTCAAACTTCTCTATGGCTGACTCTACCGCAG
>OKMY01000294.1_pt1 | contig 19435 bp, 12 predicted proteins | sample 1614131 | NCBI WGS metagenome assembly OKMY01 (sample SAMN04436908, study PRJEB24849) | human gut metagenome | biome: human gut; feature: NICU; material: stool | host: Homo sapiens | place: USA: Saint Louis, MO | collected 2012-04-20 | reverse complement strand
ATTACTTTAATTTATTTTTACAAAATAAATGATCAACGAATCAGACATCACTCTTTAAAAATTCATAATGTTTAATAAATATTTATTTTAAATTCCTAATCTAAAGCGAAATATTTCTATGTATAATCTAATATTTATGAATATGCATGTTAACCATGAAATTCTCTGTTTTAACAAGTTTTATAATACGGTATTAATTTCTGATGGATCATTAATAATAAAATCCGGATTAGAGTGAAGTAATGATCTTGCATCATGTGCACCCCAAGTGACAGCTGCAGATTGCACACCAGCACGTTGTGCCATCTCAACATCAAACGTTGAATCCCCAATATACACCGTTTGTTTGCTATTTAAATTGTAGCGTTGCACAATTGTATGTATACCTTCAGGGTTTGGTTTATATGCACTTACTTGATCGGATCCAACAGCTTCGATGATTAAATGATTTAACCCTATAGCCGATAAATTTCTTTCTAATACATCACTCTTCTTACTAGACACAACGAAAAGCTTTTTCCCTTGGTTATATAAACTTGTAATGGCTTCAGTTATGCCAGCAAACTCATAAATATAGTCCTTTTCAATAGATTGATAAGTATGTCTAAATGTATCGATTAACTGAGCTAATGTTGCTTCATCTAATGGTCGGTCTGCTAATTTTAAAAATGATTCTTCAATAGGTATTCCCATATAATGCGATATGTCTTGAGCTGATGGTTCTGTTAAACCACATGCTTTAAATGCACTTTGTGTTGCTACTTCACCACATTTTTTCGTGTCTGCCAACGTACCATCAAAATCAAAAATATAATTTTCAAACTTCAATATTAACACCCCTATTCGTTTATTATTTATATTATACTATAATTTATTATTTAAATAAAAAAATAATCGATAATATTTCTGCCTAGGCATCATATTATCGACTATCTTTGTTTTATTCTAAATTAGCATGATTTTGTTGCATCGTTTGTTCTGAAACATTCATTTCAGTCATCAATCCCATTACAACGCTATCTAAAAATAATTGAGATGCTTGTTCATACAAACTTCCTAACGGTTGTGCAGAACCATGTTCATCATATTTTGTACCTGCAGGCAAAACGATGTTCGTCCCAGCTAGATTGCCTATTGCAGAATCTTTATTTGTAGTAATTAATACGATGTCAGCACCTACTGATTTTGCTTTATCTGCTAATAATCTTAAATGTTCCGTGGAACCTGAACCAGAGATAATTACAAATACATCATTCGACTTAATCGCAGGTGTCGTTGATTCTCCAACAACATGTGCCTGTTTGCCGAGCTGATTTAAGCGCATTGCAAAACTATTCGCCACGAATCCTGAACGTCCTTTGCCAGCTACAAATATATGTTCAGCATGTAGTATTTTGGACGCAAACGTTGAAAACTCATCCGCTTCAACATGTGACAAAGTCATCTTTAATTCATCTAGAATTAATTGATAGTCACTAAATTTAGCCATATTACTTACCTTCGATTGCAGCGCGACATTGTTTTGCAGCTTCTACTGGATCATCTGCATTTGCGATTCCGCCACCAACAATAACAAGATCAGGACTTTCAGCGACAATTTCTTTAATTGTATCTGGTTTAATTCCACCTGCTACTGCAACCTTAGAATTTTTAATAACAGATTTAACGGTTCTTAAACTTTCTAATGGTGATTGCCCTTCTGCTTGTAAATCATAACCAGTGTGTACTGCAATATAATCAGCACCCATTTCATCTAGTTCTTTTGCACGTTTTTCTAAATCTTGAACAGCAATCATATCAACTAGTAATTGTTTATTATTTTTATGAGCTTCTTCAATAGCTGCTTTAATTGATGCATCTTCTGCAACACCTAGTATTGTAATTACATCCGCGCCAAATTTAATTGCTTGGCTAACTTCATAATCAGCTGCATCCATAATTTTCATGTCTGCTAATACTTTTACATTACTAATGTTGTCTGCCATATGTTTAACTGCTGGTAAGCCTTCGTTGTATATGATTGGCGTACCGATTTCTACGATATCTACATAATCTTTTACTTTATTTGCTAACTCAGCCGCGTCTTCTTTGTTTAATAAATCAATTGCTAATTGTAATTCCACTAAAAATCATCCTTCCAATGCTTTTTATCTTTCTATTGGAACCTTTCCCGAGGCATTTCTTAATTAAACATTGCAATCAATCCATTTCATCGACATGAATTTTCGCAACATTTTTCGGGCAAGCTTCGTCGTCTAAATATATCTCAACATTCGGGTGTTTGTGAAGTAATGTGGCTGGAACATCAACAGAAATTTCCTGATTTAATAAATGTGTAATAGCAGCACGTTTCTTTTCACCAAATGCGAGTAAAATGATACGTTTAGCTTGAAGAATATTAGCTAGTCCCATCGAAATGGCTTGCTTTGGAACATCATCTTCGTTTTCAAAATATCGACTATTAGCCTTAATAGTACTTTCAGTCAAATCAACGATATGAGTAACGCTATCAAACGGCGTACCAGGTTCATTAAATCCAATATGACCATTTTCACCAATACCTAAAATTTGAATATCACGTTGACCTTGTTGTTCTAAAACGTCATTATATTTTGACGCTTCCGCATTCATATCATAGGCATCTCCATTCGGAATATGAATGTTCTTTCTATTAAAATAAGGATATTGTTTGAAAAGCATATCATCCATATAATAGTGATAACTTTGCGGATGTGATGCGGTTAAACCTACATATTCGTCTAAATTAAACGTGGATACATTGTCTACGTTTAACTGATTTTTATTTAATAACTTAACAAGTTGTTCATACAAATCTGTCATTGTACCACCAGTTGCTAAACCTAGTTTACAGTGCTGATTAAATGCCATCTCTTTATATAACTCACATGCAACATAGAATGATGCTTGTTTTTTCGATCCTAAGTTTAATACTTTCATTGTTTACATGCCTCCACAAATTTAATACATTTTAAAAACTTATGAATTCATTCATACACCATTAATATAGCATCATTTTTAATGTTTAACACTTTTTAAATTCCAACAATTTTTTTGATTTTTAAAAGTAAAAAACTAATGCTGTATGATTGTGTAATCCTGAGTAATTACCCTTCATGTAAATTAATTTATAAATAATTGAGCAATCGTATACAATTATTGAATAGTTTTTAGTAAAATAGAAAGATAAACACATTGATAGTGTAAGGAGTGAACGTGTTGGAACCAATTAAAGAACAAGAAGTTATAGATTTACTTGCTTCTTTTGAACATAAACCTGTGTATCTGCATGTTGAAACGACAAATGGGGCCTATGCGAACCATTTCGATCAACGTGTTTTTAATGCTGGTACTTTTTTAAGAAACATTCAAGTAACATATACACATGCTCAGTTAAAAGGTGGCAATAAAGAACCTTATCGCATTGGCCTTAAACTATCAAATGGTGGCTGGGTTTATGTACAAGGTCTAACGCATTACGAAGTTAACGAGCATGACGAATTTTTAATTGCAGGTTTTAATTATGAAGGTCAACTCGCTGCAGCGCTTGAAATTAGCGAGCAATCATTTAATTTATAGAGGAGGCATCAACATGACTGACGAAAGACATGTATTAGTAATATTTCCACATCCTGATGATGAAACCTTCTCATCTGCAGGGACAATAGCAAGTTATGTCCAACGAGGCGTACCAGTAACATATGCATGTTTAACTTTAGGTCAAATGGGACGAAATTTAGGTAATCCACCATTTGCAACACGCGAATCATTACCAAGTATTCGTGAGCGTGAACTAGAAGAAGCTTGTAAAGTTATTGGTATTACTGATTTAAGAAAAATGGGTTTACGTGACAAAACTGTCGAATTTGAACCCTATGAACATATAGATAGTATGATTAAATCTTTAATCGATGATACAAATCCATCATTGATTATTTCATTTTATCCTGGATATGCAGTACATCCTGACCACGAAGCAACAGCAGACGCTGTAATTCGAACGGTTGAACGCATGCCTAAAGAAGAACGCCCTCGTTTAACTTTAGTTGCGTTCAGCAATGATGCAACCGAAGCACTTGGAGAACCTGATATTCAAAATGATATTACAGATTTTAAAGACCTGAAAATTAAAGCTTTTGAAGCACATGCTTCTCAAACAGGTCCATTTTTAAAACAATTAGCAAGTCCTGAAATCGATGGTAAACAACACAGCTTTTTAACAGTCGAACCATATTGGACATATCACTTTAAATCTTAACGGAGGAAAAAAATGACTGAATTTGATTTATCGACACGAGAAGGTCGTTGGAAACACTTTGGTTCCGTAGACCCTATTGAAGGCACGAAACCTACTACTAAGAACGAAATGACAGATTTACAAAGTACACATAAAGATTTCTTATTTGAAATAGAAGAGGTTGGTATTAAAAACTTAGTGTACCCTGTACTTGTTGACCAGTATCAAACAGCTGGCACATTTAGTTTTTCAACAAGTTTAACAAAAGACGAAAAAGGTATTAATATGAGCCGTATTATTGAAAGTGTTGAAAAGCACTATGATAATGGCATTGAACTTGAATTTAATACACTTTATCAGGTGTTACGCACTTTACAAACGAATATGAAACAAAATGCGGCAGGCGTTGATGTTTCTGGGAAATGGTTCTTTGATCGCTATAGTCCAACCACAAATATTAAAGCAGTTGGTAATGCCGATGTCACTTATGGATTAGCAATTGACGGTGATAAAGTTACACGTAAAGAACTTACTATTGAAGCAACTGTCACAACGCTATGCCCGTGTTCAAAAGAAATAAGTGAATATTCAGCGCACAACCAACGTGGTGTTGTCACTGTTAAAACATATATTAATAAAGATCAAGACATAGTTGATGACTATAAAAACAAAATTTTAGATGCAATGGAAGCTAATGCAAGTTCAATTCTATACCCTATTTTAAAACGTCCTGATGAAAAACGTGTGACAGAGCGTGCATATGAAAATCCACGCTTTGTCGAAGACTTAATTCGTTTAATTGCCGCGGACTTAGTTGAATTTGATTGGTTAGACGGTTTCGATATCGAATGTCGTAATGAAGAGTCTATCCATCAACATGATGCTTTCGCTAAATTAAAGTATCGCAAATAATATCATATGATTAATTCAAACGCGTAACAGTAGTTGCGCGTTTTTATTATACCTCCTAGAGTTGTATATCTCTTTTATAAATCTTCTCATTTGATGTGCCTGAGTCATAAATCAATATCCTAAGCTCTACAATGATATATTGGTAGTATTTGACTGAATAACTACTACCATTATAAATATCAAAACTTGTTGTTTTATAAATAAACACATCTTCCAGTTAAAAGAAGTAATTAAATATTATGTGATATAATTATAAAAAATAGATATAAGTGGTGTTGTAAATGAATTATTTTGTAGGTAATAGTTTAGGTGTTAATTTAACTGGGATAGAGAAAGCAATTATTAATCGTTTAAATTTATTTAAAGAAATGGGAAGACCAGCGCAATGTGTATTTCTGTCATGGAATAGATATTTATATAGAAATGCCCAAAATTATATTACTAGTTCTGACTATATTAATATGTATGATTTCTTCCAAGAAGCAACATATTTAGAACGCAATGAACCATTTGACTGGTTGTCATATTGGACTGATGAATGTCATTATACTTTAAAACATGTTGAAAATAGTCATGACTTTAGAATATATGATCAAGAGCGTTTCTTAATGTATGCCCATTTTCAAGATCCTAAATATCGTATATTAGATTATGTGAATCATTTTGATAGTCAAAGACGAAAAGTAAAACGTGATTTTTATGATGTGCGTGGCTTTTTAAGTTGTAGTAGGATTCTTGTTGATAAACAACAAACATTATGTGAATTTTTCTATAATCCAGAAGGAGACACAAAATTAGAAAAGTATTTTTCTTACAAAGATGGCAAACCAGAAGTACAAAAAATTATTGTTTACTATGCTAACAAACAATATTTCTTTAATAATGAAACGGAATTAGGCGCATTTTTCATTAAACAACTATATCAACATGGGGATTTATTTTTCAGTGACCGCAATGTGTATACAGCACCTATTTTCAACTTAACACCTAAGTCAATCCCAGTAGTAGCTGTGCTTCACAGTACACACATTAAAAATATTGATGCATTAGATTCATCGCCATTTAAAAATGTATATAAAGCGATGTTTGAAAATTTATCTCGATATCGTGCAATTATCGTTTCTACTGAGCAGCAAAAATTAGATGTTGAAAAACGTATTAACCATACTATTCCTGTTGTTAATATTCCTGTCGGCTATAGTGAAACAATTGATACACCAGTCCAAACATTAGATCAGCGCAGTGTTAAATTAATTTCCGTTGCACGTTATTCACCTGAAAAACAATTACATCAACAAATTGAATTAATTAAACGCTTAATCCCTTATGTACCGAAAGTAGAACTCCATATGTATGGTTTTGGTTCAGAAAGTAAAAAATTAAATGAATTGATACAAAAATATGGATTAGAAAATCATGTATATTTACGCGGCTTTTTAAGCAATCTAGACCAAGAATACAGCGATGCCTATTTGAGTTTAATAACAAGTAACATGGAAGGTTTCTCTTTAGCGCTACTTGAATCTTTAGCACATGGTGTTCCAGTTATTAGTTATGATATTAAATATGGTCCTAGTGAATTAATTACTTCAGATTTCAATGGTTATTTAATTACTAAAAATGATGAAGATGTGCTATTCGAAAAAGTAAAATATGTGATTGATCATCCGGAAGTACAACAACGGCTGTCAAAAGGTAGTTTGGCAAAAGCGCAACAATACAGTAAAGCGTCGTTAATTAAACAATGGGACCAATTTGTTCGTCTTATATAAATGTACTTTAACTTTATTTTTATAAAAAAGCATTTTCCTATGTCATTTAACTAAACATGTAAGTTCGTATGAACGTGGTTTGTTAAATAGATGATTCTAGGAAAATGCGTTTTTCTTTTGACTTAGTTTAAAATATTTTGCCACTTTGTACTGACATTTATCTCATTAAATTGCTGAGCATACTCTATACTATTAATTGAAAATTGTTGCATCATTTGAGTATTATTTAGTAATTGATCGACCTTTTCAACCATTTGATTGATGTCACCTTGAGGTACTAAATAGCCATTAAATCCATCTTGAATCAGTTCTGATGGCCCATAATCTACATCATAACTGATCACTGGTGTACCTACTGAAAGCGACTCTAAAATTGCTAAGCCAAAACCTTCCATTTTACTTGTCGATAACATTAGTTCTGCTTTAGCAATTTCTTCATTAATATGCGTTTTAAAGCCATGAAATTTAACATGTTCCGATAAATGATAATCTTCTACAAGTTGTCGATATTCTGACAACCCATTTCCATGTCCATAAATATTCAATTGAATATTGGGATGTTTTGTTACTAATTGCTTGATCACTTCAATTTGATGTTTAATTTGTTTATTTTCAACGAGGCGAGCAATTGATATGATATGATTTTTATCCTTTTGATTGATGTCAAATTGATACTTTAAATTTGCCACGTAGCCAACCGGAATATTGATAACTGGTATTTTATTTTCAATATATTGTGAAATATCTTGGCATTGCTTTTCCGTTGATACAACAATCGCTTTATAACGTGTTAAATTATTAAACACTGTTTTATAAAAACTTTTTATACCATTACCGGTGCCGGATAAATGTGTACTGTGGAGCACAACAATAACTGGAATACTTTGATTTAATCCCGCAATAACATTTCCTAATTCATGAGGACGGTCTAATATGATTTGATCATTATTTTTACATAATTGATGGAGAAAATATTGAACTAATTCATCTTCTGTATCAAAAAATTGTTGATGCTGGTCTTCATTTAAGATAACCTTTGTGAGCGTATTTTCCCCTTTTATATCGTCGAAATATTTTTGGATGACGATCTCCCCATTAGGTGTATAGTAATTTTCGAGTACAATACGTTGTCCTTCACCTAAAATTCGAGAACAACTTAAAAAGCCTCTTCCATCATACAATTCACGTTTTACTTTTCTTCTTTTATGATCAAAATAATTCACATAGTTTAATTGATGATACTGTTTATCTAAAAAATGAGCATACATGATAAATTGCTCTTCATCATATATTCTGACATCATTTGAATTTTCCACAAATTTCAATGTGTACCTACATGACTTTTCCCAATACTGTATCCAGTTAACTTGCTTTGTCTTTTTATAATTGATTGCTTTTTGAAAATAGTCATACATTGTAAGCAGATCATTTTCAATCCGATGTTGCTTCGCATATGTGTATGAATAAGGATTCCATTTAACATATACACATTTTGAAGATATGCCGTGTTGTTTGAACAACTTCAGTCTATTTATTTGTGCTTTTTCTACACCTGTAATTTTACTTTCTAAAATTGTTCCTAAAATGTAATTCATATTATCGCCTCATATAAGTTTTATTCCGTATCTTTATTGTTTATTTTATATGAAAAATACATCTATTGCATGTGTAATCATTAAAAAACCAGGCCACAAGGACCTGGGTCATATTGTATTATTTGTTTTGTTTTTTGCGACGACCGAATAACAATAGTGAACCTAATGCTGCGAATAATCCACCAAATAACGTCGCGTTATTTGAGCCGTTATTTTCACTACCTGTTTCTGGTAATGCTTTTGCTTTATTGTGATGGTCTTTAGTAGTACTCATTGGTTTAACAGGTGTATGTTTTCCTGTATCTGAATCTGAGTCGCTTTCTGAGTCTGAATCACTGTCTGAATCTGAGTCGCTATCTGAGTCTGAGTCACTGTCTGAATCTGAGTCGCTATCTGAGTCTGAGTCGCTATCTGAATCTGAATCACTGTCTGAATTTGAGTCGCTATCTGAGTCCGAATCGCTATCTGAATCTGAGTCACTGTCTGAATCTGAGTCGCTATCTGAATCTGAGTCGCTGTCTGAATCTGAATCGCTATCTGAGTCTGAATCACTGTCTGAATCTGAATCGCTATCTGAGTCTGAGTCGCTGTCTGAATCTGAATCACTATCTGAGTCTGAGTCGCTATCTGAATCTGAATCGCTATCTGAGTCTGAATCTGAATCGCTATCTGAATCTGAGTCACTGTCTGAGTCTGAATCGCTGTCTGAGTCGCTGTCTGAATCTGAATCACTATCTGAGTCTGAATCGCTATCTGAGTCTGAATCGCTATCTGATGTATCTTCTTCGAAGTAACCGTTGTCTATTGTAAAATCATCATGATCTGTAATTGTTACATCTACTTCTCCACCATCAGCATCTTTATCATCTTCAGTTGTATTTGTACCTGTTTGTGTTAAGCCAGCAGGCTTTTCAAAAATCACTTTGTATTTACCGCTGTCTAAATTATCAAAACGATATTTACCATTTTCATCTGTTTTTGTAGTTCCAATTACTTCGCCTTTTTCATTTTGCAATGTAACTGTAACGTCTTTAATTCCTTTTTCAGTTGTATCTTGTTTACCATCTTTATTACTGTCATACCAAACATAATCACCTAAACTGTATTTTGGTGTTTTATAGAAACCACTGTCTAATGTCATATTATCTGCATCTTTAATAACACCTGTTGTTGTTAAACCATTAGAATCTTTATCTTCAGCTGTAGTATTTTTAACCGTTGGCGTGTAACCTGCTGGTGTTTCAAATTCTACTGTATAGTTGCCATTATCTAAATCTGTAAATTTGTATTTACCCGAGGCATCAGTAGTAGTTGTACCAATAACTTTTCCAGTACTATCTTTTAATGTAACCTTAACATCTTTGATACCAGGTTCATTAGCATCTTGGATACCATCTTTATTTGTATCTTCCCATACATAGTCACCAAGATTATATTTAGGTTCTTTATAAAAACCAGTGTCTAAAGACATATCATCTTTACCATTAATTTTAACAGTAATCGAACTACCATTTGAGTCTTTTTCACCATCAGTTGTTCCATTTTCTTTTGTTGGAAGATATCCAGCTGGCGTTTCGAATTTAACTGTATAAGTTTCTCCGTCTTTCAAACCACCGAATTCGTAATGACCATTAGCATCTGTTCTTACTGATTTTGTTGTACCGTCCGGGTAAGTTAATGTAACTAAAACGTTTGCCATTGGCTTTTCTTTCGAATCTGTACCTTGGACACCGTCTTTATCAACGTCTTCCCATACATAGTCACCAATTTTGTATAACTTTTCTTCAGGTTTAACAGTACCGTCACCACCACCAGTGTCATTTGAAGTTACGATGAAGTTTGAATATCCTGCATAATTATAATAACCATATTTATCAGTTGTTCTCATACTAGTACCTTGAGCAATATCTAGTTCGCCATCTGATGTAGGTGTATATTTACTAACAACTTTGATAATATAGGCTGAATTAATATCACCAAAATCCAATGTTGCTACATTATTACTAAATGATTTTTTATTATCAAATTGACTTGTTACATCTTCATATTGACTAAAATCATAGATTCTATTACTTTGAGGCAATTGTTGATTAGGGTTAACTTTATAAACCTTTATTTCTGTATTTTGGTCAATAATGGTGCTACCATTTCCTAGTTTAATATTTCCATAATCATCTACTTGACTACCAGCTATATCAACTTTAGTGTTAGTTGCTGTTTTTTTCAAAGGATTAACATAAATTTGTTGTTCAATAGTTTGCTTATCTTCATCTAATTTTGTAAAGATAGATTGAATGTTTGAATCACCATGGACCATTGGATCTTGATAATCAACAGTGACATTTTGATTTGTTTCTTTACCTGCTGTAGCAAATGTTAAATTCAAACTTGTCTCATTTGGAACTGTTTTTTTATCAATATACGAATATAGAGTTAAGCGTGATTTTATATCTTCATATTTATCTACATAGTCTGTAAATGTATATGTGATTTGCTTAGTTGCTTTATCAAAAGTTCCTTTAGCAATGACCTCTCCTGATGGATCAGTAATATCGATAGGATCATTTTTATCTGTTAAATCCGAAGGAATTACATTCTTATCATAATTAATTGTCATTGTATCTCCGGCTTTGACCTTATTATCAATTGTAAATTCTGAGTCATATTCAATTTCTTCGCCATCATGTGCAGAAACTACATTATCTTCGTCATCGCCAACTTTGATTGTTTGCTTCGTCACTTTAATTAAATCATTAACATTGTTTGAAGCAACTGCTGCTGGTTGTGCAACTGCAAAGCGCATTTTTGCGTTTACACGTTTTGGTGTAACACTTGTTGGAGCTATAGCAACTGGTTTAGTTGAACGATCTGTGTTGCTATCATTTCTAACTAATTCTTTTAATTTCTCAGGATTATTTTTAAGTTCTTCTTTTGACACATTTACTGATTCTTTTGGATTAGTTGCATCTGTAACTTGATTGTCTACTTTTGAAGGCGTTGCTTGCGGTTGTGAATTTTCAATTTTTGTAGATTCTTGAGGTGTAGTTGGTGTTGTTTGAATTTCACTTGTAGATGGTTTTGTAGTTACATCGTTATTTGTATTATTTGGTGCTTTCTTCTCTTCTAAAATAACAGATGTATCTTCTGTCGCAGTTTTATCAGTTGAAGGTTGAACATTTTCTTTTTCAATGTTTTGAGGCCTAGTTTCAGTTGAAGTTGTAGCATTATTTTGCTGTTGTTGAGTACTAGATGTAGTTGGTGCTTCTTTAGCTTCTTGTTGTGAATCAGTATTTGTTTCTTTCTTAATTGGATTTGTTAAATTATTTTCTGTTGTCGAATTATTTTCAGTTTCTGACACCACTTCTTTATTATCACTAGTCGTTGCATCATCTTGTTTTGCATTTTCTGTACTAGTGTTTTCAGCAGCTTTAGCTTCTTGGTTCCCTAGACCAAAAATCAATGTCGTACCTACTAAAATCGATGCAGTTCCTACAGTATACTTTCTAATCGAGAATTTGTTTAAGCGATTCGAAATCATACCCTTTTTTGTTATTGCCTTTTTGTTATCCCTGTTAATCATATAAATCTCCTTTAAAATATCAATATTTGCAAAAAACTAATATTTTTACATATAAAAATTTGTATTCCCATCGTAATACATTTTTAGATAAAGCACAATACTTTAAATAAATTTATTTATTTTCAACTGTTATTTTACACTTTGGTTTGAATAACTTAATTTTATTGATTTTTAATTATCTATTTACTTTTTATACTAATTGTTTTAAATGGTTTGATACTGTGTTTAATTACTTTTCTTATTCGTTCGCACTTTTAATGTAAAGATGAATTAAATTTATATTGATGTATGTTATATTTTTTAAAACATTGCACTATTTAATCTCAAACATAAGATACATTTCATAAATTTTGAAATAAAAAAACCAGGCCACAAGGACCTGGGTCATATTGTATTATTTGTTTTGTTTTTTGCGACGACCGAATAACAATAGTGAACCTAATGCTGCGAATAATCCACCAAATAACGTCGCGTTATTTGAGCCGTTATTTTCACTACCTGTTTCTGGTAATGCTTTTGCTTTATTGTGATGGTCTTTAGTAGTACTCATTGGTTTAACAGGTGTATGTTTTCCTGTATCTGAATCTGAGTCGCTTTCTGAGTCTGAATCACTGTCTGAATCTGAGTCGCTATCTGAGTCTGAGTCACTGTCTGAATCTGAGTCGCTATCTGAGTCTGAGTCGCTATCTGAATCTGAATCACTGTCTGAATTTGAGTCGCTATCTGAGTCCGAATCGCTATCTGAATCTGAGTCACTGTCTGAATCTGAGTCGCTATCTGAATCTGAGTCGCTGTCTGAATCTGAATCGCTATCTGAGTCTGAATCACTGTCTGAATCTGAATCGCTATCTGAGTCTGAGTCGCTGTCTGAATCTGAATCACTATCTGAGTCTGAGTCGCTATCTGAATCTGAATCGCTATCTGAGTCTGAATCTGAATCGCTATCTGAATCTGAGTCACTGTCTGAGTCTGAATCGCTGTCTGAGTCGCTGTCTGAATCTGAATCACTATCTGAGTCTGAATCGCTATCTGAGTCTGAATCGCTATCTGATGTATCTTCTTCGAAGTAACCGTTGTCTATTGTAAAATCATCATGATCTGTAATTGTTACATCTACTTCTCCACCATCAGCATCTTTATCATCTTCAGTTGTATTTGTACCTGTTTGAATTAAGCCAGCAGGCTTTTCAAAAATAACTTTGTATTTACCGCTATCTAAATTATCGAAACGATATTTACCATTTTCATCTGTTTTAGTAGTTCCAATTACTTCGCCTTTTTCATTTAATAAAGTAACTTTAACATCTTTGATACCTTTTTCAGTTGAATCTTGTTTACCATCTTTATTACTGTCGTACCAAACATAATCACCTAAACTATATTTTGGCGTTTTGTAGAAACCACTGTCTAATGTCATGTTATCTGCATCTTTAATGACACCTGTTGTTGTTAAACCATTAGAATCTTTTTCAGTATCATTTCCAGAAGTTACTGAAGTTGGTGTATAACCTGATGGTGTCTCGAATTCAACTTTATAAGTTCCATTGTTTAAATCAGTAAATTGATATTTACCATTTTCATCTGTTGTTACTGTTTTTAAAACTTTGTCGTTTTCATCTTTTAACGTAACAGTTACACCTGAAATGCCCTTTTCATCTTTATCTTGAACACCGTTTTTATTTGTATCTTCCCATACATAGTCACCTAAGTTGTAAGTCGGTTTGTAGAAACCAGAGTCAATAGTATCGTTATCTTTATCTTTAATGACACCAGTTGTTGATGTACCATTTGAATCTATGCCTTCATCAGTTCCTGAACCTACTTGTGTTGGTGTGTAACCTAATGGTGTTTCGAATTCAACTTTGTATGTTCCATTTTCTAATCCAGTAAATTGATATTTACCATCTTTATCTGTTTTAGTTGTTTGTAAAACTTCACCGTTTTCATTTTTCAATGTAACTGTTACGCCTGAAATACCTTTTTCAGTTGAATCCTGCTTACCATCTTTATTTGTATCTTCCCATACATAATTACCTAAATTATATTTTGGTGTTTTGTAGAATCCACTATCTAATGTCATGTTATCAGCACCATTAATAACACCTGTTGTTGTTAAACCATTAGAGTCTTTTTCAATATCGCTACCAGATGTTACTGTAGTCGGTGTATAGCCTTCTGGTGTAGTAAATTCAACTTTATAATTACCATTATCTAAATCAGTAAATTTATATTTGCCATCAGCGTCTGTTGTAACTGTTTTTAACACGTTACCGTTTTCATCTTTTAATGTTACCGTTACGCCAGATATACCTTTTTCATCTTGATCTTGAATACCATTTTTATTTGTATCTTCCCATACATAGTCACCTAGATTGTATTTAGGTTTGTAAATACCTAAGTCAGCAGATAAATTATCTTTGCCATTAACTGTTATCACTGATGATACACCGTTTGAATCTAATTCTTCGTTATTACCTTGTTTTGAAGGAGTTACCTCATAACCTTGTGGTAAATTTGAAAATTCTACACGGTAATCTCCATTAGGTAAGTTTGGAATCAAATATGACCCATCTTCTTTAGTAACTGCTTCTCCTACTTTTGTATTTGTATTATTATCAAATACAGTTACAGTTACATTGCCAACGCCTTTTTCTCCTAATTCTTGAACACCGTTTTTATTTGTATCTTCCCATACGTAGTTACCAATTTTATATACTTCTTGACCAGCGCCGCCACTTTGGTTATTAGTGAATCCTAAAGCATTACCCATTGAGGCAGATTTACTATTGTCTGAACTTAATGTAACCATTTGAACAAGTGTTGGGCTTTCGCTAGTTGTATATTGGAATTTTGTATTAACCATTACAACATAAGCAGAATCTGCATTTCCAAAATCAATAACAGCGCTATTGTTGTCGCCATATGTAATTTTCTGCAAGTATTGATTTGTTACATCTGTAAGCTCTTTAGTATTCACATCGTATCCTTTATTTAATGTATAACCTTTAGGAACTTGATATATTTTTATATCTGTTACCTCTTTATTTATTTGCCCGATATTATTAGGATAACTTGAGTGGTAAGCTTGAACTTTTAATTTGGCATTTGTTAAAGAATTTTCCGATGGATTTACATAAATCGTTTGTTTATAGTACCCCGGATTTTCTTTATTTCCAACATGTGAAACTGTTTCAGTGAACGCTGATCCAATTGAATTTTTCTCATTTACAACATAATCTGGATATTGAATGTTTGCAGTAGTCTTTGTTGTATCATTACCTATCGTAACATTAAACTCAACATCGTTTTTACTAACAGGAATTGTATCAGCATCCATATAAATTGAATAATTAATTCCCATTTGTACAGAATTAAACCTATCGACATAATCTGTAAATGTATATGTAATTAAATTATTTGCAGTATCATGTTTTGCAGTCGCAATTGTTTCACCATTATTTGGATCTTTAATATCACCAATATTTTTAATATCTTCCGGATTCAATCCATATACTTGTACTGTATCTGAGTATTTTATTGTGAAATAATCACCTGATTTAACTTTGTCATCAACTTTAATTTGTGATTTTAATGCTAGATAATCTTGTGCAGGTACAATTTTATTGTTTTTATCTGCATCAACGACAGTTAAAGTTGTAGTTGAAGTAATTAAATTATTAACATTTTTAGAGTCTGTTGATGATGGTTGTACTGCTGCTATACGCATTCTTGTATTCAAACGTTTAGGTGCTGTACTTTTTGGCATAATCACATCTGAACCATTTGCATTGTCAGTATTATCGCTTTTTTCTCCTACATTTCTTACTTCTTCACTATTAATTTTTAAGTCATCTTTACTTACATTAATTGGTGCTGCCGACATTGTTGCATTTGAAGTTGTGTTATCAGTATTTAATTGCTGTGAATTAACTGTAGTAGTAACTTGATCATCTGAAGTTGCATTATTATCCTCAGTTTTTTTAACATCCGACGTTTGTAATTTTCCATTTTCAGATGGCTGAGAGTTATTATTTTTTTCTGAAGCGACACTATTTTCTACTCTAGTTACTTCTTTTTGATTAGCAACTTTATTAATATTCTCATCATTTAGTTGCTCTGTATCAACTTTACTAGTATTACCATCCTTATTTAGTTGCCCTGTATCAACTTTTTTAGACACTTGATCATTATTTACTGATGTTGCATCTTCCTTCATTTCCTTGTTGGTTACTTCTGCAGCTTTAGCTTCTTGGCTCCCTATACCAAAAATCAAAGTTGTACCAACCAGTATTGATGCTGTTCCCACTGTGTACTTTCTAATCGAAAATTTATTTAATCGATTGGATACCATGCCTTTTCTTGTCATTGCCGTTTTATTTTCTCTGTTTAGCATTAGATTACTCCTAATTCATCAAATTTTTAAATAATACAATTGTTTTAAATACAAAAATGTATATCAATATAGTATTACAATTTTAGATAAAGCACAATACTTTAATTATTTTTCTTTATAGTAAAACTTTATTTAACATTTGCGTTTAAATAAAAGTTTTTATGAGTTTTGTAATCTTTATTTAATCATCATAAAAAATAATATTATTTACCCTTAAAATTAATATCTTAGCTTTTCTAATTCATAGACAATTACTTTTCTGTAACAAATTAAATTGCATCTATTCCTTAAAGATTTTTGGTTTTATATCTGGGAATTTCTAAACAGAAAAACCAGGCCACACGGACCTGGTTAAGCTAATCATATTATTTGTTTTGTTTTTTACGACGACCGAATAGTAATAATGATCCTAATGCCGCGAATAATCCACCGAATAATGTGCCATTATTTGAATTATTATTTTCAGTACCTGTTTCCGGTAATGCTTTCGCTTTATTGTTATGGTCTTTAACTGCACTCATTGGTTTAGCCGGTGTATGTTTACCTGCATTTGAGTCGGAGTCGCTGTCTGAATCTGAATCGCTGTCCGAATCTGAATCGCTGTCTGAGTCTGAATCACTATCTGAATCTGAATCGCTATCTGAATCTGAATCGCTGTCTGAATCTGAGTCGCTATCTGAGTCTGAGTCACTGTCTGAGTCTGAGTCGCTGTCTGAATCTGAGTCGCTGTCTGAATCTGAGTCGCTATCTGAGTCTGAGTCGCTATCTGATGTCTCTTCTTCGTAGTAGCCATTATCAAGTGTGAAATCATCATGATCCGTAATTGTTACGTCAACTTCGCCACCATCTGCATCTTTATCATCATCAGTTGTATTTGTACCTGTCTGTGTTAAGCCAGCAGGCTTTTCAAAGATAACTTTATATTTACCACTATCTAAATTATCGAAACGATATTTACCATTTTCATCTGTTTCAGTTGTACCAATGACTTCGCCTTTTTCATTTTGCAAAGTAACTTTAACACCTTTAATTCCTTTTTCAGTTGAGTCTTGTTTACCATCTTTATTACTGTCGTACCAAACATAATCACCTAAACTGTATTTTGGTGTTTTATAAAATCCGCTATCTAATGTCCAATTATCTGCATCTTTAATGACACCTGTTGTAGTTAGACCGTCTGAATCAACTGCATCATCAGTCCCTGCATTGGCAGTTGTCGGAGTATAACCGTCTGGCGTTGAAAACTCTACACTGTATGTACCGTTACTTAAACCAGTGAACTGATATTTACCATTTTCATCAGTAGTCGTACGATCTAATTCTTTACCGTTACTATCTTTAAGAATGACATAAACACCTTTAATTCCTTTTTCATCGGCATCTTGTTTACCATCTTTATTTGTATCTTCCCATACATAGTCACCTAGATTATATTTCTTTTGGTCGCCATTAGCAGTTGATGAGCCATTTACATTGGAATAACTATTCGACCAGCTGTACTTAGTTTTGTCTGTTTCTAACGTATAATCAATTTTTCCATTGTCTGTAGATGTATTCTCTGGATAAGCAACTTGTTGAATAATATATTGTTTATTACTACTTGTTTGGCCTTTCATTAAATCAACTGTTGCAGTCTTATTATCATTGCTGTAAGTAATATCAAATTGATCAGTTACGTCTGTAAGCTTTGAAGTGTCAGGTGTAAAGCTATCAACAAATTGATTTTGATCAGTTACTTCATAAATTTTAAAGTTTTTAGCATTTGGATTAAATTTGTAACCTGTTAAAGTACTAACAAATGTTTCTTTTGTGTATGTATTTTTAGGCTGATTTACATACGCAGTCATATTTCGAGATAAATCTTCATTATTAATATAATTTGTACTTGTAATAAGCGGTTGTGCTTTTTTATTACCATAATCTACGATGATTTCTTCGCTATACGCATCATTACCAAGAGTTACTTCCATTTTATAAGCAGTTTTATCAGTTATCGCATTTTCACGTTTCGCAAATGCAACTTGTTCAAAGCTACCGCTAACATTTGTATATTGATCCACATAGTTCGTAAAAGTATATGTTGTTGTGTTTGTTGTACTATCATAAATACCTTTTGCAATAATATTACCTTGGGCATTATATAAATTTTGAGTTTGTGAAGGTAATCTTACAGAACCCGGACGGAAATACTGTCCATATTTAAATGTAAATGTATCGCCCTCTTTAACAGAATCATCGATTGTGTAATTCGCTTTTAATTTTAAAACATCACTAGAAGTCGCCCAAAATTCAGTTTTACCTGTTGTAGAATTGACATGTCCTTTATCAATAGCAATATCAATATTTGAAAAATGAACTTTATCATTAACATTTGTACCTTGTTGTGGTGCTGCTACTGTGTTCACAGCCAAACGGTTTAATGTTCTTGGTTTAATAGTCGTTGTTTTGGGAGTAGCTGAAACATCTTTAGCCTGCGTTGAAATATTTTGAGCCTCTAAATTATCTTTATTTGCCGTCGCATCGTTATTTTGTTTAGTTGGTTGTGTAGAAGTTGTATTTTGAGGTTCTTCAGTAGTTTCTTTAACTGAAGTATTATCAGACTCATTTACTTTTGGTTGGTTTGACGTTGTACTTTGTTCAATATTATTTTGTTGACGACTATCAACTTTTTCGGTTGTTTTATTCTCACTTGAATCTGTCGTTTCATTTTTTGATTGATTTAATTCTCCATTCGTATGTTCTGCCGCTTTAGCTTCATGACCACTTAACCCAAAAATCAATGTTGTCCCCACTAAAATTGAAGCAGTACCTACAGAATACTTTCTTATCGAAAATTTGTTTAATCGATTTGGTATCATGCCTTTTCTATTTATTGCTGTCTTTTTATTATTCATTTAATAATACTCCTTTAAAATATCAAAATTTGAT
>OKMY01000288.1_pt1 | contig 19827 bp, 19 predicted proteins | sample 1614131 | NCBI WGS metagenome assembly OKMY01 (sample SAMN04436908, study PRJEB24849) | human gut metagenome | biome: human gut; feature: NICU; material: stool | host: Homo sapiens | place: USA: Saint Louis, MO | collected 2012-04-20 | reverse complement strand
TATTTCATATAAAAAGAGTGTCTCATTAAGTAAAAAGTTCACTTTGAGACACCACCTTTCATATTATGAATTTTAATTTGTTTTATATTAATACATTAGTAATCCTAATGTAATTACAATAATTTCTGCTATTAGTGAACCAACTGCAACTACAATGAAAGTTTCTTTAAATCCAGTTTTATGTGTTAACTTAGATAAGCTTAAGAATGTAAGAAAAACACCACTTTGTGGAACTATAGTTAGTATATTTGAGGCTATTGTAGCAACACGGTGAATTAATTCTGGATTTAGACCAGTACTTAAATAATAATCTGCAAAGTTTGGCATTACTATTCCTAATGCACCAGAAGAGGACCCTGTTATTGCTGACATTGTTGAAGTCAAAACAGTAAGACTTATAAGTGGACTACCTGGTATTGACATTATAAGTTTGCTAAATACATCAAAACCAGGTGCAGCCATTATTACTGCTCCAAATGCAACTGCAGAAGATGTAGCAAATATAGGACCTATAGAACCACTAGCACCTATGCTCAATGTCTGTATCTTAGATGATAGAAATTTATGGAATAAAAAAGCAGATAAAAGAATTGCAACTATTAAAGCTATGTAAATTACATTTTTTTTCATAAATTCTGAACCAAAAGTACTTCCAGTTATAGCTATAATTACGAGTGCTAATAGAGGAAAAATACTTGCAAAAAATCCTGGTAATTCTCTATCTAAAGATTCTTCTTCTAATTCTGAAGTGTAAGTTGCATAAGTTTCACCTTTTCTAATACTTTTGTTTAGAGCATATTTCATATAGACAAGTCCAAATGTAGCACAACCTATACTACCTACAATACTTGGTATAGTAGCTGCAGTAAGAGACGTATTTAGATATTGAATAGGTATAACATTTTGAATGGCTGGTGTTCCAGGAATTATAGTCATAGTAATTGTTGCAATACCAAGCCAAAGTGGTATCTGAATAAGGTTCCAAGAAATATCAAGTTTTTTAAATAGAGTTCTTGCAAGTGGAATGACCGCAAACATAACTACAAATAGGCTTATACCACCATACGTTAATATAAAACTTACTATAAATATAGCAACTAAAACTCCAGACAGACAGTATGCCATATAAGTGAAAATCATTGATTTTAAGGCATTTTCAGGAACTATCAACCACTAAAATCTATATGAAAAAAAATTAAAAATGCAATAAAAATGCAATCGAAGTACATTCAGATTTTATAAAATAGACCGGCAAACCTCAATATCATCCAAAAATAGACGTTCAACAATGAGCGTCTATTTTTTGTTTCAAAATTAAATGGGGCTGAAAACAGCCCCGATGGGAATTGGAGATTTGACCCTCCCGGATTCTTCATGTCATGCCAGCCGTATTTTTTTCCATTGCCCCTGAACACTTTAGCAAAAATTCCCAGAAATTCCGTCGCCCACCATAATGCTTTTTACAGTTGTTATTATTGTCATAAGCGTACCTCCTGATATTATAAATCTCCACTGAAATCTACTTTTAAGTTGTTGGGAGTACATGACAGAGCTACATGAAAAAACACAAGCTAACAATCCTAACCATGACTATTTAATTTTTAACACCTAGATAATATCACAACCCTGTAATTTCTTCAATAGTCCCAGAAAGGATGTGATACTACGAAGAAATCACCACCGCCGGAGCATTCCCCTCCGGCTTCCAGACCGGAACCCGAAACCGACCACCGAACACAACATTCAGAAAGGACAGGTACATCTATATGGAATTAAAATTCGTTATCCCCAACATGGAAAAGACATTCGGCAACTTGGAGTTTGCCGGAGAAGACAAAACAGAACAGAGAAGAATCAACGGACGCATGGCGGTACTCTCTCGCAGCTTCAACCTTTATTCAGACTTACAGAGGGCAGATGATATTGTGGTTATCCTCCCTGCCGAAGCCGGAGAGAAGCAATTTGACTTTGAGGAACGTGTGAAGCTCGTCAATCCCCGTATCACCGCAGAGGGCTATAAAATCGGCACAAGGGGCTTCACCAACTATATTTTACACGCTGACGATATGGTAAAAGCGTAAGGAAAAGGAGGACATCAGACTATGAGATTAGCAAACGGAATCGTGATTGACAAGGAAGCAACATTCGGGGCATTGAAATTTTCTGCCCTCCGCCGTGAGATTCACCTCCAGAATGAAGACGGCTCGGTATCAGAAGAAATCAAGGAGCGTACCTATGACTTAAAATCCAGAGGACAGGGGCGTATGATTCAGGTTTCCATCCCTGCCAGCGTGCCGTTAAAGGAGTTCGATTATAACGCAGAGGTGGAACTTATCAATCCTGTGGCAGATACCGTGGCAACAGCTACCTTTCAGGGGGCAGAGGTGGACTGGTACATCAAGGCGGAGGATATTGTCCTGAAAAAAGGGGCTGCCATGAATCCGCAGCCGCCGAAGAAAGACGCTCCCACTGTAAAATAACAGGAACATAAAAAAACGAAAGGAGGATTGTTCCCATGAAGCAGCTTTTCCCTCGCGGAAAACGTATCCGCCCCACGGATAAAGACCTTGTATTCCATACTGCCCTTGCTTCTCTGCTCCCTGTCTTCCTGCTGGTTGTCCTGCTGTTTCATATCCGGCAGATTGCCGGAACCAACTGGCAGGAAGTGTCCCTCTCCCAGATAGTACAGGATGTAAATATCCCTTACCTGTTATTCAGTATGAGCGTGGCAGGGCTGGTGTGTCTTGCAGCCGTTCTTCTGTTCTGGCGATACCGCAGGGATGAAGTAAAGCAGCTCATCCACCGTCAAAAGCTGGCAAGGATGGTGTTGGAAAACAAGTGGTATGAATCAGAGCAGAGAAAAGAAGACGCTTTTTTCAAAGACTTGTCTTCCAGCCGTTCCAAAGAAACCATCACTTACTTTCCCAAAATCTACTACCGGATGAAACAGGGCTTGCTCCATATCCGTGTGGAAATCACCTTAGGGAAATATCAGGAACAGCTCTTAAACTTGGAGAAAAAGCTGGAAAGCGGCTTGTACTGTGAGCTGACGGATAAGGAATTAAAAGATTCCTATGTGGAGTACACTCTGCTCTATGATACCATTGCCAACCGTATCTCCATTGAGGACGTACAGGCAAAGGACGGCAGGCTCCGGCTCATGGAAAATGTCTGGTGGGAGTATGATAAGCTCCCCCATATGCTCATTGCCGGAGGAACCGGCGGTGGAAAGACCTACTTCATCCTGACCCTCATTGAAGCCCTGCTCCGCACCAACGCCGTCCTATTCGTGTTAGACCCAAAGAACGCCGACCTTGCGGATTTACAGGCAGTTATGCCGGATGTGTACTACAAAAAGGAAGATATGCTCGCCTGCATTGACCGTTTCTATGAAGAAATGATGAAACGCAGCGAAGACATGAAGCTCATGGAGAATTACCGGACAGGGGAAAACTATGCTTATCTGGGGCTTCCAGCACATTTCCTTATCTTTGATGAATATGTGGCATTTATGGAAATGCTCGGCACAAAGGAAAACGCTGCTGTCCTCAACAAGTTAAAACAAATCGTTATGCTTGGGCGGCAGGCTGGCTTCTTTCTGATTCTCGCCTGCCAGCGTCCGGACGCAAAGTATCTGGGGGACGGAATCCGTGACCAGTTCAATTTTCGTGTGGCTCTGGGACGGATGTCGGAAATGGGCTATGGGATGATGTTCGGGGAAACCACAAAGGACTTCTTCCTAAAGCAGATAAAGGGGCGTGGCTATGTGGATGTGGGAACCAGCGTTATCTCGGAATTTTACACGCCCCTTGTGCCAAAAGGACACGATTTCCTCAAAGAAATAAAAAAACTGATAGATAGCAGGCAGGGAGTGCAGGCGGCGTGCGAAGCGAAAGCCGCAGAAACGGACTGACCTGCTGTGGCTGGTGTGCCGCAAGGCACGCCAGCAGGAACCCCTCGTATCTAACAGAGGGGTACAAATCGACAGGCAACAACCAAACAACAGGGCAGAATCCTACGGTACACAAGGGATTTTCCCCATATCCGGCGTATGTCAACAAGGCTCCGAAAGTTGACATACGCTTTTTTAGACAGGAGGGATTTTCACTGAATGAAGAAACATGGGTACAGGACATCAAAGAGAAACGGGAAGTTTACGGTATCTCACAACAGAAACTTGCGTTAGCTGCCGGAATCACCCGTCCATACCTGAGCGATATTGAAACGGGCAAGGCTCACCCATCCGAAGCATTACAGGAAGCCATCACGGAAGCTCTGGAACGCTTCAATCCAGACAATCCCCTTGAAATGCTCTTTGACTATGTGAGGATTCGCTTTCCCACTACGGATGTGAAGCATATCGTGGAAGACGTGCTGCGTCTAAAACTCCCCTACTTTATCCATGAAGACTACGGCTTCTATTCTTACACAGAACATTACTATCTGGGTGATATTTTCGTTCTGGTATCGCCGGAATTGGAAAAAGGGGTGCTGCTGGAACTGAAAGGGCGTGGCTGCCGCCAGTTTGAAAGCTATCTTCTGGCACAGGAACGGGGCTGGTATGAATTTTTTATGGACGTTCTCATGGAGGACGGCGTGATGAAGCGGCTTGACCTTGCCATCAATGATAAAACGGGAATCCTGAACATTCCCCATCTGACAGAGAAGTGCCGGAATGAGGAATGTATCTCGGTCTTCCGCAGCTTCAAAAGCTACCGCAGCGGCGAACTGGTACGGCGTGGGGAAAAAGAATGTATGGGGAACACCCTGTATATCGGCTCCCTCCAAAGTGAGGTGTACTTCTGCATTTACGAAAAGGACTATGAGCAGTACAAGAAGCACGATATTCCCATTGAAGACGCAGAGGTAAAGAACCGCTTTGAAATACGGCTGAAAAATGAGCGTGCCTTTTACGCCATCCGTAACCTGTTAGAACATGACAATCCAGAACGGACAGCTTTTCAAATCATCAACCGCTATGTCCGGTTCGTGGACAGGGACGATACGAAGCCCCGTTCTGACTGGCGTATCAATGAGGAATGGGCGTGGTTTATCGGGGAACACAGAGGAAGCCTGAAACTGACAACGAAACCGGAACCCTATTCCTTTGAACGTACCCTGCACTGGCTCTCCCATCAGGTAGCCCCCACGTTAAAGCTGGCTCTCCGTCTGGATAAGATGAACCACACCCAGATTATCCATGACATCATCACCCATGCAAAACTGACGGAGAAGCACGAAAAAATCCTGAAGCAGCAAGCCGCCGCTGCAAAGGAGGTAGTGGTTTAACGGCGGCAATCTTGGAACCTAAGAACTCTTACAGGAAAGAAAGGAGCTTTTATGAATTTCGGACAGAATCTTTACAACTGGTTTTTATCCAACGCCCAGTCCCTTGTGCTGCTGGCAATCGTGGTGATTGGACTGTACCTCGGATTTAAGAGGGAATTTTCCAAACTTATCGGCTTTCTGGTGGTGTCCCTTGTAGCGGTTGGTCTGGTCTTCAATGCGGACGGTGTAAAGGACATCTTACTGGAACTGTTCAATAAGATTATCGGTGCATAGGAAACCCTTGTTACACTTCCGTTATGGAGCAAGCTCTGATTGCTTCATGGCGGAAGTCCACTAGGGGCTTGGGGAGCGTAACTCCCCAAAAGAAGCATTACAGAGAATGGAGGTGACACTGTGGAAGAAATGCGGATTTACATTGCCAACTTAGGCAAATACAATGAGGGCGAACTGGTAGGGGCATGGTTCACGCCGCCTGTGGACTTTGAGGAAGTCAAAGAACGTATCGGTTTGAATGATGAATATGAGGAATACGCCATCCATGATTATGAGCTGCCCTTTGAGATTGACGAATATACCCCCATTGAGGAAGTCAACCGCCTGTGTGAAATGGTGGAGGACTTACCGGAGTACATTCAGGAAGAACTATCAGAGCTGCAATCCTACTTTGGCAGTATCGAAGAACTCTGTGAGCATGAAGACGATATTATCTGCCATTCCGGCTGTGACGATATGGCGGATGTGGCTCGCTACTATCTGGAAGAAAGCGGACAGCTTGGGGAACTTCCGGCACACTTACAAAACTATATCGACTACGCCTCCTATGGACGTGACATGGAATTGGAGGGAACCTTTATTGTCACGAACCACGGCGTATATGAAATCATACGATAGACCCGTCTGTATCTCTTTTTGGAAGTACAGGCGGCTTTTTTATTTCAGGGGCGGCTTTTGCTGCCCCATCTTTTAGAAAGGACAGACAATATGAAGAAAATACGAAGCTATACCAGTATCTGGTCGGTGGAAAAGGTACTCTATTCCATCAATGATTTTAAGCTGCCATTCCCCATCACGTTCACACAGATGGCGTGGTTCGTGGTGTCGGTGTTTGCAGTTATGCTCTTGGGGAACCTCCCTCCCCTTTCGTTCATTGACGGAGCATTTTTAAAATATTTCGGCGTACCCTTTGCCCTCACTTGGTTCATGTGCCAGAAGACTTTTGACGGGAAGAAGCCTTACGGCTTCTTGAAATCCGTACTGGCATATCTGGTACGCCCGAAACTAACGTATGCAGGAAAGCCCGTGAAGCTGGAAAAGGAATATCCGGCACAGCCCATCACGGCAGTAAGGAGTGATATTTATGGCATATCCGATTAAGTATATCGAAAATAACCTTGTGTTCAACCATGACGGGGAGTGCTTCGCTTACTATGAGCTGCTTCCCTACAACTATTCCTTTTTAAGCCCCGAACAGAAATATCAGGTACACGATTCATTCCGGCAGCTTATCGCCCAGAACAGGGACGGAAAGATTCACGCCCTGCAAATCAGTACTGAATCCAGCATACGGGCGGCACAGGAACGCTCCAAACAGGAAGTGACAGGCAAGTTAAAGGACGTTGCCTGTGCAAAGATTGACCCACAGACCGAAGCCCTGATTTCCATGATAGGGGAAAATCAGGTGGACTACCGCTTTTTTATCGGCTTCAAGCTGCTTGTCAATGAGCAGGAAGTCACCATGAAACAGTTTCGCAGGGAAGCAAAGACCGCTGTTTCCGACTTCCTCCATGAAGTCAACCACAAGCTCATGGGGGATTTTGTTTCCATGAGCAATGAAGAAATCTGGCGATTTCAGAAGATGGAAAAACTGTTGGAAAGTAAAATCTCACGCCGCTTTAAAGTCCGGCGGCTTGATAAGGACGATTTTGGCTATCTGATTGAGCATTTATACGGGCAGACCGGAACCGCCTACGAAGATTATGAGTATTACCTGCCGAAAAAGCGGTTTCAGGAGGAAACACTGGTGAAATACTATGACCTCATCAAACCCACCCGTTGTCTGATAGAGGAAAACCAGCGGTATCTAAAAATCGAACAGGAAGACGGGACAGTTTATGCCGCCTATTTTACCATCAACAGCATTGTAGGGGAACTGGACTTCCCATCCTCGGAAATTTTTTACTATCAGCAGCAATTTACCTTTCCCATTGATACCTCTATGAATGTAGAGATTGTCACAAACCGGAAAGCCCTCTCCACGGTTCGGAACAAGAAAAAAGAGCTGAAAGATTTGGACAACCACGCATGGCAGAACGACAGCGAAACCAGTACAAACGTGGTGGACGCTCTGGACAGCGTGAATGAGCTGGAATCCACCTTAGACCAGAGCAAGGAATCCATGTACAAGCTGTCCTATGTAGTGCGTGTGACGGCTCCCGACTTGGAAGAACTGAAACGCCGCTGCAATGAGGTGAAAGATTTTTATGACGACTTGAATGTGAAGTTGGTTCGCCCCTTTGGGGATATGCTGGGGCTGCATGGGGAATTTCTCCCTGCCAGCAAACGGTATCTGAACGATTACATCCAGTATGTCACCAGCGACTTCCTCGCTGGTCTTGGCTTCGGGGCAACCCAGATGTTGGGGGAAACGGAGGGTATTTATATCGGGTACAGCCTTGATACAGGAAGAAACGTGTACTTAAAGCCTGCCCTTGCCAGTCAAGGGGTAAAAGGCTCCGTCACCAACGCCCTTGCTGCCGCTTTTGTCGGCTCCCTCGGCGGTGGAAAATCATTCAGCAACAACATGATTGTCTATTATTCCGTATTGTTTGGGGCACAGGCTCTCATTGTTGACCCGAAAGCGGAACGAGGACGCTGGAAAGAAACCCTGCCGGAAATCGCCCATGAAATCAATATCGTAAACCTGACTTCGGAGGAACAGAACAGGGGCTTACTTGACCCGTATGTGATTATGGAGAACCCAAAGGATTCCGAATCACTGGCAATCGACATCCTGACCTTTTTAACCGGCATTTCCAGCCGTGACGGGGAAAAGTTCCCTGTTCTTCGGAAAGCTATTCGTGCAGTAACAAACAGTGAAGAACGGGGGCTTTTCAAAGTGATTGAGGAACTACGGGCGGAGGGAACCACCATCAGCACCAGCATAGCCGACCATATCGAATCCTTTACGGACTATGACTTTGCACACCTGCTCTTTTCGGATGGGGATGTCACACAGTCCATCAGCCTTGAAAAGCAGCTCAACATCATTCAGGTAGCGGATTTGGTGCTGCCGGATAAGGAAACCTCATTTGAAGAATACACCACAATGGAGCTGCTTTCCGTGGCAATGCTCATTGTAATCAGCACCTTTGCCCTCGACTTCATCCACACCGACCGCAGCGTGTTTAAGATTGTGGATTTGGATGAAGCATGGAGCTTCTTACAGGTGGCACAGGGCAAGACCCTTTCCATGAAGCTGGTTCGTGCCGGACGTGCCATGAACGCAGGCGTTTATTTTGTCACCCAGAACACGGACGATTTGCTGGATGAAAAACTGAAAAACAATCTGGGCTTGAAGTTTGCGTTCCGTTCCACGGACATCAACGAAATCAAAAAGACCCTCGCCTTTTTCGGAGTGGATTCCGAAGATGAAAACAACCAGAAGCGGCTCCGTGACTTGGAAAACGGACAGTGCCTTATCAGTGATTTGTACGGGCGTGTGGGGGTGATACAGTTCCATCCTATCTTTGAAGACCTGTTCCATGCCTTTGACACCAGACCGCCTGTTAGAAAAGAGGTGGAGGAATGAAGATAAGAAAGCCCATCCAGCAAGGGACAACTTTTATCCCTTGCCGGACAAAGGGAGAAAACTCTTTTAAAAAAATCGGGAGTATAGCAGGAAAAGTGCTTCTGGCACTCCTGCTCATCCTCCTGCTGCTTGCAGTTTTCGGCACAGCCGCCCACGCTGCCGGACTGGTGGATGATACGGTGGATGCTGCCAACGAATACAGCAAATATCCGCTGGACAACTACCAGCTTGATTTTTATGTGAACAGCGGATGGGACTGGCTCCCGTGGAACTGGCTGGACGGTATCGGAAAACAGGTGATGTATGGGCTGTATGCCATCACAAATTTTATCTGGACAATCAGCCTGTACCTTTCCAACGCCACAGGGTATCTGATTCAGGAAGCCTACTCGCTGGACTTCATTTCCTCTACGGCGGATTCCATTGGGAAAAATATGCAGACCCTTGCAGGCGTTACCACAGGCGGCTTGTCCTCGGAAGGATTTTATATCGGGTTCCTGCTGATTCTCATTCTGGTGGTGGGGATTTACGTTGCCTACACAGGGCTTATCAAACGGGAAACCACAAAAGCCATCCATGCCGTTTTCAATTTCGTGGTGGTGTTCGTGCTGTCCGCTGCCTTTATCGCTTATGCTCCTGATTATATCGGGAAAATCAATGAATTTTCCGCAGACATCAGCAATGCTAGCCTGACACTTGGTACAAAGATTGTGCTGCCTAACTCGGAAAGTCAAGGAAAAGACAGCGTGGATTTGATACGGGACAGCCTGTTTTCCATTCAGGTCAAGCAGCCGTGGCTCCTGCTGCAATATGGCAATTCAGATATGGAAAGCATTGGAGCAGACCGTGTGGAAAGCCTGCTTTCAACCAGTCCAGACGAAAACAACGGACAGGACAGAGAAGAAATCGTAGTGGAGGAAATCGAAGACAGGGAAAATACAAATCTTACCATCACAAAGACCATCAACCGATTGGGAACCGTCTTCTTCCTGTTCATGTTCAATATCGGTATCTCCGCTTTTGTATTCCTGCTCACGGGGATAATGATTTTCTCACAGGTTCTTTTTATCATTTACGCCATGTTCCTGCCTGTGAGCTTTCTCCTTAGCATGGTTCCCTCTTTTGAGGGGATGTCAAAACGTGCCATTACGAAACTGTTCAACACTATCCTTACCAGAGCCGGAATCACCCTGATTATCACGGTAGCGTTCAGCATTTCCACCATGCTCTACAACCTGTCTGGGGAATATCCCTTCTTCCTGACGGCGTTCTTGCAGATAGTGACTTTTGCCGGAATCTATTTCAAGCTGGGGGATTTGATGGGGATGTTCTCCTTACAGAGCGGCGATTCCCAAAGTATGGGGAGCCGTATCATGCGAAGACCCCGTATGCTCATGCACGCCCATATGCACCGTTTACAGCATAAGTTAGGACGTTCCGTGGCGGCTCTTGGGGCTGGAACGGCTGCATACCACGCAGGAAAACAGGCTGGCTCAGACCAGAGAAATGCTTCCCACTCCGGCTCTTCCAAACGGACACAGACAGACCACAACAGACCAGACGGACAGGCAGCACCGGAAAAGGAATCCGTATGGAAACGGGCTGGTTCTGCGGTAGGTGCGGCGGCAGATACCAAAGATAAGATAGCCGATACTGCCGGACAGCTTCGGGAACAGGCAAAGGATTTGCCCGTCAATGCAAAGTACGCCCTTTACCACGGGAAAACACAGGTATCAGAGGGAGTACGGGATTTTACTTCCAACGTAACCCAGACCCGAACTGCCAGAGCTGAACAGCGAAACGCACAGGCAGAAAGCCGCAGACAGACCATTGCAGAACGCAGGGCGGAACTGGAACAGGCAAAGCAGCCGCAAAAGACAGCTTTAGAAGCACCCAAAGGGGCGGCTCCTGTCCATGAACGCCCTGTTACTGCAAAGCAGCCAGAAGATTTCCGAAATCATGCAGGAAAACCAGCCATGCAGCCAGCTTCCCCATCCATCAGGGAACGGGGACAGGTTTCTTATGGGGGAACTGTGGCGGAACGGGCTTCCGTTCCAGTGGTAAAAGCGGCTTCCATCCACCATGAACAGACACCGCCTGTAAGGACAGAACGCCAGATAGTCCCTCCGGCTTCCCCTGTCCAGCCATATGAAAGACAAAAGGCAGCTCCCACCATCACATCTTCCGCTCCCCGTCCGGCAAGACCTGTCCAAAACGATACGGCTCCTGTGATACCGGAAAGAAAACAGGCTGCCCCTGCGGTAAAAGAATCCAACTTTGCCATCCGGCGTACCACAGCCAGAAAGGAGTGGACAAAAACGGTAAAAACGGCTGCCAAACAGAAGAAAGGGGAGAAGCCATGAAGTTAAGACACCTTTTCTTTGCCTGTTCCGGCGTGTTCGTGATGATGTTCTCCCTGCTCCTTTTGGTGGTGATTGTCTTCTCGGGTGAGGAAGACGGAGGAAGCGGCGGAAACCTTATCTATGGGGGCGTGAGCGTATCACAGGAAGTCCTCGCCCATAAACCTATGCTGGAAAAGTATGCAAAGGAATATGGCATAGAGGAATACTTAAATGTGCTGCTCGCCATCATTCAGGTGGAATCCGGCGGCACGCTGGAAGACGTTATGCAGTCCTCGGAATCTCTGGGGCTTCCCCCGAACTCCCTTAGTACAGAGGAATCCATCAAACAGGGCTGCAAGTATTTCTCGGAACTGCTTACAGCGGCAGAAACAAAGGGCTGTGACTTAAACAGTGTGATTCAGTCCTACAACTACGGCGGTGGTTTTCTCGACTATGTGGCAGGGCACGGGAAAAAGTACACCTTTGAACTGGCAGAGAACTTCGCAAGGGAGAAATCCAGCGGAAAGAAAGTTACCTACACCAACCGTGTTGCCGTAGAAAAAAACGGGGGCTGGCGGTATTCCTACGGAAATATGTTTTATGTCCTCTTGGTATCACAATACCTGACCGTGGCACAGTTTGATGATGAAACGGTGCAGGCTATTATGGAGGAAGCCTTAAAGTATGAGGGCTGGACATATGTGTACGGGGGCGATTCCCCCTCCACTTCCTTTGACTGTTCGGGACTGGTGCAGTGGTGCTATGGCAAGGCAGGAATCGCCTTGCCACGGACAGCACAGGAACAGTACAATGTGACGCAGCACATCCCCCTGTCCGAAGCAAAAGCAGGGGATTTGGTCTTTTTCCACTCCACCTACAATGCCGGAACCTACATCACCCATGTGGGGTTATATGTGGGAAATAACCGGATGTACCATGCTGGAAATCCCATTGGTTACGCAGACCTGACAGGCTCCTACTGGCAACAGCACCTTGCCGGAGCCGGACGAATCAAACAATAGAAAGGATGAACCGATATGATTCAGATTAGAAAAGAGGATAACCAGAAAAAGCAGAAAGAAAAGAAACTGAAAGTTTACAAAGTCAATACCCACAAAAAAACTGTGATTGCCCTGTGGATGCTGCTGGCAGTGAGCTTCCTGTTTGCCGTCTATAAGAATTTCACGGCGATAGACATTCATACTGTCCATGAAACCAAAGTAATTGAGGAACAAATCCTCGACACCCACAAGATAGAGAATTTTGTGAAGAATTTCGCAGAAGTCTACTATTCATGGGAACAGTCCGCCGCTTCCATTGATAACCGGACAAATGCTTTAAAAGGCTATCTCACCGGAGAGCTGCAAGCCCTGAATGTAGATACTGTCCGAAAAGACATCCCCGTATCGTCTGCCCTGACTGATTTTCAGATATGGGAAATCACAGAAGAAAAGGAGCAGCATTATCAAGTGACCTATACGGTGGAACAGCATATCACAGAGGGAGAATCCGGTAAAACTGTCCGTTCCGCTTATCAGGTGACCGTCTATGTGGACGGCTCTGGAAACCTGACGATTATCCAGAATCCAACCATTACCAGTGTTCCCGTAAAATCCGGTTACACTCCCAAAGCGGTACAAAGTGACGGTACGGTGGATTCCATCACCACAGAGGAAATCAACGAATTTCTCACCACCTTTTTCAAGCTGTACCCTACGGCAACCGCAAAGGAGCTGACCTATTATGTGAATGAGGGCGTACTGAAACCTGTGGGGAAAGAATACATTTTCTCGGAACTGGTGAATCCAGTTTACAATCGAAACGGAAATCAGGTGACAGCTTCCCTTGCAGTGAAATATCTGGATAACCAGACCATGATAACACAGGTATCGCAGTTTGACCTTGTGCTGGAAAAGAACGGGGAAAACTGGAAGATTGTGAAATAGTTATAGAAAAACGTGCATTTCTCATTTGAGATTTGCACGTTTCTCTTATAAAGTATTTCTTTTTAAAATTTATCATTAGTCTTTATATTTTTGATTAGCTCCCAATAGTAGTGTGTCAATTGCTTCGGATAATTCTTTTCTTACTTTATCAGGATTAGAAAAAGCATATCTTAATTGTAAAGTTGTATAACCATGAAGCATACCTGTTACCATGTTCAAAATTTCAGTGGTCTTATCTGGATTAAAGCCACATGAGCAAATAAGTGTTTTAAGTAAAGATAGATAATCATTAAAAATGATTGCTGTTTCCTCTGTTCCATTCCAACTAGCCCATTGAATTATTTCATAAACACCAGGATGTTCAATCATATAATTAAGATATTCAACTGCCACTAATTTTAATGCTGAATCCCCTGTCTTACCGATTGCTGCACGAATCATTTTTTCATTCATAGTACGCATACCACTATGTGCTATCTCCCTAAGAAGTTCATCCAAACTTCCTATATGATTATATAAGGAGGGGGTACGAATCCCTAAATTTTCAGCAATAGCTTTCAAAGAAACATTATGAAGTCCATTTCTATCAGCCATATCAGAAGCAGTTTTTATAACTTCGGCTTTTGTAACTCGCATATTCATTTTCCTCTTTCTACACATCATTTACTTCATTTTAAGTAATCAAATTAATGAAGTCAATAATTTGGTTAGAAAAAATGAACTCTTGTATTGACAAACAGTCTTATAATATTTAAAATTACTAATATAATTAGTTTTTATGCTATTCAAATTAGTTTGCGAAAGGAAATACAAATATGTGTACAAGATTTGTGTATAATGGAAAAGAAACCATTGTTGGGTTCAATTTTGATATTGACCTTTCTGAATGGGAACATACTGTAATTACCGAAAAAGACCGTTTTTTTATAGGGATAAAAATGTCCGATAATAAGTACCACTCTTTTCACGGAATCAATAGAAATGGGAATGTTGGCACATTGTTGTATGTACATGGAAATGACAATGCACAATTTTGCGGTAATGAATCATGCTATACAATAGCTGATTTGACAGAAAACTTTATAAAAGGCAATCTCTCTTTTGACGATTCATTGGAAATAGTGAAAAAAAAGAAAATTACTTATGCACCTGACACTACTATGCAGGCTATGTTTTCGGATAGAAATGGGCGTGTTCTCATTATTGAACCGGGGATTGGGTATCGCTTGGAAAAAGAAAAATATTCCTTAATAACAAATTACTCCATTCTAAAACCAGAATTGACTAATCCATATGTTTTATCTGGGGATAACAGATATGAAAAGGCAAAGGATTTACTGCAAGGATATGGAGAAAACTTCTCTATTTCCAACGCCTTTGATGTACTTAGGTCAGTACGTCAGGAAGGACTTTGGGCAACCAGAGTTTCTTTTGTTTATTCCGTTGCTAAAAATAAGGTATATTATGTGTTGAACAATGATTTCAAAAATATTGCAGAGTATCAATTCTAATATCACTGCAATTATAAACAAAAGTGGAGGATTTACATTTCCCCCACTTCCTTAGATTTGACAATACCATCTGCGACGCTTTCCATAATAACAAGGTCAGCGTCTGTGAAATTGTCTATTTTGTTTTCTAACTGCCTGCGTTTGGTACTTTTCACCTGACTGCTGGCAGGCAAGAAAAACTCATCCACTGATACATTCAGCAGAGATACAAGGTCGTAAAGCACCTGTAAGCTGGGATGCTGCCCTTTGTTCTCAATATTGGTTAAATAGCGTGGGTCAATCTCAATCATTGCTCCCACCTGTTCACGGGTCAAACCCTGTTTTTTACGGGCTTCTTTTATGGCAAGCCCCAAAGCCCTGAAATCATATTTATCTTCTTTTTTACGCATAATACACCACCTCTGTACATTTTACTGTTCCTGTTATAATAGTGACAGGTATAGAAAAACGTATTGTACAGTTGTACAGTTCCTATTATGCGTACCAAAGATAAAACTATGCTGCTGAAACGGAAATAAAAAAAACCGTTATTTGGCAGTACACTTTTCTTGCGTCAAAATCACATAAGCCTTTCCAGACGACGGTTTAATAAAAGCCGCCGTCTTTCTTTTTTCCAGAACACATGGAGGTTGTATTAAAGTCAGCTTTTTTTAGGCTCCGGCGGCTTACAGGAGGAAGCCGCTATGCAAAATATTTTCTTAAATATATCTACATTCGGTAAACCGTTAAAAAAAGCCATCCACCTACGCTAGAAAAGTCTGACCTGCAATATGGTTTTTCACAATACATAGTAAGAACTATCGAAGCACACAAGCAGAAATATCGTCTGTTTGCGTGCTTTTTTAGTTGGAAGAAAAAGTTTTTAAATTTTTCTTCTCAAAACGCAACTGCACCCCCTGTCCTGTCGGGACTAAGAGCGAAAAGGGGGAAAGAAGCAGAAATTCCTATCAACTCGCTCCCTTTCAAGGCTGGAAAGGGGGTGAGCAATGATGAAGCCATCTGAATTTCAGACAACCATAGAGAACCAGTTTGATTATATCTGTAAAGTCGCTATGGAGGATGAACGCAAAGACTATCTCAAAGCGTTGTCCAGACAGTGTAAACGGGAAACCCTGTTCTGTGATATGGACGATTACACCGTCAATCTGTTTTCTTCCGAAGACACCTATCCCTCCCATTTCCATACTTTTGAAATGGATGGATTTACTGTCCGCATTGAAAACAGCCTATTAGCAGAAGCATTAGAAAATCTGGATGGAAAGAAACGTGACGTTATCCTGAGATATTATTTCCTCGGATTTGACGATACGGAAATTTCAAAAATTCTGGAAGTTAATCGTTCTACCATCCAGAGAAGAAGACACGCCGGACTGGAATTTATCAAAAAATTTATGGAGGACGAAGCATGACAGCAAAGCACCCTATGGTTCCGTTTCCTGTGATTGTAAGGGCTGCGGACGGCGATATTGAAGCAGTTAACCAGATTGTACGCCATTACAGCGGTTTTATTGCCAGCCGTTCCATGCGTCCCATGAAAGACGAATATGGGAATACCCACATGGTTGTAGATGAAACCCTACGCCGCCGGATGGAAACACGTCTGATTGCAAAGATTTTATCTTTTGAAATCAGGGAACCAAAGTAAAAATAACGCTCTCCTGTGGAAGCATGGACAAGCTCATGCTTCCCAGACAGAGCTTGCCAGTCTATTAAAGTGCATTATCACCAGTGCATTTTAACAGGCTGACAAAGCCGGATTGTTCCTTGAAAAAGAAAGCGTCTAATCAACGCAGCATAAAGCAGCCGAATACGTTTCGATAGAAAGAGAGCCGTTGGGCTGGCACGCCGTAACCCACCAAAGGAGGGATGATACCGGATAGCGATTCCTGCCAGCGTTCCATAAGCAGCTTACCGCAAAAGCTGCCGCCATGACCTTTCTATTGTGATAATGATACTTCCGTACAGCCTTAGTCCGTGTGATGATGTAGCACCGCTGGCAAAGGGTACGGCTGGATGAGAACCATGCAGGGGTGAGATTCCCATGAGCTTTAGCGAAAGCTGTTCGGCTTGCTTAGATACCATTTTGAATTAGGATTTTTCATTCAAAATCAAATAACTATTCGCAGGAAATACAATCTTAATATTACTTTTGCCACAAAATCTGATATAATATAGACAGATATTGAGGGTTCCATATCTGGTCTATGGAAAGGAGGAACATGATTACAGTAACAAAAAAAGACTTAATAGAACTGGGTTATGGAACTTCATTCGCAGCAGACATCATAAGAGAAGCAAAAAAACTTATGATTTCAAAAGGGCATACCTACTATCAGTCACGCAAACTGGACAGGGTTCCCAGAGAAGCTGTGGAAGAATTGTTAGGGATTACTTTTACTGATAAATCAAACTGATTGTACTTCTTGCACATTTATGTAAGGAGTGAAATCATGGCAAAAGACCCTATTAAGAAAGCAGAAAACGGAACTTATTATTTTAGAGCAAACTTAGGTTTTCATCCGATTACCAGAAAACAGATTCAGAAATACAAAAGCGGATTCAAGACAAAAAAAGAAGCCAGAGAAGCATATTCAAAGCTTATGCTTACATCCACAGAGGAATTGACAGAAAAGAAGCAGCAACTATCCTTTCAGCAGTTCATTGAGGAAACTTATCTTCCTTGGTACAAAACACAGGTAAAGGAAAGCACCTATCTGAACCGCCGTTCTACCATTCAGAAGCATTTTTCATACTTTTACAAAATGACGGTGGATGAGATAGAACCCATTAATGTCCAGAACTGGCAGCTTGAACTTGCAAAAGAATTTAGTCCAAACTATATCCGTATTGTACAGGGTATGCTCTCCATTGCCTTTGACAGAGCAGTTGTTCTCGGTCTTGCAAAGAAAAATCCATCACGAATGATAGGAAACATCAAGAGCAAGAAAACAAAAGTGGATTTCTGGACACTGGATGAATTTCAAAAGGTAATTTCCCTGCTCTACAAGGGAGATTATTACGAACATTACCTTTTCATTTCATACTGGCTCCTGTTTATGACCGGAATGAGAATCGGAGAAGCCGCAGCCCTGCAATGGTCGGACATCAACTTTGAAACTGGACTTTTAAGTATCACAAAAACGCTGTACTATAAAACAATGGACGAATACAAATTTGTGGAGCCAAAGACACAAGCCAGTATTCGCACTATCTATATTGACACAGATACCATCAAAGAATTGAAAGCATGGCAGGAAGTACAGCAAAAGGTTTTAAAGGGCTGCGACCTTGTACTAAGCTACAATGGGATTCCCACCAGTAAGCACACCCTCCCACGGGCATTAGAAAAACTTGCTGGATTGGCAGGCGTACACCGTATCAAGATTCATGCACTCAGACATTCCCATGCTTCCCTGCTCATCAGTATGGGTGAAAATCCTTTATTGATTAAAGAACGTCTGGGGCATGAAAAGATACAGACTACGTTAGGAACCTATGGACATTTATATCCCAACACCAACGTGGAAGTTGCCAAAAAATTAACTGGTGTTCTCACTTATACTCCGGCAACAACCAGTGTTGCCGATTACACCAGCAATCAGCATACAGCAATCTATCACAGAGCAGTTGAATAAAAAAATGCAATCAAAATGCAATTCTAAAAGGAAAGAGCCTCAAAACCCTTGAAAATAAAGGCTTTGAAGCTCTGCTCCAACTATTCAAACTCTATAAGGATGATTAGAGCCAAATTTATTTAAAATAAAATCAGCTATTGATACAGTAGCTCCACTTTCTTCCATAAATTTAGCAAGTATTGAGCCTAATAAGAATATTGCAAAATAACTCATTATATAGTTTCCAAGTGCACCCATATAATTGTTTTTGTCAGCACCTAGCATTGACGTTACAACATCCATTTTATTTAAAATAACAACTATTAAAGTTGCTATTGGAGCAGCTATAGTTATATGAATTTCTTTAACTGAAAAATATATAATAGCTATGATACCAATAATTATACCAATTGGTGCGATAATACTCATAAATATCCCTCCTTAGTAGAAGGACCTGAAGAATACTTTCTTCAAGCCCTAAATATAATAACTATTGTGCAGTATATCCTCCATCTAGTAAGCAAGCTTGTCCTGTAATACCCTTAGCATTATCACTTGCTAAGAACATAGCATAGTCGGCAATTTCTTGAACATCTAATAGGCGTTTTTGTGGTACAAGTGGGTATAAAACTTCCTCTAAGACATTTTCCAATGGTATATTACGAGTTTTTGAAAGGTCATTGAACTGACCTCTGACAAGTGGAGTATCTACATATCCAGGGCATAAAGCATTAACTGTTATACCAGAATCGGCAGCTTCAAGAGCAGCAACTTTTGTTAGTCCAATAAGTCCATGTTTTGCTGAGTTATAAGCAGCCTTTCCAGCAAATCCTATTACACCATTGATTGAGGCCATATTTATTATACGACCAAAGCCTTGTTTTTTCATTATAGGAAATGCTTTTTTAGTAGCTATAAAAGGTGCTGTCAGCATTATTTTTATCATAAATTCAAATTTATCAGTTGGGAAATCTTCTATCATAGAAACATGTTGAAGTCCAGCATTGTTTATTAATATATCTAATCTGCCATACTTTTCAACAGTTTTGTCTATAGCGTGATTAATTTCTTCTTCCTTAGTTACATCACACTTTACACTCATGCAATCATAACCTTTTTTTTGTAACTCTGTTATGGTATTATTTAAAGATTCTTGATTTATATCAGAGAACATTACTTTAGCACCATTTTTTAAGAACGATTCAGCTATTTGTTTACCTATTCCACTTGCAGCTCCTGTTACGAATACAACTTTATCTTTAACCATTTTCATTTCCTCCAATTTTATTTTATTTTTATATTAATATTTTAAGCAAT
>OKMY01000287.1_pt1 | contig 19929 bp, 12 predicted proteins | sample 1614131 | NCBI WGS metagenome assembly OKMY01 (sample SAMN04436908, study PRJEB24849) | human gut metagenome | biome: human gut; feature: NICU; material: stool | host: Homo sapiens | place: USA: Saint Louis, MO | collected 2012-04-20 | reverse complement strand
CGTGACTCGCGCGTCGATGCCAGTGGAATCAACGGCGCTCGCGGCAAAACGCGCGGGAAGGCCGCCCTCGTGCTCGATGAAACTGGACGGCGCCCCCGTGGGAGCCGCCGTGGGTTCCGCCGCGAGTGGGCTTCGCTCCCGGCGGTACGGTTCGAGAGGCGAATCGGGGTCATCGGCGTCGCCTGGGGTCTCGTGGTGGAGAACCGTCACGGGGATCGTTGAGACGCGAGGACCGCACTCACACTCGTTCGCCTGGGCATTGTCGTCAGCATCAGCGGCGCAGTGAGGCTCGCTCTGGCCCGGCAGGCCGGCCGGGACGCGCGCCCCGGTCACGGTGAGGGCCGCGGAGCCGTCGGAATTCTCCGCGAGCTTGAGCGAATACGTGGCCTTCTGATCCCGAGCCTCCTTGCGTTCCTTCACGGCCTTCGTGGATTCGTCCCGCTCGGGCGTCCACGAGGCTGCTTCTGCGATTTCCGCCTCGAGAACCTCGGGCGAAAACTGCGCGTACAGCGTCTCGGTAAGGTCTTTGTGACCTGCGAGAACGAGCTGATATTTCGCTCGCGTGAGCGCAACGTAGTGGATGCGGGCCTCCTCCGCGCGGTTGGCGAGGCGCGCGCGCGTCACATCGCTATCGTGTGCGAGTGCCTTTGCCATGGGCACGAAAGAGTCGTTGATGATCGGGTTAAAGCGCAGCGCTCGACCGGTAAGGGGGTGTTCGGGATCGAATTCCGACGCTGGCCTCGGCCACACCGTGACCGCGTCTCGAACATTTTTCGCTTTCTCGGGAACGATCGTGACGACCACGGGCCACTGCAGGCCCTTTGCACCGTGGATGGTGCTGACGGTGACGGCGTTCGGGTTGTGCGCAAGCCTGTGCTCCTTGCCGTGCTCCGCCAGAAAGGCCCCGAGGCCGGCAAGGCCCATGGCGCGGCCTCTGCCCGCGCACTCCTCCTCGTATTCGCGGGCAAGCGAATGAAGGGCATCGAGAACAGCGAGTCGCTCCTCGCTCGCACTCCACTGCTTGACGCGCCGGGGAAGCTCGAGCGCATCGATGAGGGCAAGGACGACTTCGCTCGGACTGAGTTGAGCGGCGCGCGCACGCAGGGCTTCGAGGCCCGCAAGTGCGGAATCCTCCCGCCAGGTGCGCATTCGCCGCGCTCGCTCAGCACGATTGGGGAGTGCGCCAAGCTCGTGGAACCAGCTTTCGTGCGACGCATGCTCCGGCACGAGGCTCACCAGCTCGGCGAGTGCGAGCGTGTCGTTCGGGTCGAGGAGGGACGCAAGGCTGGCACGCATCATGTGCGCTTCGCGCCCGGTCCATAGATCACGCTTCGCGCCAGTCGTGGGTATGCCGAGTGTTTCAAGCGCGTCCGTCACGGTGGCAAGCGCTCCCCCGCCTCTCGCGAGCACGGCAATGTCACCGGGCGTCAGGGGCTCTCCGGCGATTGTGGCGCCCGAGGTAAGGAGCGCGTGGATGCCCATCGCGATCGAGCTTCGCAATGCTGCGTCCTTCGCGCGTGGCAGGTTCTCGGGGCCCTTCCACAGCTCCACGCGGCCCTCGTGCCGCGTGTTCTCGCGGGCACCGGGCACGTCAAGCGCGACAGTCGATGGCTTCATGTCTCGAAAGATTGCCGTGAACAGGGCGTTTGTGAGGGCGAGCGGCGGCTCAGAGCTTCGATAGGAATCGGTAAGCGCCTCGACGTTTCCGCCAGCGAACCCTCCGCGGCCCTCACGCACGGCATCGACGACGCCCGACATGAGCTCGGGGGCTGCGTCGCGAAAGCCGTAGATCGACTGCTTTTGATCACCCACCCACACGACATCCTCAACAAGGTCGCCAAGGCGCATGAAAAGCTCGAGCTGAATCGGAGACGTGTCCTGAAATTCGTCAACGGCGAGGAATCGGAAGCGGCTCTTGAGCGAGGAGCGCACGCGCTCGTTGTTCGTGACGAGATCGAGCGCGAGGGTCTCTTGATCGGCGAAACCCATGACCCCCAGTGCTGCCTTGTGCTCGGTATACGCTTCGAGCGCGTGCGCCGCAGTCGAGAACGCGAGGCGAATCAATTTCTCGACATCCGCGAGGAACGCTTCGTTGCCGAGAACCCCCACGCCGTCGCTCGCGCCAAGGATGAGGTCGGCAAGCGGTGCGAAGACTGCCTGAGGTCGCGCACCGGGCTTTTTGCCTCCGTGGGCCGGGCGCACTTTCGTCACGTCGGCGAGTGCCATCCACTGCGTCCACGGCACGTTCTCGATACCGCGGCTCATGCGACGGTAGAGCGACTCGAGCGTGACGATCGATCCCTCGATGTTTCCGAGTGTCGACGAGACCCGTTTCGCGGGCTCGCCGTCGCTCGGCCAATGCGTAAGTTCCTCACCCTGGGCTTCGGCCGCACGCGCCGCGTCGCGATCCGCCGTGAGTTCTGCGAGGCAACGTTCGAAGGTGCGCAGCCAGGCTCCGCGCTGATCGGGTCCACTCTCGTAGCCTGCCTCATCGATCATCGAGCGGAAAGCGGTGATCGATTCCTCGGCGCTGTGCTCGAGGGCGGCGGGTGTGATGCCGTTTGTGCGAGCGAGCCTCGTCATGCTCGTAACGGCGCTCGCCCACGATTCATCGCGCTCAAACGAGTTCGCGCCTTGGTCTGGCGCTCCTTCGTATCCGAGTCGAGCAAGAAGCTTGTGCTCGCGCTCCTCGATCTCGGCGATGGTGTGGTTGATCGACGCCGTGAAAATGAGTTCGCTTTCCTCTTCGCTCAGCACTCGCAGCTCGGGGCTAAGCCCCATGTCGATCGCGTAGTCCTGAACGATGCTTCCCGCGATCGAGTTGACCGTGCCAATGAGTGCCGAGCCGATCTCGTTCGCCTGCTCCACGTGCCCGAGCTCGAGAAGACGTACTTGGAGACGCTCGCGGAGCTCGGCCGCGGCCTTCACCGTGAAGGTCGTCGCGATGATTTCGCTCGTGCGCACACCGCCCGCGAGCGCATCAGCCAGTCGCGTGGTGAGGGTGTAGGTTTTGCCGGATCCCGCCGACGCGGTGATGACGGTGAAGGTCATGAGTAGTCTCCCGTGAGTCCCGTGAGCAGGCAGTAGTCGCTGTAGGCGGCGTTAGCGTCGACGAATACGCGCCCCGCTTGCGCGCGTTCCTCGGCAAGTTCCGCCGCGGCTTTTTTGTGGGCGGTGTCGAGGGGCGAAAGACCGCTGGCCAGGGCGATGTCCCCCAGCGCACTCGTCACGTGGCCCTGGGCGATCGCGCTCAGTTCTTCCTCGATCGTGGCGCGAAGCCGCTCGAAAAGGGCGAGGCTTCCGTCGGAAATTTCGCCGCTTTCCCCTCGCCCGCCGAGGCCCCGGTCGAGGGTCACGAATTCCGCGTGGCGCAGCATGAAGTATCCGGAGCGCGGCTCGCGCATCTCACCCCTCTGTGCGCCATAGGCCCACGCGTAGGTCGCTAGCTGGAGCGCTTCGTGTGTGGCGACGTAGTTCGCGTATCGCGACGTGCTGTTCGTCCATTTGAAGTCGAGGAGAACGGGACTCCCGTTCTCGTCGATTCCCGTGAAGTCGATCGAACCGAAGAGGGGCGCGGTGAACTGTTGGGCTGCGCCGGTGGCTTCCACCGTGAAGGCGAGGGGCACGCCTTCGAGTGCGTGCTCGATCTGAAGCACGCTGATGCCCGCGCTGCGGAGCGTGCGAAACAGCATGCCGATGCTAGTTTTCGCCCGCCGTAGGACGTACGCGCGCAGCGCCTCGTTGCCGGGGAGGTCGAGGTGGCTCGCGTAGCGGGGGATGAGCCGCGCCGCGAGTTCCTCGACGGTGCTTTCGGGAACCTCGTAGCTTGGCGGCACGAGCTTGTCATTGACGAGAGTTTCGATAACGGCGTGGACGAGCGTGCCTATCGCGCGGTTGCCACTCGGGACGCTCGCGGCGCTGCCCGGTTTGATCCCGAACGGGTAGCGAAGCACCCATTCAAGGGCATCGCGGTGAAGTTTTTCGAGCTGCGTAAACGACAGGCGTTCTGGCATGAGATGCATTCCGGGCGTCACGTCGCGCGCGAGGGTTGACGGTGGCATGAATCGAAGCTCGGGCACTGTTTCGAGCAAGCCCGCTTCGAGCCGTCGCGCAGCCCATTGACGCGCATCGATAGTGAGCGCCCGGTGCTGCGTGGGATCCGATTGCTTCGCGTCCAGATCCTTGATCTCGGGGTGGGCGTTAAGCCATGCTCCTGCGAGTGGCGCGAGTGCAGGGTTGAGGCTCGCACGCTCGCCATCCACGACATCGGCAACGACGGCGATGATCGTTGAGGCACGACTCAAAGCACGCAGTTTCGTGCCCATCTCGAGCGCCTCGAGTGCCTCCGGTTCAATCACGCGCGCCCCGCCCTCTTCGAGCAGGTCGACTTCCGAGCGGTCCCACGTGGCACTGCGCCTTCCTTGGACTCCGGCGGCGCCCCACCACACGACCGTTCCTCCATCCACGTGAGCCTCGCTGATCGCCGTTTCCCACGGGGCGACGGATGGACGTGCAAGCACCGACCTTGCCGAAGGCGCGGATGCCGAGACGAGGTCGCGCAGCTCACGCTCACTGAGCGAGGGCCCGCCCACGAGATCCACGAGATCGCGAAGGGTCGCGAGGTGCTGGCGAATAACGCTCTTCGCGGGCCCGGCCGCTCTCGGCATCGATTCCACTCGTGCCTCGAGAAACTCAAGGCGCCTGTCGAGAGCACCGACCGCCACGCGGTCCCCCGGCGTTTCGGCGGTGAACGCGCACAGCTCACGCACGATCGCGACATTGTGCGTGCCGGCTTCGGGATCCGCAGCTATCTCCTCGAGCGCCCGTGAGAACGCCGAATGCGGATCGCTCGCGTCGATCCCCGCTTCCTCTCCGAGGGCGCGAAGGAGCGCGCGGGTCACCTTCCACGGCAGCACGGGGGCCGACGCTTGCCCCTCCCCCGCAGATTCCCGCCTCTTCTCGCACGGAACCTCGACACTGAGGAATTCCACGAGCGCCTGTACGTTCACGGGCGCGCTACTCGCCTCGAGAAAGAGCGGCACGATCTGTGCGGCAAGCCGTGGCAACTCCGACGGCGCATGCGCCACGGGCGGAAGGCCGCGCCGCGTCAACGACAGGTCAAGCGGGAGTGTTCCCCTGCTTGCAAGCACGGTCACCGTGCCCTCGCCCGCGCATGCGTCTTCGAGAATCTGCGCGGCGACTTCTCCGGCCGAAAGTTCCTGGGGCGCACGCACGATCGACAGTGAACTGGGCACGCGTGCATCTTCCTCGCGAACCGTCACCTCGACACCGCAGCGCGAGAGGAGCGTAAAAATCGCCGGCCAGCGGCCGGGGAGACTGCGAGGATCCTCGGCGCACTCGATGGCCTCGATCCCCAGTGGCCACACCTCGCTCGAAACCGCAAGCTCTTCGAGCTCGGCGTGAACACTCGCGAGATCATCGGCAAACCCCGGTGGCAGATTCGCACCGGCAACTCCTTCGACGCCCACGACAATGGCCTGTTCGAGAGCCGCGAGCGCCTGAAGCCGAGGCTGGCGTACTCCATCAACCCGGCGAGGCTCCGGCGCACGCCAACCCAACTCGAGTGCCTCATCGCGTAGCCGAAGCAGCACGCGCGCCGTGTTCCACGGATCCAGCTCTCGCGAGCGCCGATACCACGAGTGATCCACCTCGCCGAGAAGGCGGTGCGTGCGCGCGACCCTCACCGCGTGCGACGTTTCCGGATGGCGCAGCCCCAGGCGCGTGAGCAGCACCCCCACGAGCTCGCGCGGCCCCGCGACCATGTCCCACGCACGCTCCGCGCCACCGCGCGACGCCCACGCGGCGCCATCGGCAAGCCAGCCAAATCGAATCTTCACGAGGGCCCCTCTCGACCGTTTCCCGTTACGCTCACAACGGTATCCCGGGGGTGAGACATTTAAACCGGCAACCGTCGGACCCGCCCTCAACCGCACGCCGAAGGCGACCCGAGGAACCCAACTCCAGCGCTGCCCTACCTGTGTGCCGTCCCTGGTGGCCAGCACGCCGCGGCGCGAGCCTCATAGTCCCGGCTCTGCGCAACCAAAACACGGTAGCTAGCAACAAAGTGGCGGAGTGCACATGCCCTAATTTCCCAAAACGACGTCTCTGAATAGCGCTTGACCAGCGGCTGTTATATATTCGTGATGTTGTTCGTGTCGCGGGTCTCCCCGTGACTGAACCGCATTCCTCATTTTCACAAACGAGGGCTCAGGCCCGCGCCGCCAAGCGGCGTTCACATCGCCACCCGCCGCTGACACCATCGCGCGGGTGGGGCGGTGCCGCGGTGAGGGGATTTCCGCGGTACGAGAAGCGCCCGGCGGAGGGGGTCCGACGGGCGCTTCTCTACATCTCCGGCCCCTTCCGGGTGCCGGTCCTGGATTACTCGGGCGCAGCCTCACCGGAGGCCACGGAAGCGTCGGACTCCTCCCCCGCATTCTCCCCAGCCGGGTTACCACCGAGGTAGCCGAGGTAGCCGAAGCCGCCCTCCCACGGTTCCAGGTCGTCCTTCAACGCGTGCTCTGCCGACTCGTGCACGAGCCGAGTCGTAGCCTCCATGCCTTCGGCAATCACGAAGCCGAGCGGCATGTATTCCTTGAACTGATCCCAGAGTGCGCGCGCATCGGCGCTGCTCAGCCTCGACTCCCCCACGGGAAGCTCAAGGAAAATATCCTCGAGAACTCCCTGGTTAGACGGCACAAGATCAAGCGTCCCGCGCATCTCCGGCCCGCTCAGACACCACGTGATCATCGCGGGCGATGCCTCCGCTGACATACCCACCACGGCCTCGCGATCCCACGGCGCACGAGAAATTTCACTTCGCCCCACCCGCACGCTCGGGAGTCCGACGGTTGCCGCGAGAAGGCGCTCGCTTGCTTCGCCCACCGCCTCCGTGTCGTCAAGGGGGTGAAGCACCTGGAGCCGAATGCGCAAACTCTGCGGGGTAAAGTGCGCAACGCTGCGCCCCTCCGCCTGCTCGAGAACGCCATTACTCGTCCAGTCGTACCCGAGGCCCGTGATCCCCTCGACGGGCCCATCGGCGGTTTCGCGTATCCACAGCACCTGGAACGTCTCGAAAATGCGGCGCATGTACGGGGTGATGCGCGTACGTTCCGGCGTGCGAATGATGAGCGAATGGGGCTCGGCCTGCGCACTCGCGATGAGCGCGGAGATCCACGGGCTGTACTCGATGACCTCGACGGGCATGTCGATCACGCGCGGCACAAGAGGCGTGTCGTCCTCGTAGTATTCACCGCGGCTGATCTGCTCCCGCGGGGTCCGGTTCGCCCAGCCCGCATCGTCCACGAGGTCCACGTCGATGCTCACGTCGCTCGCGCTCGCAGAGAATGCACGCGCACATGCTTTCGCGAGTGCGATCGTCTCGGCGCGTGGCCCGACGATCTCGGCCGCATAGTAGGGAGCGGCGATAACCGCATCGTCAACGAACCAGATGGGCGGGATGTTGGACGTGCCGTCAGTAATCGCGACCGCATCACAGTCAGTCGACCACATCTCGTGATCGGGCGAAAACACGGCGCTCACGACATCGGCGAGGCGCTCGGCCTCCCACTCGCGCGGGCTGTGAAGCCGCACAATGGCCTGCTGGTTCATGCCTTCACCTCTCAGTTGTTTGCATGTGGACTGCCGAAGCCACGCGAGTGCGTCACTTCCTCATCTCCACCCTCGTACACGATCTGAACAGTTTCACCCGGCTGCCCCATGCGGAACATGCGAGCCCGGCCCGTCGGGAGGGATCGGGCGCGCTCGCCACCGAGGAGGAGGCCCTCAGTACGGTCGCCCGAGAACATGAAGCCCGTCGCACCACTCTCACGCACCGTGTTGAACACCGGCTCGTATAGACCGCGCGAAGCACCCGCGACACGGCGAGCAATGATCGCGGAGAGGTTGATCTCCGGCCCCATCGCGAGGAACGGCTGAAGAGCTTGAAGTGGGCTCATGCTTCCGGCCGTGAGCACGTCATAGTCATCGATAAGCAGAACGATGCGCGGCTGCGTTTCACCCTCGGCCTCCGCCGCTTCGGGTGAGCCGGGAACGCGCTTCTTAAGCTCGGGAATAATGGCGGCCACGAGCTGCTCAGCCAAGGTCGCGGAAGCCGCATACCCGCCGAGATAGGGCTCGGGGATGGCATCCGCGAGGTTCCTGCGGGGATCGAATACGGCAAAGACCAGCTCCTCCTCGCTCCACCGCTTCATCATCTCGCGCGCGATGTACTTGAGCATGCTTGTGCGGCCCATCTTGTTGGAGCCGAGGAGCACCATGTTCCAGTCGGTGCCTTCCACGTCGAGTTGCGCCGTGCCGAGGTCGCCCTCGTAAAGGCCGATCGGGATGAGATTCTTCGATTCGCTCTGCTCGAGCAGATCGGGCGTGACAACCGTCGGAAGCAGGCGCACCTTGGGCGCGCGGTCCGTGGTCGATGCCGAAACCGCTTCGACGAGGTTGGAAAGCCCCTCGACGGTCGTTTCGCGGTCCGCCTTCGAGTCGATGCGCGGGAGCGCGATCTGGCCGAACAGGCTCTTCGAGGTCAAGCACTGACCAGGTCGGTCAGCGGCAATCGTCGCCGAGAGCTTACGCGCAACGCTCGACTCACCCGGGTCGGTGAGGCGCAATTCGAGGCGGTTACCGAAGTAGGTCTGCATCGTCAGTCGCGCGTCATTGAGGCGCGAACCGGTCGCGACCACGTGAACACCGAGGCCAGCACCGCGGCGGACGATGTCCTTGATGTTCTCCTCGAGGTCGTTGAACTCCTCGTTGAACTGGCCGAACCCGTCGACGAGCAGCACGATCTCGCTCATGAGCTTCGGATCAACGTCGAGGCCCGCCGCACGCCGTACCGATTCGAGGTCGGGAAGCTGGCTTTGGTGGAGCAAAAGCTCGCGAGCCTGCATGGCCGCCTGAACCTCTTCGACCGTGCGGCGCACGGCCTCGCGCTGCTGGCGAGTCGCGATGCCCGCGACGTTCGGAAGCTTCTCGATTGCCATGAGGCCAGAGCCGAGAAGGTCGATGCCGTACACGATCGCCTCCGCGGAAGGATGCGTGAGCGCGAGGGACGCCGCGATCGTGTGGAGTGCCGTCGTTTTGCCTGAACGGGGAGCACCCACGATAAAGACGTGACCGCCTGGGCCCGCAAGATCGAGGTTGAGTTTACCCTGCCACTGACGCGCCGGATCGTCAATCATGCCAATCGGCACCGAGAGGAGCTTGTCCTTCGGCAGACGCAGACCGCGCCTCGTAGCCATGGGCTTGCCGGCAGCCTGGTCGAGCGTAATGACCTTGTCGATCGGGTCGAGCCAAATGGGGCGCGTGACGCGAGGCTGCTTCTCGAGCTGGGCAACGACGGTCGAGAGAATCGTGTCGCCCTCTTCGTCCTCATCATCGGCGCCGCCCGGGGCAGCTTTCTTATCGGGCTCCGAATCGGTATCGAGGACGGCAAACTCATCGATAAGGGAGACGTGAGGGAGGTCCGCAACCTCCATCTCATCCTCTTGCGCCGGCAAGAGGCCCGACACGTAGCCCGAACGGAACTTCGTGTAGGTCGTCGTGTCGACCTTGAGATAACCGTAACCGGGCAACGGTGGAAGTGAGAACGCATCAACCGTGTCGATCACGGTGCGCGACTCGGCCGCCGACAGGGTACGAAGACCGATGCGGTACGACAGGTAGGTGTCGAGGCCGCGAAGCTTGCCGCCCTCGATGCGCTGGCTCGACAGAAGCAAGTGCACACCGATCGAACGACCGATACGGCCAATCGACAGGAACAGGTCGATGAAGTCCGGGCGGGCGGTCAGAAGCTCGCCGAACTCGTCAATGATCACGAGCAGATGCGGAAGCGGCTCCATGTGTTCGCCACCGTCGGCCGCCTGACGACGCCGGTAGGTCGTAATATCCGAAAGACTTCCAGCGTCCTTCAGGAGCTGCTGTCGGCGCTTGACTTCGCCCTCGAGGCTCGCGTACACCCTCTCCACGAGGTTCGCGTCGTCGCCAAGATTCGTGATGACGCCCGCAACGTGCGGGAGGTTCTCGAACGGCGCGAAGGCTGCACCGCCCTTGTAGTCGATGAGCACCATATTGACGTCCGCCGGCGAGTGTCCCGTGACGAGGCCGAGCACCAAGGTGCGCAGCAGCTCAGACTTACCCGAACCGGTCGCACCGATCGCGAGGCCGTGGGGCCCCATGCCGTACTGTGCTGACTCCTTGAGGTCGAGCATGACCGGAGCGCCCTGGTCGTCGGTACCGATCTGTACGCGCAGGAAGCTCGAGCGGGGGCGCGGGGCCCACGCTTCCTCAAGATTGATGTTCGTGAGTTCGCCGACGCCAAGAAGGTCCGAGGCGCGCAGTGCTTGCTGCGTTTCGTCGTGTTCAAGCGAGTCGGGTGCGAGGCGAACGCCGGAGAGGTAGCGCGCGAGCGCTCTCGCCTCTTCGTGCGTGAACTCGTCGAGCTTCACCGTGAGGCGCTCCGGCTCTCGGTCTCGCGACGTATAGCGCTCGATGATCGCCTCATCGGACTTGACCGATGAGGGGCTGATGCGAAGCGTGATGTCGTCGGGCTCGTGTTCGCGACTCGCGAGCAGGTGCAGCATCGTAAGGCCGACGTCCGACGGGCGCACCTCGCGGTCACCGATGGGAAGATCGAGCGCATCTTCTCCGTGATGGTCCGAGACGATCCACATGCGCGCCATGGTGCTCGAGATGTTGCCACCACCGAGATTGCGTCGAAGCTGCGCGGCCTCCGTGAGGCGTCGGTGAAGCTCGGGGCGCAGCACCTCTCCGAGCTGTCGCTCATCCTTCGCGATGCGGCGAATGGGACCGTGCTGAGTCGCACGAGACTGGTCAGCCATGTGCGGAAGCCATGTCATCCACGACCAAAATTCGCGCGCTTCGCCCTCGGGGTAGGTGAGAGCCATTTGGATGTCCTCGGGCGAGGACAGCGCTGCCGCATGACTCGTGAGCAGTACGGCGATGCGACGGCAAAACGGCTGATCGCCCACGATACTCACGTTGCCCACGGAGTCGAACGGGATGGTCACGGGCGCATCGGGCATCGTCGTAAAACGAGCTTCGACGCGATCCAGCTCGCTCGACATGAACTCATCGTCGAGGCTCATCGCATTATCTTCGCCGACACGTTCGAACTCGACCGCCGGCGCGAAGCCTGTACCGAGCCGCAAGCGCATAAAGTCCTGGTCGTCGCGGCGGCGCTCCCACAGCCTGGAGGTGGAGCGCGCGAGTGACAGAAGAGCCCCGGGGTGGGGTTCAGCTGCGCGCGCAAGCTCGGCCCGACGTTGCTCGGCTTCAAAGAGCTCGCTCGATTGACGGTCGAGGTAGGTCAGGTACCGGTCGCGAAGGGATTGCCGACGCCTGATTGTGCGACCACGGTTGCTCATAAACATGATGACGAACGCGATGACCGTCACGATCATCATGAGGGCACCGATTGCGGCGAGGGCGGAGCCTCTGAACAGCATCATGAGGGTCATGCTCGTCGCGGCACCGAGCATGGGGATCAGCATGAGGAAGTTCGCCGTGCCATCGTTCTCGGGCAGCGCCGGCGGCAGCTCGATCTCGTGACGTGTGATCCCCGGGGCCGAGGGCGAGGTTCGGGCGGGACGGTGGACGATTCGTGTACTCACCGACTGACCGCCAACTGCATCATGAGCGCACCCAGCTCCTCGATTGCGACGCGGGAGGGTTCTGAAATGTTGGCGATACGAACGTGGGAGTCGCCCGCGAGATGCTGATCCTGCGGGATGACCACGAGGTCGCCGAGCTGAATGCCGCCGCGGGGCTTTCCAAGTCCGCTTTCCGGGGTCTCGCGAAGCAAGCGAATAGTAGCGCCGTGCTTGTCACCGAGAGCCTCACGAATGTTCTCGACCTTCTCGATGCCCTGCACGGTACGGCGGCCCACGATGACAATCACGTGCGGCATGAGCATCGAAAGCTCGTCGTCATTCACGTGCGAGTCGCAGTCGACGAGAAGCACCTGCTGCGATCGCGAGATCTCGCCGATCGATTCACGCGCCTGCAGGAGAGGTGTCTGCTGGAGACGAAGACCTCGCTGGTGGTAGTTCTCACCGAGGAACCATGCAAGGTCGCTCGTCGAGCGCAGTCCGGCCACGGTCACAGAACCGCCGCGCGCCTGCGCAAGGTAGCCTGCGCTCGCGACGACGAGCGAGGTCACGCCTGCGCCGCCGTGGGCACCGAGAAAAGCGATGCGGCGCCCAGTCGTAATGGGCAGTTGCTCATCGCGTTGTGCCTGTGCGATGCGAGTCGGGGTCTCGTCGTTGCCGATCCATCCGGTCACCCGGCGCAGCGCGCGACGCGCCCCGCCTTCGCCCTTGCGTTTACTGATCTTGAGTGCGCGGTCTTTTTGGTTCACTGGAAAGTCCTCAACAATTCGCTATACACACCGAAAATACCGACGAGCGCAGGCACGGTCACGAGCGTGCAAATGCGTTCAATCACGCCGGAGATACGACGTCCAAGGGCCGAGTTCACGGAGCTACGGAAGGCGAAACGCGGGACCGTGTACACAGCGATCGCCACAACGATGACGCCCACGCCGAGCCAAACTGAAAGGTCGGGTTTCGACGCGACAATCGCCTGGGCGCAACACACACCAGTCACGATTGCGGCGCCCCACAAAACAGCCCGGTGGAGCGCGAACGGGAAGTGACGAGTGCGGAACACCATGGCAATGGCGACGGCGGCCACGGTGATTGCCGCGAAGATATTCTCCACGACGAGGGCCGACGCAAGACCGAGCGAGATAGCCAAGATCACCGCGAGAACGACGACCGACATGGAGAGAGCCTCATACGCCTCCGAAATGGCGACATCGACGCGCTTAACTTTCACGTCCTCGTCCTCGGCGAGGGCATCCTGGACCTTGTAGAGACCTGCCCCCTGCATCGCGAACCGCGGCACCAGGCCGAGCGCCGCGAGGGCGATCACAGCAACGATCGCACCAGCCTGCTCCGCCGTTGCACCGAGCGTTGTAGACAGGGTGAAGATACCGATGCCGGCGGCAAGGGTGGCGAGGGCAGTGCCGAGCGCAAGGAAGCGTCGGCGGAGAACCCCAAACACTGCAAGGTTGGCCGCGAACGCGCTGAGCCACCAGATCGCGCACTCCTTACCCCCGAATTCGAAGTTGATCCCTCCGAGGAAGGTGAGCAGAAGCGAGCCCGCATACAGCGGCCACGCGAGGGTGTGGACCTTCAAAGCCGCGGTGACGATGGTGAGCGCGTACATTCCCGCGACGGGCCACCACGGGCGGGAAAACGCACCGGGGATGAACCACAGGGAAAGAAGAAGAAGGACAGTGGAAAGAATGCCGAGCACCCACGGGCGGCTGGTGTCGTTCCATAAACCCCGGACGTCGATTGACGTGAGGCGATCGACGACGTCGTGAACGACCGGTTCCAAGGGAGCATCGGCGAGCGGCAGAACCTGCACAACCTGGCCGTCGAGAAGCTCTTGCTCACCAACGGGAACCGTGTGTTCAAGTCGCGCGCCGAGGACCGTGAAAAGGCCGAGGCTTGAAACTTTCGTGGTTTCGCCTACGAGCTCAATGAACTCGGGGATCACATCGGCGGGCGTGAGCGAGCCGGGGACGATCACGTCCGCAGCGCGCTCACTTCCGCGAATAGTGAGGCGAACGTAAGGGCTTTGGGTCATTGCTTGTCCTCATCAGCAGTGTTCGACGTGGAAGCCGGCGTAGTGGGAGGTGTGGCGGGAGTGGTAATCGACGTGCCCTGCATGGGCTGTCGTTTAAAGGTCGTGTCGGTCGCGAGGAGATGCATAACGAATGACACGGCTACGCATACAGCACACGCGAGGACGGCGAAGAAAATACTGGCGAGCATTGTGCCGAGGCCGTCCGTCCACGTCCGACGCAGCCTCTCCGACCGGTGCAAAAGCGCCTGGGCAAGCCGTTTCCGGCGCACCTTAACGGCGTCGAGAAGCTGGTCATCATAGGTGTACACGCAGTCCAAACCCCCTGCTGAGCGCGTCAGCGGTCAATATGCGAAAGCCATTGTGCACACAATCCCTGAGATGGGCCACTTGGGTGAACATTACGGGAACATAACGGAACCTTTTGGTGGATTGGCGTGACACCGTCAGGACGTTGTGGTTTTGTGTAACGGTCAGATAACGGGACGTGTGTCCCGGACAGCACAAGGGGAAGCGTGGGAACCGCACGCGCTCTGACGCCGTGGTTCACACACTCCCATCAACACTTTCAAGGGAGTGCACTTATGAAGTTCGATATGGGCAACCAGACCCTCTCCACCCTCACCACCAACACCGCAGGCTCCAACGACGACCTGGGCACCCTCGTCCAGCAGCTCGTCGCTTCGGTTGAGCCGCTTGAGGGCAAGTTCAACGGTGCCGGCCGCGCAGCCTTCGACCAGTTCAAGGGCCGCACCGACGAAATCAGCGCCGACCTCAACTCCTCGCTCAGCCGCATCGTCGAGGGCCAGGGCGGCATGGACACCGCCTTCCAGACCGGCGACCAGGAGTCGATGGACAACTCGACCTCCGCGCAGGGCTCGGCCAACTTCGACGGCGCACGCTTCTCCGGCCAGCGCTGAACCTCACCCGTCACCACACATACTTTTTTCTAGAGAGGAACTCTCATGCCCACCAGCGATCGTATTTCTTTTGACACCGGCGTTTCCCAGTCCGTCCAGGGCGACCTCGCAGGCATCATCGGCCGCCTCGAAGGCCTCATCGCCCAGCGCGACCAGCAGGTTGCTACCGCGATGGCCGACTTCCAGGCCGACGGCGTCTCCGAGGAATACCGCCACGTTGAACAGCGCTGGAACCGCGCCTCCAACGAAGTCCGCAACATCATCAACCTCGTCAAGACCACCATGGGCAAGAACGACGAAACCGCCACCAGCGCCCAACAACGCGCCGCCAGCGCCGTCGCCAACATCGGCTAACACCACCACACACAAACGCCCTGCCGCCCACGCGGCGGCAGGGCGCTTTTACTGGATGAAAAGCACTGATCCGCAAGTAAGCATCACTGAAGGGGGCACGCACCTTGCATTACAACGTTGACACAGCAGCTTCCACAGCCGTCGTCAATCAGGCCAGAACCCAAACTAGCGTCATGGAGCGCCCCGTGGGCAAAGCCGAGGACGCAAAAGGCGCGGCCAACAGTGCCCTCACGCACAGCCCAAAGAGTCAAGCGGCGGCTGCGAAATATCTTGACGAGATCCTGTGCACATTCATCGCGGGCGCACGCGACTTCTCCACTCTGACGATCAACTGCACCGAGACCGCCATCAATAGCTACGTCATCGGCGATTCGACGATGCACCAAGATGCCGCTCGTGCCGCTAATGACATTCCGAAACTCGACATGCCGGGAGAATGACATGGGACTTGCAGCACAACTTCCTGAAATTGACGACGCCGGCCCGGTTCGTGAGCTCGGCAGCGACATTGATGCGGCCGCCCAGGACGCGTTCGATATTATCGCTGGCGTTTCAGAAATTTGGTTCAAGCTGAATTCCACTTATGAAGCGCCAGAAGCGCCGAAAATCTACAACGGCATGCGCGACCCGTTGGAGCTGGTGCAAGATAACAAGAAAATCGCACACAATATCAAGCAGGCACTCGACGATTACGCAACGAAGCTCGACGAGTTCAAGAATCGGAAACACCAGCTCGAACTCGACATCATCGCCGCGGAAGCTGCCATGGCTGCAGCGAAAGCCATGCCGGAAACGAAAACCGAAACCGACTCTGAGGGCAACGATCACGAAGTCCCAAATGACGAGCGTCAACGTGCGATTGACGATGCTCAAAAAGAGCTGGACCGAATTGAAGGCGAGATTCGCAAGCTGTGTGACGACGTTGAACAAGCTGATCAAGCCCTGGCCTCAAGAATCGACAACCTCGGTGAGGAGCCACCGGAAGCACCGAAGGAAGCTCCCGAGGGGGACCCTAAAGGTCGTAGTAGTAATGGTCTCATTCGCTTCTTTCAAGGCGCGAAAGATGCGGTCGTCGATACTGGCAAGGCTCTCTGGGGCCTTGGTGTCCTCGCTAAGGATGGCGCCGTTTCAGCTTGGAAGCACCGGAAACAGATCTTCGAAGCAACGAAGAAGCTTGACGATTTTGTGAAAGACGGGGGTCTCGGCCGCATGGCTGACTCCGCCGGTAAAGCAATTTCGACCTTCAGCCCTAAGGATGCAGCATCCGCTGCATGGCGCGGAACCAAAAACTTCGCCAAAAACGAATGGCAAGAGTTCAAAGAAGACCCGGCCTACTACGTGGGATACCTCGCCCCGGACCTCATCGGGACTGTGGCGACCGGCGGTACCGCCGGCGCCGCCAAGGTGGGTGTGACCGTCGCCGCGAAGAGTGCGGTCAAAGCGACTGCTACCAACGGTGTGAGGGCTGCTGCCAAGGTCGGGATGAAGGAAGGGGCAGAAGCGTATGCCGCATCTCGAGCGAAAGCTGCCACACGACAGTCAGTTTCCGCACGCGTACTCGCATCCGCGAAGTCCACAACAGCCAACGGTTACAACAAAGTTGCCCAAGCTACGGGTCTTCGTCCATTGACCCAAGGCACTGCAAAAGCCGCAAATGGTCATGCTGGCAATGTCATGAACATCAGCACGCGCGAAGTTGCCAATAATGCTGCAAGTGCCTCAAAAGCTGGAACAGGAACGGCCCGCCCCGGCGTCAGCAACGTTGCAGAAGCGACTTCAAAGCAGGTCGATGACGCGCCCGTTAGGTCCAACCGCCCAGATTCTCCTTCCGGCACTAGCGGTACAACTGATCGCCCGGCAGTCGAGAAGCCGGCGAGCTCGAGCGAAAGTGCTCCGCGCGCCCAGAGCCCAAGGGCAGAAGAGGTGCGCCCGGAACCAGCCCGCGCTAATTCCGCTAAGCATGACGACCCGATCGATGACGCTTCCGACGATCTCGTAAACCACAGTGACGAGGCGTCCAAGCACGCGACTTCTGGTGCAAAAGTCTCCGGCACTGACTCCAATGCGGGCTCTGGCGTTCGCGCCAGCGGTAGTGAACTCGTGGATCAGGCGGACGAAGTCACTCCGAAGTCCCGCAAGTCTGACGTCGATCACCAGATCGAACTCGATGACAACGAAGCCCCGGTTCGTCGCGGAGACGACGTGGATAGTCCGTCTAACAGCTCCAAGGAAGCGCCCGAGGCAGAGGCGAATACACGGCGGGCAAGCGAAGCAGACGCGAACGCAAAGCAGACCGCGAATGCCGACGGCGTTCGCACGGCTTCTGTCGCCGAGAGGACCAGCGTTGACGAGGCCCTCGACAGCACCAACGACCTCGCCAAGACGAGCAAGGATGACGTTGCCGAAATCGATGCCTCCGATGCGCAAAAGACCGACAAGCCTGACGCAGGTACCCCCTCTGCACGGGAAGCAGCCGAAGCTTCGGCTGCACATACCGACGATGTAGCCAAGGTCGGCAAGGAGAGCACCGAAAATGCGGCAGCTCACGCCGACGACGTTGTCGAAAAGGGCAAGCCTGCCCGCGACGCGGACGATGTCAAGGCGGAAAAGGACCGAGGAGACTCCGACGGTTCGCACACCGGCGACCATGACGGCGAGAAGTCTGCGGGTGCTGCAACTCGTGAGGTTGCCGAGCATGCTGATGACGCACCACGAGCCGCAAGTGCCGCTCGCGGTGAGGATCTTGAGATCGCCGACGGGCGAAAGGCAGCCGGAATCGAAGTTGATGAGGAGAAATTCCGTCACGAGAAAGCGGAGCTCCTCCAACCGCACGAAGACGGCCCCTTGGGCGATACGCGCGACACAATCGAAACCGCGCACAAGCCAGTCGACGACTCGCACTTCTCACAGCACCATCACGCGAATGAATCTATGCTGGAGCAAAAGCCGTCCATCTCAGCTGACGAATTCTATGAGAAATCCGCACGCGAGGCCCTTATTGAGGACGCGAGAGCGAAGGGCGACTTGGATCGCGTGGCTGCGCTCGAAAAGCTCGACATTGAAGATGTTCGCGCGGAGTACCACCAGCTTAAGTTCGACGAGTACGTTGAGCGACAAGCCATTCCGGGTGAAGAGTTTGACTTTGAAAACAATCTCAAAGACCGACCCGAGGAAAAATGGCGAGGAACCGACATCCAGTACTCGGTCAACGAAGGTGCCTACGTCAAAGATAACGGCAGCTTGCTTCCCGAGTCTTTGCCCGACAAGATCGAATGGAAGAAGGGCGAGGCTCCCAAACCTCAAATTCGCGTAGTTGACTACGTGAACGAAAATATGCGTGAGGTTACGGTCCAGATCGGACGCAACAAGGTTGTCTATCGTCAATACCCGGACTACATCGAGTCCGAAGCAGTAATCTTCGACAAGTTCACCACGGTGAAACGAGCCGACGGCACTCAGGCCAACAAGGCACTCTTGGACGCCGGGTCATTCCAGATGGATCCCGAAGATCCTAGTAAGAAGCTCATGCGAACCGACGATCCAGATATGCCCGTCGATGAAAAAGGCCACTTATTAGCTCACATGTTCGCGCCGAATCTCGGTTCCGGCAATTACCTTGCCCAGCACCATATGGTGAATAAGCAAACTATCTACAACATGGAAATGATCCAAAGTGACGCCATCATGAATGAGGATAGCTTCACTCACTTCTCCACCCGAGCAACACTGGATTCGAACGGACGCCCCACGGCCTACCATGCAGTTGCAGATATCTATGATCGAGAAACCGGTAAGCAGTGGATGCGTATCGACGGGAGCGTTCATAACGACGAACACGATTTCTTCCATCGCGACCCCAAAAAGTCGAAAGTCGACACTTACGGCCGTGATTTCTCCGCGAAAGCTCTCAGCGAAGTCAAGGCCAAAGCGCTCGATTCCGGTTCAGTCCCAAGGATCCACTTCGATCAGGTCAACCAGCACTAGCCGGTGTTTTCAGGCCAGATCTTTCAGTGCAAATTAGGATGGGAATATGACTGCGATCAGCGCGCCGTGGGCGGGAAGCCCCATCGAGCGGTACGAGCATTGTGTCCGTAAAGGACTTGAGGATCTTGAGCGACTTGAGGTCTTGACCTCGTTCCTCGTGCACACCAAGGCGGGGCAGCTCTTCGATACCTCGCTTGCGAAGCTTGAGGGTGAGGATCCCTTCACGGTCGACTTGGCTTTCGCGAAGGATCAGAAGAAGCTGCTTCTCGAGCTTTTCCTCGAGAAGCAGGTGTACAAAGACCGTGCGGCAACTCTCGTAACTCGTTTCGATCGGGGAACCGATCAGTTCACCTACACCTACGTGGACAACTTCGGTGGCGACGAGGAACCTGTGAGCGCTCGCGAACTTCTCGATCTTGCAGAGGAGCTGAACAAGCAATGACTCAAGACAATCCCGTGAGCAACAACGGCTCCGCTGTTGAGCAGGAAACCCTGCGCGCACTCGCCGCGGCGGTGCAGCCCGAGGTCCACGACTTCCCCAACGAGTGGGATGCATTTAGCGTGATCTTCACCGTCGCTGCGGGGATCGAAGGTCTCACGCTTCAGCAGGTCGATCCGGTCTTCTACGTGAAGTCTGGCGCTTTCGCACCCGGCGTCTTTTCGAGGCGCGCGCTCGAGGAACCGGCCGTCAATTACGTGCAGGCGCGCGCGAATGGTCGCCCCTTTGAGATGGCCGTCGCGTTCTTCACGTACGACAGGGAATCCAAGGGCATTGAGACTCGCGTGTTCTGGGACAACGAGGCTGTGACCTTCCTCGTGAACCCCGATTCGTGGGCGAGCGTGGCGCAGGCAGCCAATCCGTATCGCGAGAAGAAGGCCTGAGTCGCTCGCACCTCAAGCGCGCCGGCGATGCGAATGCGGCAGGCCATATAAGGCTCGCGTGAGGTTCCCTCATTTCTAAGGG
>OKMY01000266.1_pt1 | contig 21143 bp, 17 predicted proteins | sample 1614131 | NCBI WGS metagenome assembly OKMY01 (sample SAMN04436908, study PRJEB24849) | human gut metagenome | biome: human gut; feature: NICU; material: stool | host: Homo sapiens | place: USA: Saint Louis, MO | collected 2012-04-20 | reverse complement strand
GTTAGCTACGATTATATGCGGTATAAGTTGTTCGAATAAATTTTAAATTTTCAAATGGTTGTTTAAACAATATAACAATATTAGAAATTCATAATACTTTTCTCGTTGTGAATATATTATAATGAATCTTAGTTCGTTTAATATTAAGATAATTCTGACATTTAAAAAGAGATATAAATCAATTTCTTAATTGAGCTTGAAAACAAACATTTATGAATGCACAATGAATATGATAAGATTAACAACATATTATAATGTTATCGTGGAAGTATGAAAGGAGCGAGTGTGTATGAGATACCTAACTTCAGGAGAATCACATGGACCTCAATTAACAGTTATTGTTGAAGGTGTACCTGCAAATTTAGAAATTAAGGTTGAGGATATTAATAAAGAAATGTTTAAGCGTCAAGGCGGTTACGGACGTGGACGTCGTATGCAAATCGAAAAAGATACAGTGGAGATTGTTTCGGGTGTAAGAAATGGTTATACATTAGGTAGCCCTATTACAATGGTTGTTACTAATGATGATTTTACACATTGGCGAAAAATTATGGGCGCTGCGCCAATAAGCGACGAAGAACGAGAAAATATGAAACGTACAATTACGAAACCAAGACCGGGACATGCAGATTTAGTTGGCGGTATGAAATATAATCATCGTGACTTACGAAATGTATTAGAACGTTCATCTGCCAGAGAAACAGCAGCACGTGTAGCGGTCGGTGCACTATGCAAAGTTTTATTAGAACAATTAGATATCGAAATATACAGTCGTGTTGTTGAGATAGGTGGCATTAAAGATAAAGATTTTTATGATTCAGAAACATTTAAAGCAAACCTTGATCGAAATGACGTCCGTGTAATTGATGATGGCATCGCACAAGCAATGCGCGATAAAATTGATGAAGCGAAAAACGATGGTGATTCAATAGGGGGCGTAGTTCAAGTTGTAGTTGAAAATATGCCTGTTGGTGTAGGTAGTTATGTACATTATGATCGTAAATTAGATGGAAGAATAGCACAGGGTGTCGTTAGTATTAATGCATTTAAAGGTGTAAGTTTTGGAGAAGGATTTAAAGCAGCTGAAAAGCCTGGTAGTGAAATTCAAGACGAAATTCTCTACAATACTGAATTGGGCTATTATCGTGGGTCAAATCACTTAGGTGGTTTAGAAGGCGGTATGTCAAATGGAATGCCAATTATCGTTAATGGTGTAATGAAACCAATTCCAACGTTATATAAACCACTAAATTCAGTAGATATTAATACTAAAGAAGACTTTAAAGCAACAATTGAACGTTCTGATAGTTGTGCTGTTCCTGCAGCAAGTATCGTCTGCGAACATGTCGTAGCATTTGAAGTTGCAAAAGCATTATTGGAAGAATTCCAATCAAATCATATTGAGCAACTTAAACAACAAATTATTGAGCGCAGACAATTAAATATTGAGTTTTAACAACAAGAACAATTGAGGTGTAATCATGAAATTACAAACAACATACCCTTCAAACAATTATCCAATATATGTTGAACACGGTGCAATCAAGTATATAGGCACATATTTAAATCAATTTGACCAAAGTTTCTTGTTAATTGATGAATATGTAAATCAATATTTTGCGAATAAATTTGATGATATTTTATCATATGAAAATGTACATAAAGTCATTATTCCAGCTGGTGAAAAGACGAAAACATTTGAGCAATATCAAGAAACATTAGAATACATTTTGTCGCATCATGTAACACGTAATACAGCGATTATAGCTGTTGGTGGTGGTGCGACAGGAGATTTTGCAGGATTTGTAGCAGCAACACTATTAAGAGGTGTCCATTTTATACAAGTTCCCACAACGATTTTGGCGCATGATTCTAGTGTTGGCGGTAAAGTGGGTATTAACTCAAAGCAAGGTAAAAACCTTATCGGTGCATTTTATCGTCCAACTGCTGTGATTTATGATTTAGACTTTTTAAAGACGTTACCATTTGAGCAAATATTAAGTGGCTATGCAGAAGTTTATAAGCATGCGTTATTGAATGGTGAATCAGCGACGCAAGATATCGAACAGCACTTTAAAGATAGAGAGATATTACAGTCATTAAATGGTATGGATAAATATATTGCTAAAGGTATTGAAACGAAGCTGGATATTGTTGTTGCAGATGAAAAAGAACAAGGTGTACGTAAATTTTTAAATTTAGGTCATACATTTGGGCATGCTGTTGAATACTATCATAAAATACCTCATGGTCATGCAGTGATGGTTGGCATTATCTATCAATTTATAGTTGCGAATGCTTTGTTTGATTCTAAGCATGATATTAATCACTATATTCAATATTTAATACAACTTGGTTATCCTTTAGACACGATAACTGACTTGGATTTTGAAACGTTATACCAATATATGCTAAGTGATAAAAAGAATGATAAGCAAGGTGTACAAATGGTCTTGATTAGACAATTTGGAGATATCGTTGTACAACATGTTGATCAACTAACATTACAACATGCATGTGAACAATTAAAAACATATTTTAAGTAGGTGAATGAAATGGTAAATGAACAAATCATTGATATTTCAGGTCCGTTAAAGGGCGAAATTGAAGTGCCGGGCGATAAATCAATGACACACCGTGCAATCATGTTGGCGTCGCTAGCTGAAGGTGTATCTACTATATATAAGCCACTACTTGGTGAAGATTGTCGTCGTACGATGGACATTTTCCGACTGTTAGGTGTAGAAATCAAAGAAGATGATGAAAAATTAGTTGTGACTTCCCCAGGATATCAGTCTTTTAACACGCCACATCAAGTATTGTATACAGGTAATTCTGGTACGACAACACGATTATTGGCAGGTTTGTTAAGTGGTTTAGGTATTGAAAGTGTCTTGTCTGGAGATGTTTCCATAGGTAAAAGGCCGATGGATCGTGTTTTAAGACCGTTAAAAAGTATGAATGCAAATATTGAAGGAATTGAAGACAATTACACCCCATTAATCATTAAACCATCTGTAATTAAAGGTATTAATTACAAGATGGAAGTGGCAAGTGCACAAGTTAAAAGTGCCATCTTATTCGCAAGTCTATTTTCTAAGGAAGCGACCATCATTAAAGAATTAGATGTAAGTCGAAATCATACTGAGACGATGTTCAGACATTTTAATATTCCAATTGAAGCGGAAGGGTTATCAATTACTACAACTCCTGAAGCAATTCGATACATTAAACCTGCAGATTTTCATGTTCCTGGCGATATTTCATCTGCAGCGTTCTTTATTGTTGCAGCACTTATCACACCAGGAAGTGATGTAACAATTCATAATGTTGGAATCAATCCAACACGTTCAGGTATTATTGATATTGTTGAAAAAATGGGCGGTAATATTCAACTTTTCAATCAAACAACTGGTGCTGAACCTACTGCTTCTATTCGTATTCAATACACACCAATGCTTCAACCAATAACAATCGAAGGAGAATTAGTGCCAAAAGCAATTGATGAACTGCCTGTAATAGCATTACTTTGTACACAAGCAGTTGGCACGAGCACAATTAAAGATGCCGAGGAATTAAAAGTAAAAGAAACAAATAGAATTGATACAACGGCTGATATGTTAAACTTGTTAGGGTTTGAATTACAACCAACTAATGATGGATTGATTATTCATCCGTCAGAATTTAAAACAAATGCAACAGTTGATAGTTTAACTGATCATCGAATAGGAATGATGCTTGCAGTTGCTTCTCTACTTTCAAGCGAACCTGTCAAAATTAAACAATTTGATGCTGTAAATGTATCATTTCCAGGATTTTTACCAAAACTAAAGCTTTTAGAAAATGAGGGATAATATAAAATGGAAGATATCTATAAATTAATAGACGATATCAATCTACAAAAACTAGAAAATTTAGACTCTCGTGTTAATGAAGCAATAACTACTGACAACGATGACGCATTATTTATTCTAGGAGAGACACTTTATAATTTTGGATTAATGCCACAAGGTTTGGAAGTATTCCGCGTGTTATATCACAAATATCCAGACGAAAGTGAATTGCTGATTTATTTTATTGAAGGTTTAATGTCTGAAAATCAAACTGACGAAGCGTTAGAATATTTAAGTTATGTTGAACCATCACCTGAAAAGTTGATGTTAGAAGCAGATTTATATCAACAAATTAATATGATGGAAGTTGCTATTGATAAATTACAAGAAGCACTTGAACTAGAGCCAAATGATCCAATAATCCATTTTGCATTGGCTGAAATGTTATATTATGATGGTCAATATTTACGTGCTACCTCTGAATACGAAACTGTTTTAGAAACTGGTGAATATCAAGTTAATGGTGTAAATTTATTCTCTCGTATGGCAGATTGTAGTTTACAAAGTGGTAACTATAGTGATGCGATTCGCTTATACGATGAAATTAATGAAGATGAGATGACTTCAGAAGATTATCTCAAAAAAGCTATTTCTTATGATAAAAATGACATCACTCAAGAAGCAATTAAAATAATGACTACATTACTTTCTAAAGATCCTGATTATATTCAAGGATACCTGTATTTACAATCATTATATGAAAATGAAAAAAATTATCCAGATGCCATTGAAACGGGTAAAGAAGGATTACGACTAAGTCAATTTTATAAAGAGTTAATGTATACAACTGGATGTTTGGAAATAGAACACGGCGATGCTAATGAAGGTGTATTATTGTTAAAACAAGCATTAGAGGTTGATAATGCTTACCAAGAACCTTTATTGATTTTAAGCGATTTATATCGTAATGAAGAAGATTATGAAGCAATCATTGAATTATTAACATATGTAGATGAAGAAGATTTGGATCCTACATTCATGTGGCATTTAGCGTTCGCCTATGGTCAAGAAGAGCGAGATAAAGAAGCTCAACATTTCTTTGAATTAGCATATCCAACGATGAAAACAAATATTGATTTTATGAGTGATTATTATTTCTATTTAATTGAAATTGGTCAAAAGGAACAAGCAATTACTATTTTAAATCAATTGTTGGAACTAGAGCCAAGTAACGAAAATTGGCATGACGAATTATCAAGATTGCAATCTTAAAATGGGGTATTTGATGTCAGAGACACTCAATCAAATTAAAGAAAGTTTTATTGAATATTTACTTTTTCAATATCGATTTAAGTCGCGTATTGCAGTTTGGGTGCTTAACTATATAAAAGTGAATGAGGCGAAATTGGCAAACATTCATTTTGTAGATACAAAAATTAATCATCATGAAACATTAGAAATTGCAGAAGTGGGAAGTCACGCTTCTGCAATTCAATTTACTAAGCGTAATATAAAGTTAATGAATACAAATGAAATATTTGATTATATCGCTAATCATAACTGTGCTTTTGATATTCAAATTCACTTCGCAAACGTGTCAAAGCGTGAGCAAAGGCTAGATGATTTAATAGTTGCTCAACTAACGGAATCGCCCAGTTATCAAACTTACCTTCATGACTTAAATAGTATGGCTATAGATCGACATAAACATGCGTTATTAATAGATTACTTGTTACACAATATTGATTTAAGTTTACAGATGAATGAAAAGCAACGTTTTTATCAACTAACGCAAATTTTAAATACACTCAAGCTAGTAAATAAACATAATCAATTTGAGGACTTAGCAGATGACGATTAATACATTTTGGCAATATACACTTTATCAACGTTCTTGGTTAATGATGCTCCTCATTTGTAATATATTAGGGATGATTTATGGTTATATATGGTATGGTGAACAATTAAGTCATACGCCGTGGCAGTTTAAGATTTTTGTTCCAGATAGCCCAACTGCAATATTATTCTTAGTTATTTCAATCTCATTGATATTAATCCGAAAACAAAATAGTATTATCGATGCACTGGCATTTGTAACATTATTCAAATACGGGATTTGGGCAGTTATTATGAATATATTATTTATTATTGAACAAGGTGATATTACAGTAAATGGCCTGGTATTAATGTTTTCTCACAGTATAATGGCTGTTCAGGCAATTTACTTCTATCCTAGGTTTAAACGTTCTATGATTGGAATCAGCGTAGCGATGACTTGGGTATTTTTGAATGATTATATTGACTATTTTCACCTTCAATTTCCATATTATGATTTTATAACTACACATGTGTGGCAAATTGGTGTATTATCATGTTGTCTGAGTGTTTTTGGACTTTTGCTTTATATTGAATTAAACAAATTATTAAAGTGTAAATGATTTGATAAAAACGGCAAATGACAGTAAAATATCTATAAAGGAGAGTGAGTTTATTGTCTTCAATTTTTACTATGATAATTTATTTCGTAATATTAATGGTGCTTCCTTTATGGGCACAACACAAAGTTAAATCTAACTATGAGAAATATTCACAAGTTAGATCAACTAGTGGTAAAACGGGTCGTGAAGTTGCATTAGAAATTTTACATGCAAACGGTATTTATGATGTCGAAGTTGTTAAAGGTGAAGGATTCTTAACAGATCATTACGATCCTAAAAAGAAAGTTGTTTCACTATCTCCTGCAAACTATGACAGACCATCAGTTGCTGGAACTGCAATTGCAGCCCACGAAGTTGGTCATGCCATTCAAGATCACCAAGGATATTGGTTCTTAAGATTCAGAGCAGCATTAGTACCTGTTGCAAACCTAGGGAGTTCATTAAGTTATATGATCATCATGTTAGGTATTATCTTAACAGCGATAGGTAGTGCATTTGGTTCAACTGCTTTATGGATTGGTGCTGGTTTAATGTCATTAGCGGTATTATTCTCAATTGTTACGTTACCAGTTGAGTTTGATGCGAGTTCAAGAGCGATGAAACAAATTACGGCATTGAACATTGTAAATGAAAAGGAATACAAACATGCGCGTAAAGTATTATCTGCAGCAGCAATGACTTATGTTGCAGCAACTGCTGTCGCTGTAGCAGAGCTTGTACGTATTATTTTGATTGCGCGTTCAAGTGATTAATCTTATAGATTAACAATTAACTTAAATTAGACACTTATTAACTAGCTAATCACATTTTTGTGTGGTTGCTAGTTTTTTTGTGCTTATTTTTCTAATAGTAGATTATTCACTATATTATTTTATTGTAGTGGTACGTATCATAAAGTTATAATCCCAATTTCAATTGATTTAATTTAGTTAGGAATGCATTACATTTATATAAACTGAATTATTAAACTTCTAAAATAAACAACTTGTCATCTAGTTTAGCTAGAGTCAGTAGATTGCACTAAACATGCATGAGACTTCAAATTGATATATACTATATTAGAAATGCAATATAAGGAGAACGTAGAAATGAAATCAATGGTAGAAATGCAACGTGAAGTTGATGAATATATTGGACAATTTAAAACAGGATATTTTTCACCACTAGCTAACTTAGCTAGATTGACTGAAGAAGTGGGCGAACTTGCACGTGAAATAAATCATACCTATGGTGAAAAAAAGAAGAAAGATTCAGAGGAAGCAAATACGATTAAAGCAGAATTAGGTGATAATTTATTTGTGTTGTTATGTTTAGCGAATTCAATGGGAATAGATATGACAGAGAGCTTTAATGAAACAATGAAAAAGTTTAATACAAGAGATAAAAATCGATTCGAAAGAAAGTGAATATAAAAATATTTGCTTTATTTGGATTTGATTAAGATTAAAAATATCCATCAATGAATTGCATCGCATGAAATCATATTATTTTTAAAGTAAGTATAACTAGATAAATGATTATATATACAACACCTGCTTTTTAGATATTTGAAATTATAAACTCAACATTACTATAAACTTAAATTGTAAAATTAAATTTAAACAATTATCTACGCATCGAGAATAATAGAAAGAGAAATAGAAAGAAAGGATGGGCAAGCGAATGAAGATAGGTATAACATGTTACCCGTCCATGGGTGGTTCTGGAATTATTGCCACAGAATTAGGAATTAAATTAGCAGAGCGAGGTCACGAAGTACATTTTATCACTTCAAATATCCCGTTTAGAATAAGAAAACCATTACCGAATATGATTTTTCATCAAGTTGAAGTGAATCAATATGCAGTTTTTCAGTATCCACCGTATGATATTACGTTAAGTACTAAAATCGCTGAAGTTATTAAAGAATATGATCTTGATTTGTTGCATATGCACTATGCTGTACCTCATGCAATTTGTGGGATTTTAGCTCGTGAGATGTCAGGTAAAGATATAAAAATTATGACAACGTTACACGGTACTGATATTACTGTTTTGGGCTATGATCATTCACTCCAAGGTGCAATTAAATTTGGCATTGAAAAAAGTGATATTGTGACAAGTGTGAGTAAATCTTTAGCGCAAGAAACACATGAAATTATCGAAACTAACAAAGAAATTATACCGATTTATAATTTTGTACGTGAAAATGAGTTTCCAACTAAACATAACACAGCATTAAAATCACAATTTGGTATAGCACCAGATGAAAAAGTGTTAATACATGTATCGAATTTTAGACAAGTAAAACGCATAGATACTATTATAGAAACATTTGCAAAAGTACGTGAAAAGATACCTAGTAAATTAATTTTACTTGGTGATGGTCCTGAATTAGTGCCAATGCGTCAAAAGACGAAAGAGTTAAACGTAGAAGAGGATGTTTTATTTTTAGGGAAACAAGATTGCGTAAGTGAATTTTACCAATTATCTGACTTAGTATTATTATTAAGTGAAAAAGAAAGCTTTGGACTAACTTTACTTGAGGCTATGAAAACAGGCGTCGTTCCAATTGGTTCAAATGCCGGTGGAATTAAAGAGGTTATTAAACATGGTGAAACTGGATTTGTCGTAGATGTGGGTGATAGTGATTCAGCGAGTGACTATGCTATCCGATTACTTGAAGATAAGGTGTTATACAACAAACTTCAGAAAAACATGCTAGCAGATATTGCTGAACGTTTTGGATCAGAACTCATTACAGATCAATATGAGTATTATTATCAAAAAATGCTAAATGAGCATAACAAAAGTAAAGGCGAGTAATAATATGGATAAATCATTATTTGAACAGGCAAGGCCTATATTAGAACAAATTCAAGACAATGGTTTTGAAGCATATTATGTAGGTGGCTCTGTAAGAGATTATGTCATGGGAAGAAATATTCATGATATAGATATCACAACAAGTGCAACGCCAGATGAAATAGAATCTATCTTTAGTCATACGATACCTGTAGGTAAAGAACATGGCACCATAAATGTAGTTTTTAATGATGAAAATTATGAGGTGACAACATTCCGGGCTGAAGAAGATTATGTCGATCACCGTAGACCAAGTGGTGTTACATTTGTTCGTGATTTATACGAAGATTTGCAACGAAGAGATTTCACGATGAATGCGATAGCAATGGATACAGCATACAAATTGTATGATTATTTTGATGGTCAACAAGATATTAATAATCGAATAATAAGAACTGTAGGTATAGCTGAGGAACGATTCCAAGAAGATGCTTTACGTATGATTCGATGTTTAAGGTTTCAGTCACAATTATCATTTGATATTGCAACGGAAACATTTGAAGCGATGCGAACACAAATGGCAGATATTAAATTTTTATCAATTGAGCGTATAGTGATTGAACTAACTAAATTAATGCGAGGAATTAATGTTGAAGAGAGTTTTAATCATTTAAAATCGCTGAAAGCATTTAATTATATGCCATATTTCGAACATCTTGATATGAATCAAATTAATGTGACTGAACCAATTGATTTAGAATTGTTGATTGCTATAGTGTCAGTTAAATTTGATATAAATTACTCATTAAAGCCTTTAAAGCTAAGTAACCGACAAGTAAAAGATATCAATCAATATATTCAAATTATGAATGCATTACCAATTATTATTACAAAAGAACAATTAAAAATGTTTGTTTATGATTATGATACGAATCTCATTAAAAATGTAATGGTTGCAGCAGACGTGTTAAAGGCAAATGATATTCAAGGACATGAACCATTAATCGTTAACCTTCAAACGATTTATGAAACATTACATCATTTACCTATGTATTATAGAAAAGACATGATGGTTAATGGCGGTGTACTTATGGCACATTTAAATGCCAAAAGTGGTCCGTGGTTAAAAGATGTGCTAAGACAAATTGAGATAGCGATTGTAACAGGTAAAGTAAGCAACGAAGAAACTGAAATTTTGAAATGGGTGGATAATCATGTCAAAATATAGTCAAGATGTACTTCAATTACTCTATAAAAATAAACCGAATTATATATCTGGACAAAGCATTGCGGAATCACTTAATATATCGCGCACTGCAGTAAAAAAAGTGATTGACCAATTAAAGTTAGAGGGATGTAAAATAGATTCAGTAAATCATAAAGGACATTTATTACAACAACTCCCAGATATTTGGTATCAAGGTATAATAGACCAATACACAAAAAGTTCTGCTTTGTTTGATTTTAGTGAAGTATACGATTCAATAGATTCTACACAACTTGCTGCGAAAAAGTCACTTGTTGGAAATCAATCTTCATTTTTTATCTTGAGTGATGAACAAACGAAAGGTCGTGGGCGATTTAATAGACATTGGAGTTCTTCAAAAGGGCAAGGACTTTGGATGTCTGTCGTGTTAAGACCTAACGTTGCATTCTCAATGATATCTAAATTTAATTTATTTATTGCATTAGGGATAAGAGATGCGATTCAACATTTTAGTCAAGATGAAGTCAAAGTGAAATGGCCGAATGATATATATATTGATAATGGTAAAGTGTGTGGTTTCTTAACTGAAATGGTTGCTAATAATGATGGTATAGAAGCAATAATATGTGGTATAGGTATTAATTTGACGCAACAACTAGAAAACTTTGATGAAAGTATTAGACATAGAGCAACAAGTATACAATTACATGATAAAAATAAATTAGATAGATATCAATTTTTAGAGAGATTACTTCAAGAAATTGAAAAAAGATATAATCAATTTTTAACGTTACCTTTTTCTGAAATTCGTGAAGAATATATTGCAGCTTCTAATATTTGGAATAGAACGTTGCTATTTACAGAAAATGATAAACAGTTTAAAGGACAAGCAATTGATTTAGATTACGATGGCTATCTAATTGTTAGAGATGAAGCGGGTGAATCACACCGTTTAATTAGTGCAGATATAGATTTTTAACACTAAAGCAAGGAGAGATAGCTATGGGTATGGCAACCTATGCCGTTGTGGATTTGGAAACAACAGGCAACCAATTAGATTTTGACGATATCATTCAAATTGGTATAACGTTTGTGCGCAATAACCAAATTATTGATACATATCATTCTATGATTAGAACAAATTTAGAGATTCCGCCATTCATTCAAGCGTTAACATCCATTGAAGAAAAGATGCTACAACAAGCGCCATATTTTAATCAAGTTGCACAAGAAATCTACGATAAGATAAAAGATTGCATTTTTGTCGCTCATAATGTAGATTTTGATTTAAATTTTATTAAAAAGGCATTTAAAGATTGTAATATTCAATATCGTCCCAAAAAAGTTATAGATACACTAGAAATCTTTAAAATAGCTTTTCCTACAGATAAAAGCTATCAATTAAGTGAATTAGCGGAGGCACATGGTATTACCTTAGCAAATGCCCATCGAGCTGACGAAGATGCCGCTACTACTGCTAAATTGATGATTTTAGCTTTTGAAAAATTTGAAAAGTTACCGTTAGATACTTTAAAGCAACTATATTATTTAAGTAAACAGTTGAAATACGATTTGTATGATATTTTCTTTGAGATGGTTAGGCAATATGATGCAAAGCCATTGGATAAATCGTACGAAAAGTTCGAACAGATTATCTATCGTAAGCAAGTTGATTTTAAAAAGCCGACAACAAATTATAATGGCAGTTTGAAGTCTTTATATAGCAAAGCTGTAGATCAACTTGGCTTAACATATCGACCACAGCAATTATATTTAGCGGAAACTATATTAGATCAGCTCATGCATAGTGAAAAAGCAATGATTGAAGCATCACTAGGCAGTGGTAAATCATTAGCATATTTACTTGCGGCCTTGATGTATAATATTGAAACTGGGAAACATGTCATGATTTCTACCAATACCAAGTTACTGCAAAGTCAATTGTTAGAAAAAGATATTCCAGCAATGAATGAAGCGTTAAATTTTAAAATTAATGCACTATTGATTAAAAGTAAAAGTGATTACATTTCATTGGGACTTATTAGTCAAATTTTAAAAGATGACACAAGTAATTACGAAGTGAATATCTTGAAAATGCAATTGCTGATTTGGATTACAGAGACGCCATCCGGAGATATACAGGAATTAAATTTAAAAGGTGGTCAAAAGATGTATTTTGACCAGAAAATTGAAACATATGTACCGGCACGTCACGATGTTCATTATTATAATTTTATTAAGCGAAATGCACAGAACATTCAAATTGGTATTACAAATCATGCACATTTAATTCATTCTGATGTTGAAAATTCAATATATCAATTGTTTGATGATTGTATAGTGGATGAAGCACATCGCTTACCAGACTATGCCTTAAATCAAGTGACAAATGAGTTGAGTTATGCTGATATTAAATATCAGCTTGGTTTGATTGGTAAAAACGAAAATGAAAAATTGTTAAAGGCAATTGATCAACTGGAAAAGCAGCGGATTTTGGAAAAATTAGATATTGCACCAATTGATATTTTTGGCTTGAAGGCTAGTATGAATGAGATTCATGAGTTAAATGAGCAATTGTTCTCAACGATATTTACGATTATCAATGATTCTGATGTTTATGATGATGATATTCATCGCTTCCATAATGTATTTACTTTTGAAACAAAAGACATTTTGAAGGATTTACATGCGATTATCGATAAGTTAAATAAAACGCTAGAAATATTCAATGGCATTAGTCATAAAACAGTTAAATCATTACGGAAACAGTTGTTGTATTTAAAAGATAAATTTAAAAATATCGAACAAAGTTTAAAAGCTGGACATACTAGTTTCATTTCAATTAAAAATTTATCTCAAAAATCAACAATACGTTTATATGTGAAAGATTACGCTGTAAAAGATGTATTAACGAAACAAGTATTGGAAAAATTTAAATCACTTATTTTTATATCTGGTACTTTAAAATTTAATCATTCGTTTGATGCTTTTAAACAGTTATTCAACAAAGATGTTCACTTTAATACATTTGAAGTTAACACGTCGTTACAAAGTGCAAAAAATACAAGTGTTTTTATACCGAGTGATGTAGCATCTTATCAATATAAAAATATAGATGAGTATGTAGCATCGATTGTAAGCTATATTATTGAATATACGACTATAACGTCATCAAAATGTTTAGTCTTATTTACGAGTTATAAAATGATGCATATGGTACAAGATATGCTAAATGAATTGCCAGAATTTGAAGATTATGTTGTGTTAACACAACAGCAGAACCAAAATTATAAAATAGTACAACAGTTTAATAATTTTGATAAGGCCATACTGCTTGGTACGTCAACATTTTTTGAAGGCTTTGATTTTCAAGCAAAAGGTATTAAATGTGTGATGATAGCGAAGTTACCGTTTATGAACAAGCATAATGCAAAATATTGGCTTATGGATTCTGAATTCACTTCAACTTTCAAGGAATATGTATTACCTGATGCAGTTACACGTTTTAGACAAGGACTTGGAAGATTAATTAGAAATGAAAATGATCGCGGTATAATAGTTTCATTTGATGATCGACTCATAAACAGTAATTATAAAAACTTTTTTGAACAAACACTTGAAAATTATCGTCAGAAAAAAGGTGACATTCAACAGTTTGGAAAATTATTAAGACAAATTCAAAAGAAGAAAAAGTAAAATACAAAGTAAAATTCTTGTGACATGACATGTGCTATGTTCTGTTACAAGAATTTTTGTTTGGTCGTCAAAATTTGAGTTTTATAATTAAACTTGAATGTTGGCACAAAAAACGACCTTCATACTAATAATATTGAGGCTTTATTATATATTTTGTCTGAAACTGATGATTGTATTGTCTTAATATAAATTAATGTTCAAATCTGTGCTTAAATCATTACCATTTACACGTTATCTTTTAGTCTAGTTCTAGAACTTGAAAGCGGATTTTGTTAAAATGAATGAGTATTGTATAACGAAAAAATAAATAGGAGAATGGTTATGAAAACAACGATTAAACAAGCGAAAGATCATTTAAACCAAGACGTTACAATTGGTGCTTGGCTAACAAATAAACGTTCAAGTGGTAAAATCGCCTTTTTACAATTACGTGATGGAACAGGCTTTATGCAAGGCGTAGTAGTTAAATCAGAAGTTGATGAAGAGGTATTCAAACTTGCGAAAGAAATTACTCAAGAATCATCTCTATATGTTACAGGCACAATTACAGAAGATAATCGTTCTGACTTAGGATACGAAATGCAAGTGAAGTCAATTGAAGTTATTTCAGAAGCGCATGACTATCCGATTACACCTAAAAATCATGGTACGGAATTCTTAATGGATCACCGTCATTTATGGTTACGTTCTAAAAAACAACATGCTGTAATGAAAATTAGAAATGAAGTTATTCGTGCAACGTATGAATTTTTCAACAAAGATGGATTTACAAAGGTTGATCCACCAATTTTGACAGCAAGTGCACCAGAAGGTACAAGTGAATTATTCCATACTAAATACTTTGATCAAGATGCGTTTTTATCTCAAAGTGGTCAGTTATACTTAGAAGCTGCAGCAATGGCACACGGAAAAGTATTTTCATTTGGTCCAACTTTCAGAGCTGAAAAATCAAAAACACGTAGACACTTGATTGAGTTCTGGATGATTGAAGGGGAAATGGCTTTCACAAATCATGCTGAAAGTTTAGAAATTCAAGAACAATATGTAACACATGTAGTAAAATCAGTTTTAGAAAATTGTAAACTAGAGTTGAAAATGTTAGAGCGTGATACATCAAAACTTGAAAAAGTTGCGACACCATTCCCTAGAATTTCATATGATGATGCAATTGAATTCTTAAAAGCAGAAGGCTTTGATGATATTGAATGGGGCGAAGATTTTGGTGCGCCACATGAAACTGCCATTGCTAATCATTATGATTTACCGGTGTTTATTACTAATTATCCAACTAAAATTAAGCCTTTCTATATGCAACCAAATCCTGAGAATGAAGAAACTGTATTATGTGCAGACTTAATTGCACCTGAAGGATACGGTGAAATTATAGGTGGATCTGAACGTGTGGATGACTTAGAATTGTTAGAACAACGCGTTAAAGAACATGGATTAGACGAAGAAGCATATAGTTACTACTTAGACTTACGTCGTTATGGTAGTGTGCCACACTGTGGATTTGGTTTAGGTTTAGAGCGTACAGTAGCATGGATTTCTGGTGTTGAACACGTTCGTGAAACAGCGCCATTCCCAAGATTATTAAACCGTTTATATCCATAAGTTTTAGGGTCGTTACTTAAAATTTATATTATGATAATAAAAAGAATCGTCCAGCCTATATTAATAGCTGGGCGATTTATGCTTGGAAAATGTAGATTGATAACGGCTTATATTAATGATGAACAAACTTTTGTTTAGTAACTATATTTGGAAAATAAATAGCTCGTCTGATTATACATAAAGTTCATTGTTAAAATCTAGTTTTAAAAAAATACGGTTATTTAAAATTTGTTTGCTACTAGTTAAATATATTAAGCATTTTAGTCGAAAATTAAAGAAAATGATTTATACTATTAAGTAATGGTTAAATTTAAAAGGGGGCACGAACATGGATAAATATCAATTAAAAGCAAGACCTGTAGTGATACGAAGAGAACTATTAGACCATTACAGTGACTTAGGTTTAGATGAGCAAGATTTAGTCATTTTGCTTAAATTGATTTATGCTTCCGAAACATCAAACAAACAGCCTTCAATTGAATTACTTCAGAAGGGCTCAACTATGCAACCACGTGATATTACAATGGTTATTCAAAATTTGATTCAACGTGAATTGCTAGAATTACAAGTTCAAAAAGATGAAGAAGGTAGATTTACCGAATATATGAATCTAGATCCTTTTTTCGAAAAATTAAGTCATATATTGAAGCAACAAAGTATGGAAACGAAAGAGCAAAATAGTAAAGAAAAATTTAAACAATTATTTAGAATTTTAGAGGATACATTTGCAAGGCCGTTATCTCCATATGAAATAGAAACATTAAATCAATGGATTGATGTTGATAGACACGATACTGCAATTATACAAGCGGCATTAGACGAGGCGAATAGTTTGAATAAACTTAGCTTTAAATATATGGATCGTATTTTACTTAATTGGAAAAAAAACAATGTCAAAACAATTGACGATTCTAGAAAAATAAGAGAAAAATTTAATAAACCGAAAATGACGCACACAGTTAAAACGGTACCTAAATTTGATTGGTTAAACGGGGAGAACCTTGATGGTAAGTAAGAAAAAAGCATTAGAAATGATTGATGTTATAGCAAATATGTTTCCGGATGCAGAATGTGAATTAAAACATGATAATCCGTTCGAATTAACTATTGCTGTACTATTGTCAGCGCAATGTACAGACGTTCTAGTAAATAGAGTAACAACTGAGCTGTTTAAAAAATACAAAACGCCTGAAGATTATTTAGCAGTCAGTGATGAAGAACTTATGAATGATATTCGTTCCATCGGTCTGTATCGTAACAAAGCTAAGAATATTAAGAAACTTTGTCAATCTTTGATTGATCAATTTAATGGAGAAATACCACAAACACATAAGGAATTAGAAAGTTTAGCAGGTGTAGGACGTAAAACTGCTAATGTAGTCATGAGTGTAGCATTTGATGAACCTTCATTAGCTGTTGATACGCATGTAGAACGTGTTTCTAAACGCTTAGGTATTAATCGTTGGAAAGATAATGTGAGACAGGTAGAAGACCGTTTATGTTCTGTCATACCTAGAGATAGATGGAATAGGAGCCATCATCAACTCATTTTCTTTGGAAGATACCACTGTTTAGCCCGAAAACCTAAATGCGATATTTGTCCATTATTAGAAGATTGTAGAGAAGGACAAAAACGTTATAAAGCTAGTTTGAAAGAAGCGTGATAACATGACAAATATTACAAAAGAGGTATTTGATAATTTAGAACAAGAGATTGATGTATTTGCCAAAAATAAGACATTAGGTTCTAGTGAAGCAAAGCCCTACTTGGATGAATACCATAGTAAAATTATTGATTATTTTAAGCAGGTTAATGACATAACTGGCAATATTGATTTTGATAATTTAAATCAATATCCTGTTGTGCCAATGAATTTTAAAGAAAGATATGAATATATGATTGAACGTAAATATCATTTTATGGGCTATCGACAAATGAAGACCTTTAAAACTGAATTGATTAAAATGAATGCTAGTTATCAAACAAGATTAAAGAATAAGCAGGTATAGATAAGTTTGATCATTTCCTAATATTGAAAATATGTAAAACTAATTCATGCACACATATTTGTATTTATGTTAGGTGTCGTGTCATTATAACGTCTTAATATAATAACTGTCCATCTACATCATAATGGATATCTTGAGGTATGGTTTAAGATATCTATTTCGAATCGTAGGTGGATTTCTTATATTTATGATTATGAAAATACATTTCAAACATGTTGATATTTTACTGATTAACGTGCTCCGGGAATTGATAAACATATCAATTTAAAACAGCGTCTAAGATGACTATGAGAAAATATAATCATAATTTTAAAAATGGGAACAACCACTTATTCAAATTCAATAATTTTACATAGCTAAAGATGTGCATATGAAAACTGTTTAGATGTTTCAAAATATATGTGAATGACTGATTTTACGGTTTCTACTAATATAGCAATAGCGTATGAATACTTATAAAAAAATCCTCAGCTACACCATAAATATGGTATAACTGAGGATTTTATGTTGAGTGGATTAGTTGAATATACCTGTTAATCCACCGCTGTTTCTAGATTGTTGAGATCTAGTATTGTTATTTGATTGTGCAGTACCACTACTGTTTGCTGATGTGTCACTACCACCGTGTGTACTACGATTTGTAGTGTTGTTATCTTGACTACCAGAAACATTGATTGATGGGATACTACCACTTACTGAGCTAGGACGTTTAAAGTCTTCGCCATCTCTAGATGAAATTTTTGACATCACATTTTCATATAAGAACTGTGGATATTCTTGTTGGCTATGTCCCACAAATGAGTTTTCACCATATTGTTTAACTTTACTGAAGCCCATCCACACTGACATAGTGTATTGAGGTGTAAAGCCGTTAATCCACACGTCTTTCGCTGCATTATCAGGTAAATTATATTGTGAATAAGTTTCAGCACCGTAAGTACCAGTACCTGTCTTAGCACCCATATTTACTCCAGATACACCATGGCCATATGCAGAACCATATGGTTTAAATGTACCTTTTAGCATCTCAGCTAACATGTATGCAGTGTAATCACTCATCGCTTTATGGCTAGTATGATCGTATTCGATTGTTTCACCATCACGAGTAACTACTTTTTGAATTGAATGCGCGTTGTTATAAGTACCACCGTTAGCGATTGCAGCAAATGCTGATGCTAATTGTGTTGGTGAGAATTCTGAAGCAGAACCACCAAGTACTTCAGATGGACCAATATCGCCTTCGTAGTTTAAGCCAAGTTTGGCAGCGAATTTCTTAGGTGCATCATTACCAGCATTTTGCTTAACTGATTGCCAAGCTTTTAAAGCTGGGATATTGAAACTTTGTCGTAAAGCATCATAAATAGATACAGTACCGTGACTCTTCGTATCATAGTTTCTAAATGTAGAACCATCAACTTGATATGAAGATTCATCTTGAATCGCATGGTTTGTTGCCCATTTCATATTTTCAATGGCAGGTCCATACGCTAAGAAAGGTTTTAAAGATGAACCAGTAGGGTGAGGATCTGTTGCTTGGTTTCTGTTAACGACGTCTTTGAAATCACGTCCACCAGATATAGCAACTAAACCACCAGTTTTACTATCAAGAATCGTTGCACCAACTTGTTGGTCTTTATTCTTGTAGAAGCTACCATTATCAACATCATTTTGTAATGTTTTTTGAACATCTTTATCCATGTTTGTATAAATTTTAATACCACTTTGTAATACATTACCTAAATTTTCATCTTTGAATGCTTTATTATTCATTAATTCAGATTTTACAAAGTTAACGTATGAATTATACTCAGAATCTTGATTTGTATCAATGTTTTGACGTTCTTCAGGAGTACGATTTACTAAGTTCGCTTTTAAATCGATTTTCTTAGCATCTTGCCACTGTTTATCTGTAATGCGTTTATGATAATGCATTAAGTATAAAACAGTGTTTTTACGATCTTCAGCAGCTTTTGGATGATCATAAATATTATAGTTGTTTGGAACCTGAGGTAAACCGGCTAAATAAGCTTCTTCCGCTAAGTTTAAATCTTTTAAATCTTTATTAAAGTAATACTTAGCAGCAGCTTTAATACCCGTTACGCCATCAGAATAGTAAATTTTATTTAGATATACTTGGAAGATATCATCTTTACTATACTCTTGTTCTAAACGATATGATAAGTATGCTTCTTGAGCTTTACGTCCAATAGATTTATGTTGTGATAAAAATGCATCTTTAACAACTTGTTGTGTTAATGTTGAGGCACCTTCAGAACCAAATCCACCAGTCAAGTTCTTACCAATTGCACCGAATAAACGTTTATAATCAAGTGCGCCATGTTCGTAGAAACGATTGTCTTCAGTTGCAAGTACTGCGTCTTTCATTGATTTCGGCACGTCTTTTAAATTTACATGCTCATGTCTTTGGCCATTATCTAATGTTTTAACAAGTTCTCCGTTCTTGTCATATATCTTTGCAGGAATCGGATCTTGTAATTTAGCTTCGGTAAAAGCAGGTGCTTTCCAAGCATAATAAGCAAACAATAAGATACCTAGTAAAAGAACAACGAAAAATGCAATAATCATGAAGCCAATAATCTTAATAATCGTTCTCTTCACATTTCTATTCTTTTTTGAGTTGGATTTCCCACCATTATTACCATTTTTCTTAGGCTGAGAAGATCCTTTGTTTTCCGTCATACGCGGTCCTCACTTTCATCTAATATCAACTTATCAACTGCTTTTAGATAGTCTAATCTTGGTTGATACTGATAAGGAATATGGTAACCATTTTTTCGTATTTCATCAACTGTTATAGACTTTTTAATATTATCTTTATACCTCTTCCAAAATATTTCGAATTTTGAATAGGGTAAAAGATAAACTTCATCTAGCGTTTTAAAACGAATCATTAAAAACACAATACCTTTTTGTTGATATGCATTTTTCATATGTTCGACTTGATGGTCATGAATATTATTTAAAGGAAAGGACGTCTTGTTTTTAGTTTCCTTTGCTTCAAAATCAATATAATAACCTTGATAAACGCCATTGTAATCAGTTGTTGAAGGTGTACGAAAATAAGCTTCGTTAATCACAGCTTTACTCCGTTTAGGATAGTTGACATTAACTATTTGTACTGGCGTAGGCTTTTTGTGAATAACTGCAATGTCGCTTTTAAGATAAAACGCATTTGAATGTTCGATATCTTTTTCAAGTGACATACCACGTCCACCATACTCAATATTACTAAAGGCAGCGGTCTTTTTCCCTCCGTCTATAGCACTATTTTTACGATATGGTTTACCATTTGGATAATTCATAAATTTCACCACACAAGTTTGGTAGTAAACGTTGTTTATTATACACAACATTATAGTGAAACACCAAACTTAAATTAGTATAAATGCGAAAGACACAATACACCAAAGCTTATTTTAACGTGATTTCAGCATTAACACAATAATATTATAATACATTTACCGTTAATGTTGGAATTTTACACACAATTTTAATTGATTGAAAAGTTTTGCTTATAAAAATGAATACTCATTACAATAT
>OKMY01000264.1_pt1 | contig 21342 bp, 35 predicted proteins | sample 1614131 | NCBI WGS metagenome assembly OKMY01 (sample SAMN04436908, study PRJEB24849) | human gut metagenome | biome: human gut; feature: NICU; material: stool | host: Homo sapiens | place: USA: Saint Louis, MO | collected 2012-04-20 | reverse complement strand
TCGGGGCGGGCCTTCCTTTTTGCTAGAGCAACGCGAGGATCAGGCCTCGGTGTTCTCCGTGGTCTCCTCTGCGGGCGTTTCCTCAGCCGCGGTCTCTTCGACCTTCGTCTCCTCAGCGGGAGCTTCGTCGGCCTTTGCGGATGCCTTGGCAGCGCCTTCGGCTTCCTTCACGACGGCCTGCTTCGGCGAGTACTCTTCCTCCACGAGCTCCAGGAGGGCCATGGGGGCGTTGTCGCCCTTGCGGTTCTCGAGCTTCGTGATGCGGGTGTAGCCGCCGGGGCGGTCCGAGAACTTCGGAGCGATCTCAGTCATGAGAACGTGCGCGGCAGTCTTCGTCTTGAGCGTCTGCATCACGCGGCGGCGATTGGCAAGGTCGCCCTTCTTCGCCTGGGTGATGAGGCGCTCAGCGAGGGGCTGAACGCGCTTCGCGCGGGTCTGCGTCGTGGTGATGGCACCGTGCTCGAAAAGGGCAGTCGCGAGGTTCGCGAGAATAGCCTTCTCGTGAGCCGGGGACGAGCCGAGTCGAGCGCCCTTAGTGGGTGCAGGCATGTTGTTTCTCCTCGAAGAAAAAGATGGAAATCAGAACTGCTCGCCGAACTCGTCGTCGCCGTACGAGTCAAGAACAGTGGAAGGATCGAAACCGGCCGGGGAATCCTTGAGCGAGAGGCCTAGCTCAGCGAGCTTCGCCTTGACTTCGTCGATGGACTTCTGGCCGAAGTTGCGGATGTCGAGCAGGTCCGCCTCGGAGCGATTGGTGAGTTCACCAACGGTGTACACACCCTCGCGCATAAGGCAGTTGTACGAACGAACCGTGAGGTTGAGGTCGTTGATCGGAAGCGCAAGGTCGGCGGCAAGGGCCTGGTCGGTCGGCGAAGGACCAATCTCAATACCCTCTGCCTCGTGGTTGAGCTCCTGTGCGAGACCGAAGAGCTCCACGAGGGTCTTGCCAGCCGAAGCAATGGCATCGCGCGGGGCGATCGCCGGCTTCGTTTCGACATCGATGATGAGTCGATCGAAGTCCGTGCGCTGCTCGACACGAGTGGCTTCAACCTTGTACGTCACCTTGAGAACAGGCGAGTAGATCGAGTCGACCGGAATGCGGCCAATCTCGCTCTCAGCGCCCTTGTTCTGCTGGGCCGAAACGTAGCCGCGGCCACGCTCAACGATCAGCTCGACCTCGAGGCGACCCTTCGAGTTGAGGGTCGCGATGTGAAGGTCGGGGTTGTGGATTTCGACGCCTGCCGGCGGGGTGATGTCGGCGGCGGTCACGACGCCCTCACCCTCCTTACGCAGGTACATTACGACCGGCTCGTCGTTTTCCGACGACACCACGAGGTTCTTGATGTTCAGGATGAGCTCGGTGACATCTTCCTTCACACCCGGAACGGTCGAGAATTCGTGGAGGACGCCGTCGATGCGGATCGACGTCACTGCCGCGCCCGGGATGGACGAGAGCAGTGTGCGGCGCAGCGAGTTGCCGAGCGTGTAGCCGAAGCCCGGCTCGAGCGGCTCGATGACGAACCGTGAGCGGTAGTCAGAAACGACCTCTTCGGTCAGCGTGGGGCGCTGTGCAATGAGCACGTTGTGTCCTTTCTTGGAACGTCCGCTATATGACGTTCGCGGTGGCGGTACGACACTGATGGATGACGGTTATCGTTTCGCGCACCCGAGCAATGCTCAGTTGCGGCGACGCTTCGGCGGGCGAACGCCGTTGTGCGGCTGGGGGGTAACGTCCTGGATCGAACCGACCTCGAGGCCCGCTGCGGTGAGCGAACGGATCGCGGTTTCGCGGCCCGAACCCGGTCCCTTAACGAAGACGTCGACCTTCTTGAGGCCGTGCTCCTGGGCGCGGCGCGCGGCGGCCTCGGCGGCCATCTGCGCAGCGTACGGGGTGGACTTACGCGAGCCCTTGAAGCCGACCTGGCCCGAGGAGGCCCACGAGATCACAGCACCGCTCGGGTCAGTGATCGACACGATGGTGTTGTTGAAGGTGCTCTTGATGTGTGCTTGGCCGTTGACGACGTTCTTCTTGTCCTTGCGGCGAGGCTTACGCGCCGCGGCGGCCTGACGTGACTTGGGAGGCATGTGCCAAAACTCCTTGAGTTCGTGAAAGGTGATCGATACGGGTCAGTGCCGAACACTGCCCGTGGAGTAACTGCCGCTCAGCGAGCAGCCTTCTTCTTGGCGGCCACGGTGCGCTTCGGGCCCTTGCGGGTACGTGCGTTGGTCTTGGTGCGCTGACCACGGACCGGAAGGCCGCGGCGGTGACGCATGCCGGCGTACGAGCCGATCTCGATCTTGCGGCGGATGTCAGCTGCGACCTCGCGTCGCAGGTCGCCCTCGACCTGGTAGTTCTCTTCGATGTAATCGCGCAGCTTGACCAGGTCCTCATCGGAAACCTGGTGGACGCGCTGGTTGCCGTCAACGCCGGTGGCGTTGAGAGCTTCGATTGCGCGGGTGCGACCCACGCCGTAAATGTACGTCAAGGCGACTTCCAGGCGCTTTTCGCGCGGGAGGTCGACGCCAACGAGACGTGCCATGAGCAGTTCTCCTACTGTTTTACTCAGGGGCCTGATCCAGCATGTCGCTCCCGTCTAGGCGGTGCGCCGCGGCCCCTGGCCCGCGGGTGATCCTCGCAATGAGGTTCATGCTGTCTCTTTACTTATAGGTGCGGCGTGAGCCGCGGGGTGCCTCCCGTTGGAGGCGGTGCACTCAGCCCTGGCGCTGCTTGTGGCGCGGGTTCGTGCAGATAACCATGACACGCGAGTGGCGACGAATCACCCTGCAGTTGTCACAGATACGCTTCACGCTGGGGTAAACCTTCATGATGCCCTTCTACAGTTGATCTGCGCTCGAGCCTAGCGGGCCCGAGAGCGTAGCTGACCGCATGCGCGGCCCGGCTTACTTGTATCGGTAAACGATGCGACCCTTTTCAAGGTCGTACGGGCTGAGCTCGACCACAACGCGATCCTCGGGGAGGATCCTGATGTAGTGCTGGCGCATCTTGCCCGAGATATGCGCGAGTACTTTGTGGCCGTTGTCCAGCTCAACGCGGAAGCGCGCGTTTGCGAGCGCTTCGGTCACGGTGCCCTCGACTTCGATCACGCCGTCTTTTTTCGCCATAGTCTCTACTGTCCCTCTGCCCCTTGCGGGGACTGGTTTCGCATGTGCTACCTTCAAGCGCGCACTTTTCAAGCGGCGAACCGCTTAAATTTCGGGGTTGCCGAAAGAGCGCACTCGACTGTCAATCGTACACGCGCACGCGGGCCGCGATAAGTGGCTCGGCGCGTGCGATCGCTCACCTTCCGGTGGCGGTGTGGTCCGACGGTTCCTCAGCGATCGTCACGCCACGCTTTGCAAGTTCCGCTTTGCCACCGTCGGCGGCGCTGAGCACGAAGATTCCCGTGTCGGTCACCGCGACGGAGTGCTCGAAATGGGCTGCACGCCCGCCCTTCGTCGCCACCACGGTCCACTCGTCGTCGAGAATGTCGAATTCACCGTCGCCCTGAATGAGCATGGGCTCGATGCACAGGGCCATACCGGGCACAATTTTCGGGCCGCGATCGTGCGTGCGGAAGTTCATGACGTCGGGCGGCTCATGCATAGCCCGGCCGATACCGTGGCCACCGAATTCCTCGAGGTGCTGAATCCGCTCCCCCGCGCATTCGGCGACGTAGTCTTCGATGGCGGCGCCGATCTCACCCACGCGGGTCGCGGTGGCAAGCGCCGCGATGCCTTCCCACATCGCTCCCCTGGTCACGTCGACGAGCTCGCGATCGGCTTCGCTTCGTGCCGTACCCACGATGTGGGTGCGGGCGGCGTCGGAGTGCCATCCGTCCACGATGCAGCCAGCATCCACGCTCACCACATCACCGTCGCGAATCACCCGGGTACCTGGGATCCCGTGCACGATTTCCTCGTTAACGCTCACGCACACAGTCGCCGGGAAGCCGTGGTAGCCAAGGAAGTTGGACTTCGCACCGGCTTCGGCAATAACGGCACGAGAGATCTGGTCGATGTCTGCCGTCGTCATACCGCTGCGGAGGTTCTTTTCGATCTCATCGTGGATACGGTCAAGCAGAAGCCCCGCGCGGCGCATTGCCCCGAGCTGTTCGGGGGTTTTGAGGCTCACGCGGGGCTTGCGGCGAAAGGACATCCGGGCTCAGACTCCGAGCGCGGCGAGGATATCTGCGGTCACAGCGTCGATATCTTTCATGCCGTCGACGCGCTTGACGAGACCTCGCTTGTCGTAGATATCGATGAGGGGCGTGGTCTGCTCGCCGTACACGTCGATGCGGCGGCGAATGGTCTCTTCGTTGTCGTCGCTGCGGCCCTGCTCTTTTCCGCGCTGAAGAAGCCGCTGCACGATAGCTTCACTCTCAACGTCGAGGAGAATGACGGCGTCGAGCGCCACGCCGAGCTTCTCGAGAATTCCATCGAGAGCCTCCACCTGCGCCACGGTGCGGGGGTAGCCATCGAGGAGGAAGCCGTTCGCGGCATCATCTTCACCAAGGCGGCTCTCCACCATCTCGTTGGTGACCGAGTCGGGAACGTACTCGCCCTTATCCATGTAGGACTTCGCGAGAACACCAAGCTCAGTTTCATTGGAGACGTTCGCACGGAAAATATCGCCCGTGGAAATGGCGGGCACGCCGAGCTTCTCAACGATACGCTCTGCCTGCGTGCCCTTGCCGGCACCCGGGGGTCCAACAATGAGGAGGCGGCGGGCCGGAGTGGAGGCGGTCATCGGAGAATCCCTTCGTAGTGGTGCTGTTGGAGCTTGGAGCTGATCTGCTTCAAGGTATCGAGGCCAACACCGATGATGATGAGAAGCGAGGTTCCGCCGAACGGGAACTTCTGGTCTGCACCAAGAAGCGCGAAAGCGATCAGGGGAACAAGCGCCAAGATACCGAGGTACAGGGAGCCCGCGGAGAGCACGCGGTTGATGACGTACTCGAGGTAGCGCGCTGTCGGGCGGCCCGCACGGATGCCGGGAACGAAGCCGCCGTACTTCTTCATGTTGTCGGCAATCTCTTCAGCGTTGAAGGTGATCGACACGTAGAAGAACGCAAAGAACACAATGAGGGCGAAATAGACAAGCGAATACATCCACGAGAAGCCCTGGCCGAGCACGAAGTTGGCGTGGATCCACTGCACCCACCCGGACCTCTGGTCGCCAAACGAAGCGATGAGCTGAGGCAGGGCAAGAAGCGAGGACGCGAAGATAATGGGGATAACGCCGGCCTGGTTCACCTTGATCGGGATATAGGTCGAGGAGCCGCCCACGAGGCGACGGCCCACCTGGCGCTTGGCGTATTGGACGGGGATGCGGCGCTGCGACTGCTCGACATAGATCACGGCGATCACAATGATCATGCCGATCAGCATGACGATGGAGAAGGTCATCCACCCCTGGAGCTTCAGGATCTGACCGAACGAGGCGGGAAAGCCCGCGGCGATCGACGTGAAGATCAGCAGGGACATGCCGTTGCCCACGCCCTTTTCGGTGATGAGCTCGCCGAGCCACATGATGACGAGGGTGCCGGTCGTCATCGTCAGGATCATGAGGACGAGCATCCACCACGACTGGTTTGGCACAAGCGGGAGGTTACAGCCCGCGAAGAAAGCGCCGCTGCGCACGAGGGTGATCACGGTGGTGGACTGCAGGACGGCGAGGCCGATAGTCATGTAGCGCGTGTACTGCGTGAGCGTCGCCTGCCCCGCTTGCCCGTCTTTGTGCAGCTCCTCGAACTTGGGAATCACGACGCGGAGCAACTGCACGATAATCGACGCCGTAATGTACGGCATCACCCCGAGCGCGAAGACGGACATCTGCAGCAGCGCCCCGCCGGAGAACAGGTTCACCATGCCGAGCACGCCGCCACCGGCACCGTTCAGTGCCTGTTCGGTACACGCAGCGATGTTCGTGTAGTCGAAGCCGGGGGTCGGCACGAACACACCGAAGCGGTAGATGGCGAGCATTCCAAGGACAAACAGCAGCTTGTTCCTGAGCTCAGGGGTTCGGAAGGCGCGCACGAAGGCGTTGTCCACCAGGTTCCTCCTGTCGGGCGGCCCGAGGGGTGGGCCTATCATGCACACAGAGCGCATTAGAGCTAGGGGTTATTGGCCTATTAAAACAGGCACCGCGCCTCAAAATATCCTGAGTCGCGGTGCCTGGTCAAAGAAGCACTATGAAAATTGCTTCAACTCACGCCACGGTGACCGAGCCGCCAGCGGCGGTGATCTTCTCCTCGGCCGAAGCCGAGAACTTCTGGGCAGTGATGTCGATCTTCACGGTGATGTCGCCAGAACCGAGCACCTTGACGGGCTGGTTCTTGCGCACGGCACCCTTCGCGACAAGATCCTCGACGGTGACGGTGCCACCCTCGGGGAACAGCGCTTCGATGGTGTCCAGGTTGATGACCTGGAACTCCACACGGAAGGGGTTCTTGAAGCCACGCAGCTTGGGAAGACGGCGGTGCATCGGGGTCTGACCACCCTCGAAGCCTGCCTTCACCTGGTAGCGCGCCTTCGTACCCTTGGTACCGCGACCCGAGGTCTTACCCTTCGAGCCTTCACCACGACCCACGCGGATCTTAGCGGTCTTCGCGCCGGGAGCCGGGCGAAGATCGTGGAGCTTAAGCGGGTTTTCGTTCGCCATGGATCAGTCCACCTCTTCAACCGTCACGAGGTGACGGACGGCATTGATCATGCCGCGAATCTCGGGGCGGTCTTCTTTGACGACGACGTCGCCGATGCGCTTGAGACCGAGGCCTCGCACCGTCGAGCGCTGTGCGTCGTTACCGCCGATTACAGACTTGACCTGAGTAACCTTGAGCTGCATCAGGCACCTACCTTCTCTTCACGCGCCTCGCGAGCCGCTGCGCGACCCTCGGCCTGCGCACGAAGCAGGTAGCCGGGGGCGACGTCCTCGAGGGGAAGGCCGCGGCGAGCTGCCACTGCTTCCGGCTCCTCGAGCTGTTTGAGGGCCTTGACGGTCGCGTGCACGATGTTGATCGTGTTCGAGGAACCGAGCGACTTCGACAGAACGTCGGCGACGCCCGCGCACTCGAGAACCGCACGCACCGGACCACCGGCGATTACACCGGTACCGGGAGCAGCCGGACGGAGGAAGACAACGCCTGCGGCGTCCTCTCCCTGAACCGGGTGCACGATCGTGCCCTGGATGCGGGGAACGCGGAAGAAGTTCTTCTTCGCTTCCTCGACACCCTTCGAGATGGCGGCGGGAACTTCCTTCGCCTTGCCGTAGCCGATGCCAACGGTGCCATCACCGTCGCCCACCACGACGAGCGCGGTGAAGGCGAAGCGGCGACCGCCCTTGACAACCTTCGACACGCGGTTGATTGCTACCACGCGCTCAAGGAAGGCCGACTTCTCTTCCTGACGACCGCCACGGCCCTCGCCGCGACGCCCGCCCTGGTTGCGGTCATTGCCGCGACCGCGGTTGTTACGATCCTCGTTCTCGCCCCTCCGACCGGAGGCCGCGGGACCATTGTTACGCTGCTCAGCAGCCATGTGAATCCTCTTCTCGTCCTATTTCCGGGGGGTGGTCACAGAGTCAGTCCGGCCTCGCGCGCACCGTCAGCGACGGCGGCCACGCGGCCGTGGTACTTGTTGCCGCCACGGTCGAAGACCACGGCGTCGATACCGGCTTCCTTCGCGCGCTGGGCCACGAGCGAGCCGACCTGCTTGGCCTTCTCGGTCTTCGTGGCTTCCGACGCGCGGAGGTCTGCTTCCATGGTCGATGCCGATGCGAGGGTGATGCCCTTCGTATCGTCGATGACCTGAACGTACATGTGGCGCGCCGAACGGGTCACGGCGAGGCGGGGACGCTCAGCGGTACCCGCAACGCGGCGACGGAGGCGCAGGTGACGGCGGCCACGTGCGCGGACGCGGCTCTTGCGGTCACCACGAGTGTGCTTTTCAGCGAAACCCATTATCACTTACCAGCCTTTCCGGCCTTGCGCTTCACGGTCTCGTCGGCGTAGCGCACACCCTTGCCCTTGTACGGCTCGGGCTTACGAATCTTGCGAATCTTCGCGGCGGTCTCGCCGACCAGCTGCTTATCAATGCCCGATACCGAGAACTTCGTGGGGCTCTCCACGTTGAACGTGATGCCCATGGGGGCCTTCACGAGCACGGGGTGGGAGAAGCCGAGCGCGAACTCGAGATCGGTTCCCTTCGCGACGACACGGTAGCCGGTGCCCACGATTTCGAGCTTCTTTTCGAAGCCCTCCGTGACACCCTCAACCATGTTCGCGATGAGAGTGCGTGCAAGGCCGTGGAGGGCCTTGTTCTCACGCTCTTCGTTGGGGCGGCGCACGACGATCGAGCCATCCTCAGCGCGCTCAACGCTGAGAGGCTTCGGAACCTCGTACTGAAGCTCGCCCTTGGGGCCAGCGATCTGGACGTGCTGGCCGTCGATAGTCACACCAGTGACGGAAGCCGGTACGGAAACCGGTCGAAGTCCAATGCGGGACATTACGGTTCTCCTTTCCGGTTACCAGACGTAGGCGAGGACTTCCCCACCCACGCCTTTCTTCGTGGCCTGCTTGTCGGTGAGGAGGCCGGAGGACGTGGACAGGATGGCCACGCCGAGGCCGCCGAGCACCTTGGGCAGGTTGGTGGACTTTGCGTACACGCGAAGGCCGGGCTTCGAGACACGGCGGACGCCCGAGATCGCGCGCTCGCGATCGTCGGTGTACTTGAGTTCGATGACGAGGTTCTTTCCAACCTCGGCTTCTTCCTCGCGCCAGTCCTTGATGTACCCCTCGGCCTTCAGAATCTCCGCGATGCGGGACTTAAGGTTCGAGTACGGCATGGTCACGGAATCGTGGAACGCGGTGTTGGCGTTCCGGATTCGCGTGAGCATGTCCGCGATCGGATCAGTCATTGTCATGTCGAATGCTTCTTTCTCACCGTGGTTTCCCTCGCGTAAAGCGGGGACCTGTGGCGATAGTCCTTACCAGCTGCTCTTGGTGACACCGGGCAGTTCACCGCGGTGGGCCATCTCGCGAAGGCACACGCGGCAAAGGCCGAACTTGCGGTACACCGAGTGCGGGCGACCGCACTTCTGGCACCGGGTGTAGGCGCGCACAGCGAACTTGGGCTTGCGCTGCTGCTTGTTCTTAAGCGCTGTCTTGGCCATATCAGTTCTCCTTGAAGGGGAAGCCGAGCGCACGAAGCAGCGCACGTCCCTCGTCATCGGTCTTGGCGGTGGTCACCACGGTGATGTCCATGCCGCGAACGCGGTCGATCTTGTCCGGATCGATCTCATGGAACATGACCTGTTCGGTGAGACCGAAGGTGTAGTTGCCGTTGCCATCGAACTGCTTCGGCGAGAGGCCGCGGAAGTCGCGGATACGCGGAAGCGCGGTCGAGAGCAGGCGGTCGAGGAACTCCCACATGCGGTTGCCGCGCAGGGTCGTGTGGCAGCCAATGGCCTGGCCCTCACGAAGCTTGAACTGCGCGATCGACTTGCGGGCGCGCGTCACCTGAGGCTTCTGGCCGGTGATCGCGGTGAGATCCGCGATGGCACCGTCGATGACCTTCGAGTCACGTGCGGCATCGCCGACACCCATGTTCACAACGACCTTCGTGAGGCCGGGGATGAGCATCGGGTTGGCGTAGTTGAACTCGCTCTGGAGCGAATCCTTAATTTCTTCGCGGTACTTGGTCTTAAGGCGCGGGGTGGTCGTCTCGGTCATCAGATGTCCTTCCCGGTGCGCTTCGAGTAACGCACACGAATGGTCTTCGTGCGGCCGTCCTCGAGCTCGACCTTCTCTTCACGGAAGCCGACGCGGGTCGGCTTGCCGTCGTCAGCCACGAGGGCGACGTTCGAGATGTGGATCGGGGCTTCGACCTGCTCGATGCCGCCAGCCTGGCCGTTGTAGCCGGGCTTGTTGTGGCGGGTGATGCGGTTGACGCCCTCGACGAGCACGCGCTGGGTGTCGGGGAACACCTGGAGCACGCGGCCCTGCTTACCCTTGTCGCCTGCGGCGAGTTCGCCCTTGCCCTTTGCGGCGCGGGTTTCGTTGCGCTTGGCGATTTTGTCTGCGTCGCTCGTGCGACCGGTGATGACCTGAACGAGGTCACCCTTCTTAATCTTCATGCTCATGTCACAGCACCTCCGGTGCCAGCGAGATGATCTTCATGAACCGGCGGTCACGCAGCTCACGGCCCACGGGGCCGAAGATACGCGTGCCACGCGGCTCGCCGTCGTTCTTGAGGATGACGGCTGCGTTCTCATCGAATCGGATGTATGAACCATCGGCACGACGGCGTTCCTTCGTGGTGCGAACCACGACGGCCTTCACAACATCGCCCTTTTTGACGTTTCCGCCAGGGATTGCATCCTTGACGGTCGCAACGATGGTGTCACCAATGCCGGCGTAACGGCGACCGGAGCCACCGAGAACACGGATGCAGAGGATCTCCTTTGCACCGGTGTTGTCGGCGACCTTGAGTCGCGACTCCTGCTGAATCACTAACGTTCTCCTTGCGTCTCGCCGGTTCTCTCGGCGTTCGCCTCAAGCCTTGCGGAACGGATATCGGACTTGTTTTCCACCGCACTCACGTGGGGCGCAGCGGCTTCCAGTTCCCGGGCATCAAAAAACCCCGAGCCGGACTCAGGCACTGCCGAAAGGCGATGCAAGGTCTCCGACTGGGATGGGTCCCACTTGGGGCCCGAGGACCGGGTCCTGTGCTCAGTGGCGCATCCCGCCAACCTCCCGGTTTTTTGGGTGCGTTCACACAGCAACCCGTCTAGTTTACGGCACGCGGGCACCGAACGTAAGGGGGCGAGGGGCCCTGCGCGTGTGTGCTTGGTCTCGCTGCGTCTGGCACCGCCGGTTCAGCGAGTGCGGGGGCGCCGTTTGTCAGGGTCCGACGGTAGACGGCAAGCGTCGTACCTTCTTTTCATACGTGCCCTTAGCCCGACCCGCTCTTTTTCCAGGTGTTTTACCGCGCGGGCCCCGCAAACGGGAGGGTAAGGCTCACGGATGTCCCTTCGCCATGCCACGACGTGAGGGTCGCAGTGCCTCCATGTCGTTCGACGATCGCTTTAACCATTGGCAAACCGAGGCCCGAGCCCTCGATACCGCGCACCTCGCTCGCGCGGCCGAGTTCCTCCCACACGAGAGGGATGTCGTCGGGAGCGATGCCGAGCCCCGTGTCAGCCACCTCGAGCACAATGCCGCTTTCGAGTTGGCGCCCCCGCACTTCGATCGCATCGCCCGGCCGCGAATACTTCACGGCGTTGCTCAAGACGTTAACGAGGCACAGGAAGAGGAGGTCTTCGTCACCGTTGATCGTCGGCAGAGGGCGCGGAGCCGTGGGAAGCGAGACGCGGATCGAGCGTTCGCTCGCACCGGGCACCTCGCGCGCGGTCTCGATGGCATCGTGGACGAGGCGCGAAGGGTCGATCTGCGTAATCTCGAGCTGGGTGTGCTCGACCTCCCCAATTTTGCGCAGGTCGCTCAGAAGGGAGGTGAGGCGGCGTGATTGGGCGTCGATGCTCGAGCGCTGGCGCTCGGACGGTTCGTCGGCAAGCGCCGCTCGAATGCCCTGGATCGGGTTCTTTATTTCGTGGTCGAGTCGGGCGATGAGCCGACGCCGGCTTGCCGTCTGCTCGGCCACTGTTTCGCGCCGCGCCTTGCTCACGGCGTGGCGCGTGTACCACCACGGCGAGGGTGAGCACCGCGCCAATCGTGAGCGGGAGCCAGGCGAGCGACATAGAGAAGTAGATGTGCCTCGATTCGCCGAGGACGCTCCATACGAGGGACGCCACCACGCCGATCGCGAGGGGAAGCGCGGCGAAAGCCGAGGCGTAGGCAAGTGGGTGTTTCTTCATGAACGTTCGACCTTCTGGGCGAAGCGATAGCCGAGGCTCGGGACTGTCTCGATGTACGTGGGGGAACCGTCGGCGGAACCAATCACGCGGCGAATCTCGGCGATGCGGTGATCAACGGCTCGCGTGGTCACGATCGCATCGAAACCCCACACGGTCTGCAGGAGCCGCTCACGCGTGAACACTTCGCCGGGGTGCGCCATGAGGTACTCGAGGAGCGCGAACGCCCGCGGCGTGAGCTGGTCTTCCTTGCCACCCACGAAGATCCGCCGGGCCGTGCGATCGATGCGCAGCTCACCGGAGGTGAGTGTCGAGGACGTGCTGAGCGGGGCCGAGCCGCGCGAGCTTCGACGCAGAACTGCCCTGATCCGCGCGAGGAGCTCGTGAGGGTCGAACGGCTTATTGAGGTAATCGTCGGCCCCTTCGTCGAGCGCGGACGCACGCTCGAAGCTCTCCCCCACCTGGGTAAGAAGGATGACGGGTAACCATTCATGGCGTTCCCGGATCCGGCGAAGCGCTTCTCGACCGTCCATGACCGGCATCATGACGTCGAGGATGACGAGATCGGGTTCCTCCTCATCGAGCCTCTCGAGTGCCTCGGCACCGTTCGCTGCCATGCGCACATCAAGCCCGCTGCGTGAGAGCACTCCCCCGAGATGCTCGCGAATCGTCTCATCGTCGTCCACGAGCAGGATGCGCTGACGCGCCGGATCGGCCGGCTCCGCTGAACCGGCCGATCCCGACGCGAATGAAGGAGTCTGGCTACCCGTCATAGCGGATCTCCACGCGCCTGTTCTTAGCGCGCCCTTCAGGGTTGTCCTCGTCGCCGTTCTTGTTCGGCTGCACGGGTTTCGTGTCGCCGTGGCCTGCGACCTCGAGCTTGAGATCAGGGCGAGCCGAGGAGATCGCGTCGGCCACCGCCTGGGCTCGCTCCTTGGAGAGCACGTCGTTGCCTCGACGGTACGGAATGTTGTCAGTGTGCCCGTCGACTTTCACGGTCGCACCCTGCGGAACGTCTTTGACGAGCTCACCGATGCGTTTCTTCGCGGGGTCAGACAGTTTGTTCGAACCGTAATCGAAGAGGATGTCCGAATTCAAGGTGACAACCTTGGTGTTGCCCTCTTGTGTATCGGTATTGAGATCCTCGATGTTTTGATCGAGCTGGTAGATATTCTGCTCGAGGGGAAAAACATTGGGCTCGTACGTACCGATTTGCGACGGCGGCTCGGGGGCGGGCGTTTCGTCCCCGCTGTCAGCGAGAGCCCCGGGCCCAGCAGCGAAGACGAAAGCCGCGGCCGTGAGGCTTACAAGGTGACGCTTCCTCACTTGATTTCGACCCCCTTCGCGACCTCACCCGTCGGCAACAGCATCACGTCCATGGTCTTGACGTCCGCCGGCGGCGCCGCGAACGTCGCAAAGGCATATGCGGTCTGACCGGGCATGATGTCCACATCGTGGAGTTGAGTCATCGCAGTCTCTGAACCGTTTTCCGTCGCTAGTGGGTTGTGCTTGCGGAGGTTCTTCGTGTCGGTGAGGAATGGCCTCCACATATGGGAGCCAAGGAGACGGAAGAACGACTGCTCCTCCTTCACAGTCGAATTGAGCTTGAAGGAGTAGAGGGCGGTGACGGTCTCCCCCTCTCGCTTCAGCCCGTGAAGCGAAGCCGTGACAGTCGCGTTCGGATCGCCCTTGACGACGACGGGGGCCTCCGTCGTAAAGATCGGCGCAGGATAGTTTGCCCCGTTGGGGTCCCCCGCCAACTGCTGGCCGTTCGCGCCGCCCTGATCGGAACCTGCCGAAGCGCCGCCGGCATCGCTCGCGCCCTGCGCGGGATTCGCGCCGTCGGACCCGCTCCCCTGATCGCCGCCATTGCTGTTGTCTGCCGGGGCTGCCGCGCTCGCCTGCTCCGTGGGCTTCTCATCGCTGCTACCGAGCACGCCGAACGAGCAACCGCTCGCACCGGCCACAACAAGGGAGACAGCCGCAAGGCTTGCCGCAAAGCGGCGCTTCGTCATGGTCGTCTTCGTCATGGGGATTCACTCCTCAAAGTCACGGGAGCCGCTTCTCGCCTCCTCGTTACCTCCACGCTATTGCCCGGATATCGCGGCGGCGTTGCGACGCGGTACCTACTCTGCCATGTCGTGTCGCAGATTTGCGACAACTGTCGTCACGCGCATGACCACCGGTCATAGTACCGGCACGCGGGCGCGAACGCCCCCTCAAGAGCGGAAGGGGCCGCCCGCTGAGCAGCGGACGACCCCTTCCCGGAGATCTTTCGGGCTGAGCCCGACAGACTTACTTAGCCTTCTCGATGATTTCGACGAGACGCCAGCGCTTCGAAGCACTCAGCGGCCTGGTCTCCATGATGCGAACAAGATCGCCGACACCGGCAGTGTTCTCCTCATCGTGGGCCTTGAACTTCTTGTGCTTCTTCATAACCTTGCCGTACAGCGAGTGCTTCACGCGCTCCTCGACCTCGACAACGATGGTCTTATCCATCTTGTCGGAGACGACGTAGCCGCGCTGAGTCTTGCGGTACGGACGCTCTTCAGCGACCTGATTTTCGTTCATTACCTAACCTCGCTCGTTCACTCGGCCGAACCGGGGGCCTGGCGGATCCCCAGCTCGCGCTCGCGCAGGATCGTGTAGATCCGTGCGATGTCCTTCTTGACCGAACGCAAGCGAGCGCTCGACTCGAGCTGACCGGTCGCGCCCTGGAAACGGAGCTTGAACAGCTCGTCCTTGGCCTTCGCGAGTTCTTCGGCGAGCTTCGCGTCATCGAGCTTGTTGAGCTCGTCAGCGGTAAGCTTCGTGGCTGCCATCAGATGTCACCACCCTCTCGGCTGAGGATTCGGCACTTCATGGGGAGCTTATGCATGGCAAGGCGCAGTGCCTCGCGTGCAGTCGGCTCATCGACGCCGGCAACCTCAAACATGACGCGGCCGGGCTTGACGTTCGCTACCCAGAACTCCACCGAGCCCTTACCGGAGCCCATGCGGACCTCGGCAGGCTTCTTCGTGAGGGGGCGATCGGGGTAGATGTTGATGTAGACCTTGCCGCCACGCTTCATGTAGCGAGTCATGGCGATACGTGCGGCCTCAATCTGGCGGTTGGTGACGTAGGCGGGCTCGAGAGCCTGGATGCCGTAGTCGCCGAACGCGAGATCGAAGCCACCCTTGGCCATACCGGTACGGGTGGGGCGATGCTGCTTGCGGTGCTTGGTCCTACGCGGAATCAGCATTGGACTCAGGCCTCCGTTCCCTTATCGGCCGGAGCGGCAGCGGGAGCCTCGGTGGCGGCCTGAGCCTTTGCCGAAGCTTCCGCCTTCTCGCGGCGGGCGGCGTTACGCTCGTTGCGGCGGCCACGGGGGCGCTCAGCGCGCGGACCACGGCCCTGGCGCGGAGCCTGGGCGGCCTGCTGTGCAGCGAGTTCCTTGGACGTGATGTCGCCCTTGTAGATCCACACCTTCACGCCAATGCGGCCGAATGCGGTGCGGGCCTCGTAGAAGCCGTAGTCGATGTTCGCGCGAAGCGTGTGCAGAGGCACGCGGCCTTCACGGTAGAACTCGCTGCGGCTCATTTCGGCGCCACCGAGGCGGCCCGAAACGGCGACACGGATACCCTTCGCGCCGGCGCGCTGCGCGGACTGAATGCCCTTGCGCATAGCACGGCGGAAGGACACGCGGCTCGCGAGCTGCTCGGCAATGCCCTGAGCAACGAGCTGCGCGTCTGCCTCGGGGTTCTTGACCTCGAGGATGTTGAGCTGAATCTGCTTGCCCGTCAGCTTCTCGAGCTGACCGCGGAGACGCTCGGCCTCCGCGCCACGGCGACCGATCACGATGCCGGGGCGTGCGGTGTGCAGATCAACGCGAACGCGATCGCGGGTGCGCTCGATCTCGACCTTCGACACGCCAGCGCGCTCGAGCCCCTCGGAAAGGAGCTTGCGGATGGCGACGTCTTCCTTCACGTAGTCGCGGTAGCGCTGACCTTCCTTCGTGGAGTCGGCGAACCAGCGGCTCGTGTGGTCGGTCGTAATACCGAGGCGGAACCCGTTGGGATTGACCTTCTGGCCCACTAGCGGGTCTCCTTCTTCTTCGACGGGGCAACAACCACGGTGATGTGGCTGGTGCGCTTCTTGATCTGGAATGCGCGACCCTGAGCGCGCGGCTGGAACCGCTTCATGGTCGGGCCTTCGTCGACGAATGCAGCGGACACGACGAGATCCTGCTCATCGAAACGCTCCCCTGCTTGATCTGCCTTCACGCGGGCGTTGGCGATCGCGGACTTTACGAGCTTCGAGACAGGCTCGCTGGCAGCCTGCGGTGCGAACCGCAGCACCTCCAGCGCTTCACCCGTGCTCTTACCACGAATAAGGTCAACGACGCGCCGGGCCTTCATGGGCGAAATACGGATGAACCGCACCTGCGCCTTGGCTTCCATTGCTGTCCTGCTTTCTTTAGTGAATAGCGAGGGTCATCGTTGCTTCGCCACGGGGGCGATCAGCCACGACGTCCCTTCTTGTCGTCCTTGTCATGGCTGCGGAAAGTGCGCGTAGGAGCGAACTCGCCGAGCTTGTGGCCAACCATCGACTCGGTGACGAACACCGAGACGTGCTTGCGGCCATCGTGCACTGCGAAAGTGTGGCCGAGGAAGTCCGGCGTAATGACCGAACGGCGCGACCAGGTCTTGATGACATTCTTGGTACCGGCTTCGTTCTGAGCGTCGACCTTCTTCTGAAGGTGATCGTCAACGAAGGGGCCCTTAGCAATACTGCGTGGCATAACTGTTTATCCCTCGTCCTATCAGCGCTTTTTGCCGGTACGGCGGCGGCGCACGATGAGCTTGTCGCTTTCCTTGTTCGGCTTGCGGGTGCGGCCTTCCGGCTGGCCCCAAGGCGAAACGGGATGACGACCGCCCGACGTGCGGCCCTCACCACCACCATGCGGGTGGTCCACGGGGTTCATCACAACACCACGGACGTGCGGGCGCTTGCCCTTCCAGCGCATGCGGCCGGCCTTGCCCCAGTTGATGTTGGCTTGTTCGGCGTTGCCCACCTCACCGATGGTCGCGCGGCAGCGCGCATCGACGTTGCGGATTTCGCCGGACGGCATACGAAGCTGGGCGTACTTGCCTTCCCTCGCGACGAGCTGCACGGAGGCACCCGCCGAGCGGGCGATCTTCGCGCCGCCACCGGGGCGGAGCTCGATTGCGTGCACAACGGTACCCACGGGGATGTTGCGCAGCGGAAGGTTGTTGCCGGGCTTGATGTCGGCGCTCGGGCCGCTTTCGAGCACGTCACCCTGGCGAAGCTTCGCCGGGGCGAGGATGTAGCGCTTCTCGCCGTCCAGGTAGTGGAGCAGAGCGATGCGAGCGGTACGGTTCGGGTCGTACTCGATGTGGGCGACCTTGGCGTTGATGCCGTCCTTGTCGTGACGACGGAAGTCGATCACGCGGTAGGCACGCTTGTGGCCACCGCCGCGGTGACGCGAGGTCACGCGGCCCTTGTTGTTACGGCCACCCGTCTTGGACAGGGGGCGGACCAGCGACTTCTCCGGCTCACTACGAGTGATCTCGACGAAGTCGGCGACGCTCGAGCCGCGGCGGCTCGGCGAGGTCGGCTTGTTCTTACGAATTCCCATCGTGGGTTTCCTCAGACTCTCTCGTTTGTCTTCGGGTCACGACCGCTCAGGCGGTCGCGCCTCCGAAGATGTCGATGGATCCGTCCTTGAGGGTGACAATGGCGCGCTTGGTGTCGTTGCGCTTGCCAATGCCGAAACGCGTGCGACGCGTCTTGCCCTGACGGTTGATGGTGTTCACCGAAGCAACCTTGACGTCGAAGATCTCCTCGACGGCAAGCTTGATTTCGGTCTTGTTTGCGCGGCGATCGACGAGGAAGACGTACTTCCCTTCGTCCATCTGGCCGTAGGACTTCTCGGTGAGGACCGGCGCGAAGAGAATGTCGCGCGGGTTCTTGTTAATCGAGGTCACTTGGCTTCCTCCTCATCGGCCGGGCGAACAGCGTTCACGAAGCCGGCAGCTTCCGCTGCTTCGGGCGTCGCGAACCAGACCTCAGCCTTAGTGCGGCCGTACCACGGCGAATCCTCGGTGTGGTACTTCATGGAGTTGCTGTTGCCCTTGATGGTGAAACCTTCGGGGGCCTTGCCACCGTCGAGCGGAAGGGCGCTGCCTTCGCCGTAGGGAGCCTCAACAGCCGCAGCTTCGCTCTTCACCTCAGCCGTGGCGGCCGCCTTGGGGGTTGCCGCAGCCTCGGGCTGCGCGGGAGCCTTCACAGCGGCGAGAGTCGCGCCTGCCACGAAGTCCTCGAGCGCACCTTCGGTGAAGACGACATGGTCGGATGCCATGACGTCGTAGGTGTTGAGCTGATCGGCGAACAGCACGTGAGCGTTCGAGAGGTTGCGCGAGCTGAGCGCGCCGACCTCGTCGTCGCGACGAACAACCAGGAGGAAGTTCGAGCTGTCCGAGACGGTAGCGATGGTCTTCGCCACGAGCTTCGTCGAGGGCTTGTCGCCATCGAGGAGCGCGGTGAAAACGTGGATGCGGCCGAAACGGGCGCGATCCGAAAGGGCACCGCGGAGCGCAGCAGCCTTCATCTTCTTGGGCACACGCTGCGTGTAGTCGCGCGGAACCGGGCCGTGAACGACGCCACCGCCGGTCCACTGAGGTGCGCGGATCGAGCCCTGGCGAGCACGACCGGTACCCTTCTGCTTCCACGGCTTACGGCCGCCGCCGCTAACCTCGCCGCGAGTCTTGGCCTTGTGCGTGCCCTGACGCGCAGCGTTGAGCTGAGCGGTCACGACCTGGTGGATAAGCGCCACGTTGGTCTGAACATCGAAGATGTGAGCGGGCAGCTCGGCAGTGCCGGTCTTCTTTCCTGCGGGGTCGAGAACGTCGACCGTCAGGTTGTTAGCCATGAAAATCAGGCTCCCTTCTTCGGACCCTTGACGGCCGAGCGAACCAGAACGATGCCACCCTTGGGGCCCGGAACGGCACCCTTGATGAGCACGAGGTTCTTCTCGGCGTCCACCGCCTGAACGGTGAGGTTCTGGACGCTATTGCGGTTACCGCCCATGCGGCCCGCCATGCGCATGCCCTTGAACACGCGAGCGGGGGTCGAAGCGCCACCGATCGAGCCGGGCTTGCGGTGGTTGCGGTGCTGACCGTGCGAGGCGCTCACACCGGCGAAGCCGTGACGCTTCATGACACCAGCGTTGCCCTTACCCTTGGTCGTGCCAACGACGTCGACCTTCTGGCCGGCCTCGAAGATCGAAGCGTCGATCTCCTGGCCGAGCTCGTACTCCGCGGCGTCGTTCGTGCGGAGCTCAACGAGGTGACGGCGCGGCGTCACGCCGGCCTTCTCGAAGTGACCCTTGAGGGGCTTCGTCACCTTACGGGGATCGATCGCGCCGTACGCGATCTGGACAGCGTCGTAGCCGTCAACGTCCTGCGAGCGGACCTGCGTGACGACACACGGGCCGGCCTGAACCACGGTCACGGGGACGATGTTGCCGTCCTCGTCCCACACCTGGGTCATGCCAAGCTTGGTGCCGAGCACGCCGTTGATGACGCGATCGCGCTGCCCTGTCAGTTCGTTACTCATGTGTTCCGATACCTCAGAGCTTGATCTCGATGTTGACGTCCGCAGGCAGGTCGAGGCGCATCAGCGAATCCACAGCCTTGGGCGTGGGGTCGACGATGTCGATGAGGCGCTTGTGGGTGCGCATCTCGAACTGCTCACGGGAATCCTTGTACTTGTGCGGCGACTTGATCACAACGAAAACGTTCTTCTCAGTCGGCAGCGGCACCGGGCCCACGACCGTTGCACCAGCGCGGCTGACAGTGTCGACGATTTTGCGCGCCGAGCTGTCAATCACCTCGTGGTCATACGACTTGAGCCGGATGCGGATCTTCTGTCCCGCCATAGCCTAGGTCTATCTCTTTCTCTAAAACCGCTCTTACATGGAGTGGGCCAGACCGACACCCGCGGTCGGGTGTGTCGCTCTTGCGAGGCGCAAAAAGGCCGCGCGAAACCCTTGTCCTTGCGACTTTTCCCTCGAACGATGCGCCCTCAGCGGAGTATCCACACTGTTCGCATCCTTGGGCTGAGCGTCATCCGGTGGTCATTCCCAGAGACGGGGAACGGAACCGGGCATGGCCGCTCGCGCAAGCAACTCATCTAGTTTGCCACGTATCGCAAACGCGCACCAGGGGTCGTGGCGTGGAACGCCTCACAAGCATTCACCGTCGGACATCGACCGTCGGACTCCCCTGCCACAGGGGCACGCCTTCGCGTCCTCACACCCTGCCGCAAGCTCACACCGTCGGACTCTCCCGCCGCGCACTCTCGCGCCCTCGCACTCTGCCGCAAACTCGCACCCCCGCGCGCTGCCAAGCTCTCACCTTCGCGCAGGCTCCAGCGCCATGCCACAGCCTCCAGCGCCGGGCGCCTCACTGTTTCGAAAAGACGCGCAGGTGAGCATCCTAGAGTGGGCCCATGAGCCAACAGTCGCACAGCCCGCTCCAATCGCAGGCATTTTCACTCGAATTTCCGCAATCGCTCGGCACATATAAGGAGTATGCCGACGTTCAGCGCATGGTCGACATCCTCGCCGACGCCGGTTTTCCAGTACAGAACACCCTCATTGTGGGAACCGACCTGCGCCTCATCGAGCGCGTGACCGGACGCAAGACCTGGGGCCGAGTCATCCTTGGAGGCGCGCTCAGCGGCATGTGGATGGGACTTTTCGTGGGCCTGCTGTTCAGCATGCTTTCCTCGAACTGGCTTTCGACGATCCTCAGCTCCGTTCTCCTCGGCGCCGTGTTCTTCACGGTCTGGGCGGTAATTGGGCACGCCATGAGCGGTGGTCAACGCGACTTCACGTCCATGACCGCAACGGTCCCCATGCACTACGAGCTCCTCGTCGAGCACCGCAACGTCATGGACGCGCGCCGCATCCTCACCGGCGCAGGCATCCGCCTCGGCGACGGCGCCTTTGGGGGCAGCGGCTATGGTGACTCCGCAAAGAATCGACCGACAGGGCCCGGCACACAGTCGCCTGGCACTCAATCGCCTGGCACGCAACCTCTTGGTTCGCCCAGCTACGGCGCGGACGGTCCGACGCCTGCCCGCCCCAATCGACCCCAGTACGGGCAAAGCGCACCTGAGAGCCGGGATCCGATGGAACCGGCACAAGGTTCGATAGCGTCAGGGGCCACCCGCGACGATGCTCACAGCTTCGGCGATTCCACTTCGCTGAAGAGCGACGATGCCGAAGCTCCGAAGCGACCAACATTCGGGTTGCCGTCGGACCCTGATTCCGCGCGCGGCACCCACGGCGATGACGAGCCGCACCCGCGCGGTTAGACGGAACTGACCTCGGCAGAGCACCGAGCACCCCGACCACCCGGCACCCCGACCCCACCTTCTTCTGAACCAGCAAACTAACCCCAACGTTT
>OKMY01000254.1_pt1 | contig 22137 bp, 19 predicted proteins | sample 1614131 | NCBI WGS metagenome assembly OKMY01 (sample SAMN04436908, study PRJEB24849) | human gut metagenome | biome: human gut; feature: NICU; material: stool | host: Homo sapiens | place: USA: Saint Louis, MO | collected 2012-04-20 | reverse complement strand
AGTAACATAAAAAAATAGCTTGAATAAAATATGTATAGTGTTTAAAATGTATTATATAATATATTTTAAAGAGGGTGAGAGCAATTAAAAAGCAAGTAACTCTTAAAAGATTAATTATAGTTTTTATTTTTGCAATTTTCGTATTTAATTACATTAAACAGGAAATTACAATGAAAAGAATCCAGGAGGATATTGTTATTAGCCAAAAGGAACTAGAAGAGCTTAAAGGTAAAAATAGTAAGTTAGAGGCAGATTTGAAAAAAGTTGATTCTAATGAATATATTGAAAAGCTTGCACGAGATAGGCTAGGAATGATAAAAGAGGGCGAAAAAGTTGTAAATCCTAAAACGCAAAACTAAAGAATATGTTTTAAAACTACAAAAAAAGGTTATTATTATAATAACATATATTATTTAATTTTTAAGGAGGAATCTTTGTAACATGACCTTAATGGCAGGAAACATATTAGAGGGTACAGTGGTTAATATAACTAGTTTTGGAGCTTTCGTAGAGATAGAAGGTAAAACAGGGTTAGTTCATATTTCAGAAGTAGCAGATTCATTCGTTAAGGATATTAGACAACATCTTAATGAACAAGATAAGGTTAAGGTAAAAGTAATATCAATTGACGATAATGGCAAGATAAGTTTATCAATTAAGCAAGCAAATGTTCAAAAAAAATCAGTAAAACCTATAGAAATAGATTGGTCTTCAGAAAATAAAAAGTCTGGGGGAAACTCAGGAAACTTTGAAGATATAATGTCAAGATTCTTAAAGGATAGCGAAGAAAGAATGCAGGATGTAAAAAAGAATCAAGATTTTAAAGCTAAAAGCGGAAGAAGAAGCTTCTAGTTTTATAAATAAAGACATCATATAAATTTAATATATAAATCTATATAAAGGGCTGAGTGAATGATGCATATCAGCCCTTTATAATTTTAATAACATAATGTTACTAGAAAAAAATTAAAAAATATGTTGACACTATAGAAAACATAATATATAATTAATTTTGTCGCTGAGGGGCGACAGTAAAAACATGCTGAAGTGGCGGAACAGGCAGACGCACAGGACTTAAAATCCTGCGGTAGCGATACCGTACCGGTTCGATTCCGGTCTTCAGCACCAAGTTGAATTTAGCTTATAATATCGCGGGGTGGAGCAGTTGGCAGCTCGTCGGGCTCATAACCCGAAGGTCGTAGGTTCAAGTCCTGCCTCCGCAACCATTAAAATGGCTCGTTGGTCAAGAGGTTAAGACACCGCCCTTTCACGGCGGTAACAGGGGTTCAATTCCCCTACGAGTCACCAATTAAATATGCGGGTGTAGCTCAATGGTAGAGTTCTGGCCTTCCAAGCCAGCTGTGAGGGTTCGATCCCCTTCACCCGCTCCAAAGAAAGCGTGGGTGCATAGCTCAGCTGGATAGAGCAACGCCCTTCTAAGGCGTGTGTCCGGGGTTCGAATCCCTGTGCGCTCACCACATATATATTGGGGATTAGCCAAGTCGGTAAGGCACATGACTTTGACTCATGTATGCGTAGGTTCGAGTCCTGCATCCCCAGCCAAATAAAAATATGGTCTATTAGCTCAGTCGGTAGAGCACCTGACTTTTAATCAGGGTGTCCCGCGTTCGAGTCGCGGATAGATCACCAATGGAGAGGTGTCCGAGTGGTTTAAGGAGCTGGTCTTGAAAACCAGTGACTTCGAAAGGGGCCGTGGGTTCGAATCCCACCCTCTCCGCCAAATGCCCAGATAGCTCAGTCGGTAGAGCAGGGGACTGAAAATCCCCGTGTCGGTGGTTCGATTCCGCCTCTGGGCACCAAAATGTGGCGGTATAGCTTAGTTGGCTAGAGCGTTCGGTTCATACCCGAAAGGTCATAGGTTCGACTCCTATTACCGCTACTAAAATTTAATGTGGGCCATTAGCTCAGTTGGTTAGAGCGCCCGGCTCATAACCGGTAGGTCTGGGGTTCGAGTCCCTGATGGCCCACCACAATAATTTAAAGAACTTTGAAAATTAAACAGTAGGTTAATTTATAAACAAGAAACAAACCATAAAGCCAGATATTTTGATAACAATAGTATCTGAGCCTGATAAACTTTTATTTGAGAGTTTGATCCTGGCTCAGGATGAACGCTGGCGGCGTGCCTAACACATGCAAGTTGAGCGATTTACTTCGGTAAAGAGCGGCGGACGGGTGAGTAACGCGTGGGTAACCTACCCTGTACACACGGATAACATACCGAAAGGTATGCTAATACGGGATAATATATTTGAGAGGCATCTCTTGAATATCAAAGGTGAGCCAGTACAGGATGGACCCGCGTCTGATTAGCTAGTTGGTAAGGTAACGGCTTACCAAGGCGACGATCAGTAGCCGACCTGAGAGGGTGATCGGCCACATTGGAACTGAGACACGGTCCAAACTCCTACGGGAGGCAGCAGTGGGGAATATTGCACAATGGGCGAAAGCCTGATGCAGCGACGCCGCGTGGGGGATGACGGCCTTCGGGTTGTAAACCTCTTTCAGCAAGGAAGAAGCGAAAGTGACGGTACTTGCAGAAGAAGCGCCGGCTAACTACGTGCCAGCAGCCGCGGTAATACGTAGGGCGCAAGCGTTGTCCGGAATTATTGGGCGTAAAGGGCTTGTAGGTGGCTTGTCGCGTCTGCCGTGAAAACTCGAGGCTTAACCTTGGGCGTGCGGTGGGTACGGGCAGGCTAGAGTGCGGTAGGGGAGACTGGAATTCCTGGTGTAGCGGTGAAATGCGCAGATATCAGGAGGAACACCGATGGCGAAGGCAGGTCTCTGGGCCGTTACTGACACTGAGAAGCGAAAGCATGGGGAGCGAACAGGATTAGATACCCTGGTAGTCCATGCCGTAAACGTTGGGCACTAGGTGTGGGGAGCATTCCACGTTTTCCGCGCCGTAGCTAACGCATTAAGTGCCCCGCCTGGGGAGTACGGCCGCAAGGCTAAAACTCAAAGGAATTGACGGGGGCCCGCACAAGCGGCGGAGCATGCGGATTAATTCGATGCAACGCGAAGAACCTTACCAAGGCTTGACATGCACTGGATCGCTGCAGAGATGTGGTTTTCTTTGGACTGGTGCACAGGTGGTGCATGGTTGTCGTCAGCTCGTGTCGTGAGATGTTGGGTTAAGTCCCGCAACGAGCGCAACCCTCGTTCCATGTTGCCAGCACTTCGGGTGGGGACTCATGGGAGACTGCCGGGGTCAACTCGGAGGAAGGTGGGGACGACGTCAAATCATCATGCCCCTTATGTCTTGGGCTTCACGCGTGCTACAATGGTCGGTACAATGGGTTGCGATACTGTGAGGTGGAGCTAATCCCAAAAAGCCGGTCTCAGTTCGGATTGGGGTCTGCAACTCGACCCTATGAAGTCGGAGTCGCTAGTAATCGCAGATCAGCAATGCTGCGGTGAATACGTTCCCGGGCCTTGTACACACCGCCCGTCAAGTCACGAAAGTCGGTAACACCCGAAGCCGATGGCCCAAGCTTTTTGCGGGGAGTCGTCGAAGGTGGGATCGGTGATTGGGACTAAGTCGTAACAAGGTAGCCGTACCGGAAGGTGCGGCTGGATCACCTCCTTTCTAAGGAGTATCACTTTTATGCCCCGTCGCACCCTTTTTGTGGTGTGGAGTGTTCTGCGCCGTGTGTGTGCAGCGCTTATGGGGCTGGGTGGAACATCAATAAAAGATGAGTGGCTTTCTGGTTGTGTTTGAGTACGCCCTGTTGTGGGGTTGGAAAGAGTGCGGTTGGGGGTTGCTTGTTGTGGGCACACTATTGGGGTGTGAGGCTGCACGCGTGAGCGTTTTGGTCTTGTCCTCCCTGTTGCTGCTGACTGTGGTTGGTGGTGGTGGGTGTGGGGGTGTTGTTTGTCAACTGCATAGTGGACGCGAGCATCTTGTAAGCAATTTTTTGTTACAGATAGTTCAATGATTTTTGGTCTATGTGTTCATTTTTGAGTGTTTCTAAGTTACTTAGAGCATACGGTGGATGCCTGGGCACAAGGAGCCGATGAAGGACGTGGGAGTCTGCGATAAGCCTCGGGGAGGTGACAACCGACCTGTGATCCGGGGATGTCCGAATGGGGAAACCCGCCGCGACGTGAGTCGTGGTACCCGCCGCTGAATGTATAGGTGGTGTGGGGGGAACGAGGGGAAGTGAAACATCTCAGTACCCTTAGGAAGAGAAAACAATAGTGATTGCGTGAGTAGTGGCGAGCGAAAGCGTAGGAGGCTAAACCATGCTGGTGTGAGACTCGGTAGGGGTTGCTGGTGTGGGGTTGTGGGGTGCATTTACACAATATCTACCGGTGTTGTGGCGTCGTGGTGTGTGGTAGGTGAAGCCTTGTGAGTGGGGCGCCATAGTGGGTGTGAGTCCCGTAGCTGAAACTGCATGGCCAGGCGTGGTGTTGCCCCGAGTAGGGCCGGGCTCGTGGAATCCGGTGTGAATCTGCCAGGACCACCTGGTAAGCCTAAATACTTCCTTGTGACCGATAGCGGACTAGTACCGTGAGGGAAAGGTGAAAAGTACCCCGGGAGGGGAGTGAAAGAGTACCTGAAACCGTGTGCTTACAATCCGTCGGAGCCTTGAGGGGTGACGGCGTGCCTATTGAAAAATGAGCCTGCGAGTTAGTGGTCGGTGGCGAGGTTAACCTGTGTGGGGTAGCCGTAGCGAAAGCGAGTCTGAATGGGGCGTTTAGTCGCCGGCTCTAGACCCGAAGCGAAGTGATCTATCCATGGGCAGTGTGAAGCGCGGGTAAGACCGTGTGGAGGCGCGAACCCACTTCAGTTGAAAATGGAGGGGATGACCTGTGGATAGGGGTGAAAGGCCAATCAAACTTCGTGATAGCTGGTTCTCCCCGAAATGCATTTAGGTGCAGCGTTGCGTGTTTCGTGCTGGAGGTAGAGCACTGGATAGGCGATGGGCCCCACCGGGTTACTGACCTTAGCCAAACTCCGAATGCCGGTACGTGAGAGCGCAGCAGTGAGACTGTGGGGGATAAGCTTCATGGTCGAGAGGGAAACAGCCCAGAACATCAGCTAAGGCCCCTAAGCGTGTGCTAAGTGGGAAAGGATGTGGAGTTGCTGAGACAGCCAGGAGGTTGGCTTAGAAGCAGCCACCCTTGAAAGAGTGCGTAATAGCTCACTGGTCAAGTGATTCTGCGCCGATAATGTAGCGGGGCTCAAGTACACCGCCGAAGCTGTGTCACTCCATTTTTGTGGGGTGGGTAGGGGAGCGTCGTGTGGCCGGTGAAGCTGCGGGGGAACCCAGTGGTGGAGGCTATGCGAGTGAGAATGCAGGCATGAGTAGCGAAAGACGGGTGAGAAACCCGTCCTCCGAATGATCAAGGGTTCCGGGGCTAGGTTAATCCGCCCCGGGTTAGTCGGGACCTAAGGCGAGGCCGACAGGCGTAGTCGATGGATAACGGGTTGATATTCCCGTACCGATAGTGTGAGGACCCATACCGAGGCGTGTGATGCTAACCACCCGAGCTGCTGCTTCCTTCCCTTTGGGTTGGTTGTTGGTGGTGAGGCTGGGAACCAAGCATGTAGTAGGTCAGCGTGTGGGATGACGCAGTGAGGTAGCTTCCGCGGGGTAATGGTTGTCCCCGTTCAAGCGAGCAGCCCGAGTGCGAGTAATGTTGTGCTCTTGTGGGTGAGTCGTGATGAGGACCCTTTAGTGGGGTAGGTGGGTGATCCTGGACTGCCGAGAAAAGTTCCGGCGTGACGAGCACTATTGCCCGTACCCTAAACCGACTCAGGTGATCAGGTAGAGAATACTAAGGAGTTCGAGAGAATCGTGGTTAAGGAACTCGGCAAAATGCCCCCGTAACTTCGGGAGAAGGGGGGCCTGAGGTGTGAGAGCACTGATGGCCGCAGAGACCAGGGAGAAGCGACTGTTTACTAAAAACACAGGTCCGTGCGAAGACGTAAGTCGCTGTATACGGACTGACGCCTGCCCGGTGCTGGAAGGTTAAGAGGACTGGTTAGCCCCTTTGGGGGCGAAGCTGAGAATTTAAGCCCCAGTAAACGGCGGTGGTAACTATAACCATCCTAAGGTAGCGAAATTCCTTGTCGGGTAAGTTCCGACCTGCACGAATGGCGTAACGACTTCTCCACTGTCTCAACCGCGAACTCGGCGAAATTGCATTACGAGTAAAGATGCTCGTTACGCGCAGCAGGACGGAAAGACCCCGGGACCTTTACTATAGTTTGGTATTGGTGTTCGGAACGGCTTGTGTAGGATAGGTGGGAGACTGAGAAGCTGGCACGCTAGTGTTGGTGGAGTCGTTGGTGAAATACCACTCTGGTCGTTTTGGATTCCTCACTTCGAACCATGATCTGGTTCAGGGACAGTGCCTGATGGGTAGTTTAACTGGGGCGGTTGCCTCCTAAAGAGTAACGGAGGCGCTCAAAGGTTCCCTCAGCCTGGTTGGCAATCAGGTGTTGAGTGTAAGTGCACAAGGGAGCTTGACTGCGAGACAGACATGTCGGGCAGGAGCGAAAGCTGGAACTAGTGACCCGGCACCTCATTGTGGAATGGGTGTCGCTCAACGGATAAAAGGTACCCCGGGGATAACAGGCTGATCTTGCCCAAGAGCTCATATCGACGGCATGGTTTGGCACCTCGATGTCGGCTCGTCGCATCCTGGGGCTGGAGTTGGTCCCAAGGGTTAGGCTGTTCGCCTATTAAAGCGGTACGCGAGCTGGGTTTAGAACGTCGTGAGACAGTTCGGTCCCTATCCGCTGCGCGCGTTGGATATTTGAGAAGGCCTGTCCCTAGTACGAGAGGACCGGGATGGACTAACCTCTGGTGTGCCAGTTGTTCTGCCAAGGGCATGGCTGGTTGGCTACGTTGGGAAGGGATAACCGCTGAAAGCATCTAAGCGGGAAGCCTGCTTCGAGATGAGATATCCGTACATTTTTTGTGTGGGAGGTCCCCTGTAGATGACGGGGTTGATAGGCCAGATGTGGAAGCGCGGTAACGTGTGGAGCTGACTGGTACTAATTGGCCGATGACTTACTTGCACTCTTGTTTGCTTTGTTTGTGTGTTCGCGTTCACTGTGTGGTTGACATTCCACACCCCTGCTTGTTTGTGGGGAGGGTTTTGGTTGTTTCGGTGGTCATAGCGTTGGGGAAACGCCCGGTTCCATTCCGAACCCGGTAGCTAAGCCTAACTGCGCCGATGGTACTGCACTCGGGAGGGTGTGGGAGAGTAGGACACCGCCGAAATTATTCATCGAGAGCCCCGGTCGCAGCACCGGGGCTCTTTTTTATCTGTAAACCGTCGGAAATCCCTGCTGGTTCCTGCACTAGCGTGACCCTCCCCATTCGCGCGCGCCGCAGGCGACTCTTGCGCTGCACGCAGCCTCAAATCCCGATACAGTTAACGTCTGTAGTTCGTTCGCAGGGAACGGGCCCGTCAGGTAAAGGACAGTGATGGCGAGCTTCACGATGGATGACATCGACCCTTCCCTTGCGGAAGCGATCCAGAGCAGGCTCGAGGCTGTCGAAGATGAGCTGCGCGCTGCCGTCTCCACGTCGGACCCCATGATGCAGGCCACCGCTCCGTACCTGCTCGAAGCCGGCGGCAAGCGTGTGCGTCCGGTGCTTGTCATGCTCGCTGCCGCCTTCGGCGATCTCTCGGCACCTCAACTTGTTGACGCCGGTGCTCTCGTCGAGCTCACCCATCTCGCCACGCTCTACCACGATGACGTCATGGATGGCGCAGAAACCCGTCGCGGTACAAAAGCTGCCCATCGCGTGTGGGGCAACAACATCGCCATCCTCACGGGGGATTTTCTCCTAGCGCGCGCGAGTGCAATAAGCGCAGGCCTCGGCTCGGACATCGTCGCCGTCCACGCGCAGACCTTCGAGCGCCTGTGTTTGGGGCAGCTCAACGAGACGGTCGGTCCGACCGAAAGTGACGATCCGTTCGCTCATTACATCGACGTGCTCTCGAACAAGACAGGTTCGCTCATCGCGACCGCCGGTGTTCTCGGAGCGATAATCTCCGGGGCGCCTGCGCAGGTGGTGGAGACCATGCGTGAATACGGCGAGGCCGTTGGCGTGGCCTTCCAACTTGCTGACGACGTGATCGATATCCGGGCAACGCCCGAGCAGTCCGGCAAGACCCCTGGGACTGATTTGCGAGAGGGCGTGCCCACGATGCCCACCCTCCTCTTGCGCTCCCATGTTTCCGAGCACCCCGACGACACGGCGTCAGCACACTTGCTTGCCTCGCTCGACGGTGATCTCTCGAGCGATGAACGCCTCGCCGAGGTCGTCAGCCATCTGGCCAAACACCGTGTCGTCGACGAAACCGAGAAGCTAGCTGAAAGCTACGCTGATCGCGCTCTCGCTCTTGTCGAAGCACTTCCTGCAGGCGCGGCAAGGGATGCTCTCACTGCATTTACCGTATCTCTCGTAAGGCGCCGTGCGTAACGGGCGTGTGAGCCTGCACCGTTCATCGCTTCTCGCTATGCTTGAGTACGCTCCAGGTACCGCGTGCTGAGTCCCCGCGGCGCCTCCTTACCGCGGCTGTACGGCCCGAATGCGCTGATAGCGTTTCGGCCTTCACGCCGTGCTCGACCAAGGTGATGTGAACCAACTCGTGAATGCAGACCTTTCATTGCGTGCCGAACGGCACGGGGGAGATTTCGGTGTGGCCTCGACGGGCGCAACCGACGTTGGTCTCGTGCGTTCCGTCAACGAGGATTCGTTCATTTCCTACGACCCGATTTTTCTCGTCGCCGACGGGATGGGCGGCCACAATGCCGGCGAAGTCGCGAGCGGTATCGTCGCGGATGAGTTCGCCTCACTCGCCGGTGGAGACTACGTAGAGCTCGAGGACGTCGCCGACGCCATGGTCCGCTCCTATGAGCGCATTGCAAGCCTCGACGATGACTCGGGGCGTAGTGCAGGCACGACCGTGGCGATGGTTGCACTTACGCTTCACGAATCCGAGCCCCACTGGCTCGTGATGAACCTCGGCGATTCCCGCGTCTACATGCTGCGCGACGGTGAATTCTCGCAGATCAGCGTTGACCATTCAGTTGTGCAAGAACTCGTGGACCGCGGCGAGATTACGCTTGACCAGGCCCGCGTCCACCCCTATCGAAATATGATCACGCGTGCGCTCGGCGCCGGCCCCGATACGCGACCTGATTTTTGGCTCATTCCCGTTCGCCTTGGGGACCGCTTCCTCGTGTGTAGTGACGGCGTGACCGGAGAGGTCAGCGACGGCGAGCTTCACATGATGCTTCAGGAGACCTCGGAAGCGGATTTCGTAGCTCAGCGCATCGTGGAAGCGGCCGTTGCCCATGGCGGGCGTGACAATGCGACGGCGGTCGTTGTGAGTGCCGTTGAACCCGATGATGCGGGAGTGTACGGCGAGCATATTTTCACGACCGTCGACCGGCTTGAACTGCCCGTGATCACTGACGAAGATGCGCTCGACGACGCTGCGCCTGCGCAGCCGGAGGGCGAGCCTGACACCGGTGACCAGAGCGATCGCGGTGACGGCGCAGAAGCCGTCGGATCGTTCGAGGCCGAACAGGAGCGCCCCGAGGGCGCCTGACGCACCTCGCCTTGTGCCGCACACAACCCCGCTTTTCACAATCGTGAAAGGCGGGGTTTGGCGTATCCCGAATCTTCGCGATTCTTGAGGAGGTAACGGTGGTGGAAAGGAGGCGGGCCCGTGACGCTGATAGTCGAGGTTAGCGCTTCCTCACAGCCTCCCGTTGTGCTGGAGATCGCCGCAGATGCCACCGTGAGCACGGGGGAACTTACCGAGCGCCTGCGGCATCATTTCGGCCTTGAGGGCGATGGCTATGCCCTGCGCATTGCGCCCGGGAGTACGCAGGGGGTGCCGGGCACGCTCTTCGCCAGTGAGGTCTCGCTTCATACCTCTGGGCTCGTCTCAGGGATGACCCTTGAGCTTGTGCGCACCCCGGGTGCCCGCCCTGAGCTTCGGCGGTCGGTGCTCTCGTCGTGGGAACTCGTGGCCGAAAGCGAGGGCGTGGAGCGCGTGCTTGCGCTCGATGTGGGGCTGTCGTCGCTGGGGTCATCCTCGACCTGCCGGCTCACCCTTGAGGGCGGGGGAGTCTCGAGTACGCATGCGTATATTGAGGCGGGCATCGACGTGTGGATCCACTCTGCTCAAGGGGCAGTGATAGCTCGCGAGGGAGAAGGGGAGGAAGCGTCGATTCGTCTCGCGCCTGGTTCCTATGCCCAGGTGGGGCCGTGGCGTGTCAGGGCGCGCCACAGGCCGGGCACGGAGGCCGTAGTCGACGATGCGCCCGCGCGCGCATATCTTCCGCCCGCTCGAATTGAGCTTACGCAAGCGGAAGTGGAGATCGCGTTGCCGCGTGTGCCGCGTCGCGGTTCGTCACCGCCAGTTCCGTTGGTGAGCTTGTTCTTACCGCTCATGCTCGCTGGCGTCATGTACGCGCTCACGCGGAGCACGTTTGTCATCATTTTTGCGATTGCGATGCCAGCGATGGCGCTCGCGCACTACTGGTCCCAGCGCGCCCGCGTGCGTAGGGAATGGTTGGGTGCTGTTCGCGAGTTTGACGCAGCACTTGACGAGGCCCGAGCCGAGGTACACGGTGTGCACGAAACGGAGAAAGCGCGCCTCGAGGCGATGCTCCCGTCGGCAAGGGGCATTCTCCAGTGGGACTCGCCCAAAACTGGAGATCTGTGGGCGCTTCGCGACGAGCACAGCGATTTTATGGTGCTTAGACTCGGCACTGGCCGCATCTCGAGCTCGGTGAGTTTCAAAGGGGAAGCCGGGGCGGAAGGGCCGCGTGCTCTGAGGGGTGAGCTGGATATGCTCCGGGAGCAAGGCTCAACCGTTATCGCGCCAGTGACCATCTCTCTGCGTGAGATTCGTGGGCTTGGCATCACAGGTGAAGGGCGCATGTCGCTTGCGCGTGCTCTTGCCGTACAACTGGGCGGGCGGCATTCCCCTTCCGACGTTCGCTTTGCCCTCGTCAGTTCTCCCGCCGCTAACGTGAGCGCACGAAATCTCGCCTGGCTTCCCCACGTTCGGCGAGCCGGCGCAGGAGGCGTGCTTGTCCTCGAAACCGACGAAAGCGTTGCAGAGTGGGCCGCGCAGCGTATGCCGGGCACAGCGGAGGACATAACAGAAGCAAATATCGTCATTGTCGCGTTTGAACCGACCACGGCGCAGCTTACGTCGCTCGCAGTGCTCGCGGAGGCGTGGGAGGCGCATGGCGAGATCGGGCCTTGTCTGATCGTGACGTCGGGGGACAGCTCGCACGTGCCGGGCGTGTGCGCGGCTTTAGTCGAAACACTGGCTTGCGGTGCAGTGCTGTGGCATCGAGGGCGTACTGCCCCTGTGACTCTCGAGTCTCTCGAGGGAGTGGGAGAGCAGGCGATTGTGCCGTGGGCGCGCCGTCTGGCCCCCTTGGTTGATGCCCGTAAAAGGGAGGGCAGTAGTGAAGCGATCCCTGCGAGCGTGTCGCTCCTCGAAGTGAACGGCACCGAACGTCGTCACATCCGTGAGCGTCTCGCCCGAGCATGGCACGTGAGCGATCAAGCGCAAACCCTCACCCTCGATGCTCTCGTGGGGTACGGCGAGACAGGCCCCCTCACCATCCCACTGCGCACGTGGGGGCCACACGCGCTCGTGGCGGGCACAACGGGATCGGGGAAATCGGAGTTCTTGCAGTCATGGGTTCTGGGTCTCGCTCTTCGGTATTCGCCGCGACGGCTCACCTTCCTGTTTGTGGACTACAAGGGAGGGGCTGCACTCGGGGAGTGTGCGCGATTGCCGCACTGCACTGGGCTTGTCACGGACCTCAGCCCCGGCCTCGTGACACGTGCACTCACATCGCTAAAGGCGGAGCTTCGCTACCGGGAAGAGCTGTTGGCCCGCATCGGAGCGAAGGACAGCGACGAGTACGCCGACAGCGGCGGCACTGACTTGCCCGCGTTCGTGATCGTTGTCGATGAGTTTGCCGCGCTGCGCGACAACTACCCGGAGTTTCTCGACGGACTCATCGACATTGCTCAGCGAGGCCGCTCACTCGGGATCCACCTCATTCTCGCGACGCAACGCCCCGCAGGAATTGTGAGCGAACGACTTCGAGCGAATGTAAGCCTGCGCATCGCCCTTCGATTGAGCGACGCCGCCGATTCAATCGACGTCATCGGGTCAAAGGCAGCCGCTCAGATTTCCCTCGACACCCCGGGCCGAGCCGTCGTGAGCGCGGTGGGGGCGAGCCTTCAGCACGAGGTGCAGATGGCGTACTCAGGCTCGCGCGGAGAAAGTGACCGGTCCTCGAGGCTCGCGGTCACTCCTGTCCCGGCTATGAACATCGATGGCGTGCCTCGCGATTGGGATGCTGAGCCGAAACGGTCGACGGCCACGCTGACGCGGAGACACACGCGAGAGCGGACGGAGGCGCGCCTCATCGTGGATGAGGCGATCGGCGAATGGTCCCGGACCGGTGGCAGGGTGCGCTCCCCGTGGTTGCCGCCGCTCGAGGGTACCTACGCGGGCGAGGGGCTCGCGAAGGAGTGGGGGCTCCCAGCGCCTTTCGCACTCCTTGATGATCCGGCTCGCCAACGCCGCGCGGTCGCGCGAGTGGGAGGGCCCGGATCCGTATATGGCGTCTACGGCGCCTCCGGAACTGGGCGGAGTACGAGCATCGTGAGCATCGTGCGCTCGACCCGCACGGTAGAGGACAGGCCTCGAGTGTTCGTCATCGATTCGGCAAGCAGGGGCCTCAATGTGCTCGTCGACGAGTCTCACGCCGTCGCATATGTGAGGGGAGACGACACCGCCTCGGTCCTAAGAATGCTCCGTCACCTTGCTCGTACTGAGACTCCTTCTCGAGCGTCGATGCTCGTGATCGACTCTTTCGCGGACCTATGCCACGAGGCCCATCCGAGCGATCGCGAGGATATGCTCGCGCTTCTCAGCGCCCTTGCCCGCACGGCGCGCGCCCGCAAGCTCACCCTGGTTATCGGGGCCACGGGCCCCAGCGAACTTCCACGGAGCCTCGAAACATCGTGCACGGAGAGAATCATTCATCGACTCTCGCGCTCCGAGGACTATGCCTTGTGTGGGCCGGCCGTCAGGCTCACCGATGCCGCACCCGTTGGCCGGGCTAGCATCGGTGGACTCGAGACCCACCTCGCGCTCTTTGCTGATCCGTGCGCGCGCGATGAGCGTGACCGGAATGCATGCCTCGAGGCCTTTACACTCTCCCGACGGTTGCTTGACGTGCGCGAGGCTCGAGAGCTCGTGCGCGATCCGCGGCGCGGGTTTGTAGGTTTCTCCCATACTGACGGAACACCGGTTTCGCTCCCGCTTATGACCGGAGGGCTCGTGTTGGGAGGCGCGGCCAGTGAGCGCCTCGCGCTGCTCGAGTCGCTTGCGCACCTCGCCAACGATCGTGAAGTCCTACGTGTCCCTGCTCGTGCCTCGAGCGATGCCGAGCATCCGCGATACCTACTCGAGCGGGCGAAGGCCATGGGAGCTGCGGCATTCGTCCTCCTGGAGGACATCAAAGCTCTCGAATCCGACGGCGGCGGACCCGACTTGGGTTCCGCTATCCGCGGGGCACTTGGTGCTGGTGCATGTATTTTTGGCGGGCTCGAGGGCGGCTCATTTTCGAGGCTCGGATCCGTGGGGCCGACACTCGCGCAATCGGGCTGCGGCATTGTTCTCGGAGCGAGCGAAACTGATGTGTTTACCGTGTTCGGCCGCACTCCGCCTCGCACGAGATGGGCGAGCATCCCGGACGTCGCCTGGCTTGTCGAAGGGCACGAGTGCCGACTTATCGTCCCCTCGCTCGTGGCACGCAGCTGCGCGGCATAAATCGCGACTCCGCTTAGCGGAGGCGAACACACTGCGCGACACGACAACAGCACCCATCAATGACCCGAGACCACCACACACCACCATCACGAAGGAGCACACCTCATGGGTGAAGGAATGGATCCGGCCGCAGTCGAGCGGCTCAGCGAACTCTTACGGTTCAACGCAGAAAGTTGGAGGCATGCGGGGCAGGAGCTTCGTACCCTCATCGGTGCCCTCTCCTGGAAAGGCCCCGATGCCGAGACTTTCGCCAATCACGGCCATGAGGTGTCTGCTCACCTCTTGACCGTGAGCGACATGCTCAGACAACTCGCCCTTGCACTGGTAGAGCAGGCGGCAGAGCAACGTCGTGCCTCGAGCGCGGTGCGCTAGCCAACGAGCGTCGAAAAGCTCGGTCCGTTATCCACATCGGAGCCAGCCGCTCTCGCTCCACAGAATGTTCGTGGGCGCTGAGGCCGTAGCGTGAAGGTGTCGGAAATCGACCGTCGTAGATGACATGAGAAGGGAAAACACCATGATGAAGGGAATGGATCCCGGGAGCGTTGAGACCATGGCGGGTGAGCTCGAGTCGCTTGCCGTTTCGCTCCGTGACACGGGAAGTAACGCGGTGAACATGGTCCAGTCACTCGAGTGGGCCGGGGAGGACCGTGAAAACTTCCTGGCGCAGCTGGGCACTCTTGCCCACGCGGGTGACGACAATGCCGCGAGGCTCGGGCTCTTGGCCGAGAACGCGCGCGGGCAGGTAGCCGAACAGCGCGCGGCCTCGAGCGCCGGGTAGCACACACGCTTCTACACACGACTCAAGGGGGAAACATGAACACGACATTTATCGGTATGTCGCCCGAACAGGGCGTCTCCACGGGCGAGGGCCTCGTCTCGCTCGCAACGGCAACCACGACTGCTCTGAACACCGCACGTGAAAGCGTCCAAGCCGCCCAGTGGGTAGGAGAGGATCGCGACGCGTTCGTCGCGAACTTCGAGGCCCTTGCGACGAGCATCGAAGCGCTACTGACGAACCTTCGCACGCACGGTGAGCAGGTCAAGCAAGAGGCGGCCGAGCAGATGCAGGCCTCGGCTGCAAGCTAGCGTACGCAGCCTCACCGGTTCTCTTTGGTTTCACGCCCTGTGCACGAGGGAAGAAGGGGGGAGGTGCACGCTTAGCGAAAGAGCGGTGCACCATGGGACAGAGGAGACGCACGCGAGGACGAGGGGGGAAGAGAAGGGGAAAGAATGGTGGGCGCCGCGGTTCAAACGGCTGCGGCGCCCACCCACGGAAAGGTCCGGCTTGGCCGCGTGCACATCCTGTGAGAGGGAACACGGCTCCCAGCAGCCAATCTGCGTGGACGAAAGCGTAAAGGATCGCTAGTATTGATCAGGTTCGCTTCGCGATATGAAACCTCGAGAGGTGGCGTATTCGGCGAGCAAGGCAGGTTACCCTAGCGGCCAAAGGGATCTGACTGTAAATCAGACGGCTCAGCCTTCGGGGGTTCGAATCCCTCACCTGCCACGCAGATCACCTCCACGAAAGTGGCTGTGATCCGCCGCACCGGGGACTTTCCCAAATTGCCTAGAGTGGCAAAACACGGTAAGTTTTCACGCGTTGCCCTGATAGCTCAGTCGGCAGAGCATCTCCATGGTAAGGAGAAGGTCAAGGGTTCGATTCCCTTTCAGGGCTCTGATCGGATGGCGGCCCGGCACCGAAGCATCGGTGTCGGGCCGCAGTTCCGATCGAGCCGGGGTAGCTCAGACGGTCAGAGCGCACGACTCATAATCGTGAGGTCGCGGGTTCGATCCCCGCCCTCGGTACCACTCCAGGTTTCCCTGGCGTGTTGACGTGCCTGCATGACGCAGGCGATAGGACCCGCGTATGCAAGATGCGCGCGAAACGGAAAGAGGCGAGTCATGGCAGCAAAAAGCTCTGACGTGCGTCCTAAGATCACCTTGGCGTGCGTAGATTGCAAGAACCGCAACTACATCACCAAGAAGAACCGTCGCAACACCCCTGACCGCCTCGAGCTCAAGAAGTACTGCTCGACGTGCGCCAGCAGCACGGTTCACCGCGAAACCCGCTGATCCATACGCACATACTCATCAAAAAGCCACCCCGGGTGTGCTCTCCGGAACCCCTCCGCTGAGCCGCTCACGAGGGTGGCTTTTTGCTGTGCAGTACGGTCCGGGGCGCACCACCACGGGCCGCGCTGAGCGACCGGATACGATGAGAACCTACGCGTGCCGTTAGAGGGCCGCACAACCGATCGAAGGGTGAGAACCAATGGCATCGCCGAATCCTGACTTCGCGGGCCGCGTGTACGACAGTGGCCCGTGCGTGCGAGTGTCGGAAGCGAAGATCCGCGAGTTTGCCGCCGCTACCGGTAACACGCATCCCCTCACGGTGAGTGAGGATGCTGCACGCGCCGCGGGTTACGAGGCGATTATCGCGCCGCCCACATTCCTCGTGACGCTCGCCCAGGCAGAAGAGGCACGCTACATCAACGACCCGGAAGCCGGAATCGACTTTTCGCGCGTCGTCCACTCCGAGGAGTCCTTCGCCCTCAGTCGCGCGATTGTGGCAGGCGACGAACTCACTCCCAGCCTCACCGTCGAAGCTCTCAAGCAGGTTGGGCCGCACGCGATGGTGACGACTCGTGTGGACTTTACCGATGAGGCAGGCGCGCATGTCGCGAGCGTCCGTTCGTCGCTCGTTGTTCGAGGCGAGGAAGGCTAACCGGCATCATGACCATTCCCACCACTCCCACGCTCGAAACCCTCGCAAAGGGCGATGTCGTTGCACGCGAGACGCGACGTTTCACGCGCGACAGCCTCGTGCGCTATGCGGGTGCTTCTGGCGACTTTAACCCGATCCATTACAACGATGCGTTCGCACGCGAGGTAGGGCTTCCCTCCGTTATCGCACACGGCATGCTCACGATGGGCACCGTGATTGCCCCCGTTCTCGACTGGCTCGGCGATCCGGGCCGACTCGTGTCGTACGAGACGCGCTTTACGCGCCCGATCGAGGTGCCTGCGCTCGGTGGCGTCGACATTGATATTGAGGCAGCCGTCGGACTCCTGACCCCTGAAGAGGGCACCGCGCGCATTGACATCACGGCGAGTGTTGACGGGCACAAAGTGCTGACGAAGTGCCGCGCGGTGGTGAGGCTCGCGTGAAGCTTTCGGACCTCACGACTCTTCGCATCGGTGGCGAGATCAAGCACTACGTCGAGGCACGCACCGAAGAGGAACTGATCGCTGCCGTGCGCGACGCCGATGCGGCGGGCGAGGAACTGCTCGTCCTGGGCGGTGGTTCGAATCTCGTCGCGTCGAACGCCCCCTTCGAGGGAACCGTTGTACGCGCGGTCGGTGAGGATCGCCCGACGTGTATCGATGCGACCTGTGAGGTGTCGACAACAGGCGAGGCGCGGGTCGAAGACCGCACTCCGCTTGCGCCTGCCTGCGGCGGTGCGAGCGTCGAATACTTCGCTGGGACCACGTGGGATGCCGCGGTTGCGTACGCGGTCGAGCGCGAGATGATTGGGATCGAAGCGCTTTCAGGCATTCCGGGAACGGTGGGTGCCACTCCCGTGCAAAACGTCGGCGCGTACGGGCAGGAAGTGTCCTCTGTCATCACTCGTGTACGCACGTGGGATCGGCTCGAGAATACGATTCGGACGTTCTTTGCTGCCGACTGCCAGTTCGCGTACCGAGACTCGATCTTCAAACGTACGCGGATGCCCGGTGGCGGCGCGACCGGCCGTTACGTGGTGCTCTCGGTAACCTTCCAGCACCACCTCGGCTCCCTCTCGGCTCCCGTGAGGTACGCGCAGCTTGCCGAGCGACTCGGCATCGAGCCGGGGCAGCGCGCGCCGATGCGTGAGGTCCGCGAGGCCGTCCTCGACATCCGTGCGCGCAAGGGTATGGTCCTTGATGAGGGCGATCACGATACGTGGAGCGCGGGAAGCTTCTTCACGAACCCGATCCTCACGCACGAGGAGGCTGCGCGGCTGCCTGAGGCAGCGCCCCGTTACGAGGCTGAGGGCGGAATTAAGACGAGTGCCGCATGGCTCATCAGTCATTCGAACCTCGAAAGGGGATTCACGCTCACACCGGATAGGCGCGGTGCGGCACTGTCGACCAAACACTCGCTGGCTCTCACTAACCGCGGTGAGGCAACGAGCGAAGACATCGCGCAGCTTGCGAACCATGTACGCTCCGTGGTCCACGATCGATTCGGGGTGTGGCTCGAGCCTGAGCCGGTGCGTCTGAATGTTCGGATAGGTGCGTAGGCGCGGAGCCGACGCTTGCTCATCTGGCGCTGTTGCCTGGCTCACTAAGTGATTACACTCGAGCAGGACATAAGTCTTAGTACGCGAAGGAGCGCATATGAGCACGCATAGCGATTCGATTGCCACGGTCGACCCGGAGATCGCCAAGGTTCTCGATCAGGAACTGCATCGCCAGCAAACCACCCTTGAAATGATCGCGAGCGAGAACTTTGTTCCGCGGGCGGTTCTTCAGGCCCAGGGGTCGGTTCTCACGAACAAATACGCCGAGGGCTACCCGGGTAAGCGCTACTACGGTGGCTGCGAGTTCGTGGACGTCGCGGAAAACCTGGCAATTGAGCGAGCGAAGTCCCTTTTCGGTGCTGATCACGCGAACGTGCAGCCCCATTCGGGCGCGTCCGCCAACGCGGCTGTGATGCATGCTCTCGCAAGTGCTGGCGACACCCTCATGGGGCTTTCCCTCGCGCACGGCGGGCACCTCACCCACGGCATGAAGATCAACTTTTCGGGCAAGCTCTACAACATCGCGGCCTACGAGGTCGATCCCGAGACCGGCCGCATCGACATGGATCGTGTGCGCGCGCAAGCGCTCGAGGCGCACCCGAACGTGATCGTTGCCGGGTGGTCGGCGTACCCGCGCCAGCTCGACTTTGAAGCATTCCGCTCGATCGCCGATGAAGTTGGTGCGAAGCTGTGGGTCGATATGGCGCACTTCTCGGGTCTTGTGGCCGCAGGTCTCCACCCGAGCCCGGTGCCGTTTGCCGATGTCGTTTCGACGACCGTTCACAAGACTCTCGCGGGTCCCCGCTCGGGCCTTCTTCTCGCCAAGCAGGCTTTCGCGAAGAAGGTTGACTCGGCGGTGTTCCCTGGCCAGCAGGGCGGCCCGCTCATGCACGTGATCGCTGCGAAGGCGGTCGCTCTGAAGCTCGCGGCGACCGACGAGTTCAAGGAACGCCAGAAGCGCACGCTCGAGGGCGCGCAGATTCTCGCTGAGCGCCTCGGTCAGGCTGACGCGAAAGAGGCCGGCATCGAGCTCCTCTCAGGAGGCACCGACGTTCACCTCGTACTCGTTGACCTCCGCAAGTCTGAGATCGACGGGCAACAGGCCGAGGATCTCCTTCACGAGATCGGCATCACCGTGAACCGCAACGCGGTTCCGAATGATCCGCGTCCGCCGCGCGTGACGTCGGGTCTTCGCATTGGTACGCCGGCGCTTGCGACGCGTGGTTTCGGTGCGAGCGAATTCACGGAGGTCGCTGACATCATCGCGACCGCACTTACCGGCAAGGGGGATGTCGAGCAGCTTCGAGGGCGCGTTCGTACGCTCGTGGAAAACACACCCCTGTACGCCGACCTCACCCAATACTGAGAACTCACGACGCAAGGAGTAAGGACGCTATGACTGCACAAATTCTTGACGGCAAGGCCACGGCGAAGACCATTAAGGAAGAACTGCGCGAACGCGTGGAAAAGATCGTTGCTGAAGGCGCGGTTCGCCCGGGCCTTGCGACCGTGCTCGTAGGCGCGGATCCGGCCTCGGAGATCTACGTTGCCGGTAAGCACCGCGATTCCGAGGCCATCGGCATCAATTCGATTCGCAAGGATCTGCCCGAGGAGACGACTCAGGAGGAACTCTTCGCAGTCCTCGATGAGCTCAATGCCGACCCGGCCTGCACGGGCTACATCGTGCAGCTTCCCTTGCCGAAGCACATCGATACCGACGCGGTTCTCGAGTACATCGACCCGCAAAAGGATGCCGATGGTCTTCACCCCGTGAACCTCGGCCGACTTGTGCTGAACGTCAACAAGCCCATCACCACCCCGCTTCCGTGCACGCCGCGCGCCGCGATCGAACTCGCGAAGCGTCACGGTATCGATTTCAACGGCAAGCACGTTGTCGTCGTAGGCCGTGGCGTGACGGTGGGGCGCCCCATCGCGTCCCTCCTCACGCGTCGCGAGCATAATGCGACCGTCACCCTCACGCACACTGGCACTAAGAACCTCCCGGAGCTCCTCAAGCAGGCCGACATCGTGATCGCCGCTGCTGGTGTGCCGCATCTCGTGAAGGCAGCCGACCTTCGCGACGATGCTGTCGTGCTCGACGTCGGTGTGACGCGCGAACCGGATCCGGAAACGGGCAAGCAGAAGATCAAGGGCGATGTCGAGCCCGCTGCTAAGGAGAAAGTCGCCTGGATCAGCCCGAACCCGGGTGGTGTCGGACCCATGACTCGCGCGCTGCTCATGCAGAACGTTGTCGAGTCGGCCGAGCGCGCGTGGGAAGCCGAAAAGGCTAAGCGCTGATACCCGAGTTGCCTTGCACGTTCACTGTGTAGAACGATCGTGGGGTGACTGACGGCAGGGACCCGTCCTTCGTGGGGCGGGTTCCTCCCCGTTAAATCGGGCGCGAGCGCGCCCGTGGATGAATGAAGGAGTAAGTGTGACTTTCACGGTGGCGACGGTTAACGTCAACGGCATGCGGGCGGCGGCTCGCAAAGGTATGGGGGAGTGGCTTGACTCGTGCGGCGCAGACGTCGTCACCTTCCAGGAGGTGCGTGCTCCCGAGGACCTCGTCGAGGGACTCGTGGGACAGGGGTGGCGGTCGGCCGCACACGCCTCGATGCTCAAGGGCCGCGCGGGGGTTGCGATTGCGGTGCGCGAGGGGCTCGAAGGAGCGAACGTGGGAGAGGTCCGACGCTTGCTTCCCAACCTCGAGGCGGATTCGCATACCGGCCGCTGGCTCGAACTCGACGTCGAGGACGCACTTGGCGACGGCATGGACCTAACCGTGATTTCCATGTACATGCACTCGGGCAACGTCGACAAGCCGCAAACGATGGTCGATAAGTACGAGATGCTCGAGGGCGCCTGGTCGCGCCTGGCGGAACTGCGTGCGAGCGGGCGCCACGTGCTCCTCACGGGAGACCTCAATATCGCGCACACGAACCTCGACATTAAGAACTGGAAGGGCAACCTCAAGAGCGCGGGTTTCCTTCCCGAAGAGCGCGCCTACATCGATCGCCTGCTTGAGGCGGGGGAATGGGTTGATGTGCACCGCGCGCTCGCTGGCGATGTGCCCGGGCCGTACACGTGGTGGTCGCAGCGCGGGAAAGCCTTCGATAACGATTCGGGCTGGAGGATCGACTACCACCTGGCCTCGAAGGAACTCGCCACGCGGGCTGTGTCCGCACGCGTCGACAGGGCTGCGAGCTACGACACGCGCTGGAGTGATCACGCCCCACTCGTCGTGACTTACGAGTATATTTCGAGCAGAAAAAGATAGGCGTGCCCCCGGCGAAGGCTGGGGGCACTGGCAGAAAGCGATGTGACAGTGGTGAACACTCGGTGGAGTATCAATCGCCGTGGTTTTGTAGGGCTCGCGAGTCTCGGCATGGTTGCCCTCGCCGGATGCTCGGCACTGCCCGAGAAGGACGCCCCATCGAAAACGCAGCAACCGTCGGAGGCCACGGATGCTCACGATGGCAGCGTGAAGGTGACCGACGCATGGGCGAAGGCAGCAGACCCCGCTGACACGGACATGACGGCAGTCTTCGCGTCCCTCACCTATGCGGGCGGTGCAAAGGAGAGCGTGCAGGTCACAGGCGCGCGATGCGATGCGGCGGACATGTGCATGCTCCACGAGGTTGTGACAGAAAACGGTAAGAGCACGATGCGCGAAGCCGAGGGCGGATTCACGCTCAAGGCCGGCGAGAGCTTCATGCTCGAACCCGGTGGCCCCCACATCATGCTCATGGGGCTGACGAAGCCCCTTGCCGCTGGCGAGAGCATCGCGCTCACCCTCGAAATCGAGGGGACGGATGACGTGAAGTTCACCGCAATCGTCAAGGACTTCGCAGGCGCCGAGGAAAACTATGACGACATGGGCAGTGACGACGGCCAGTGACGACAGACGGTGACCGGCGAGCTTTTCTCGCCGCGGGCCTCGTAGGAGCCGCGGGACTCGGTCTTGGAGCGGCGGGGG
>OKMY01000233.1_pt1 | contig 24258 bp, 27 predicted proteins | sample 1614131 | NCBI WGS metagenome assembly OKMY01 (sample SAMN04436908, study PRJEB24849) | human gut metagenome | biome: human gut; feature: NICU; material: stool | host: Homo sapiens | place: USA: Saint Louis, MO | collected 2012-04-20 | reverse complement strand
GTTTGCCGTTACACCATTCGCCGTAGTCGACGGTGTCGGACATCATCACCCACTGGATTGGCGTCACCAGCTGGTGCAGTACGCCAATGATGAAGATAAAGACGAACATGGTGATTTCGGCGTCCATCGGTACGAAGAACATCGCCACGCTGAGCACCGCCAGGAGGGCGTTGGTCCACCAGAAGACGCTGACTTTGCATTTCCAGTCGGTCAGCGGTTTCGCCAGCGCCGAGCCAATCAGGTTGCCGACGCAGTAGGTGGTGAGGAAGACGGTGAACAGCGCCGCCGAGCCCATGATCCAGGTGGTGTAGTACATCATCGCGCCGCCGCGAACGCAGACCGCGAGGATATTGAGGATGGTGAGCACGCCAACCACCCGCCACTGGTCGTTGCGCCAGATATCGCGCAAGTCTTCACGCATCGAAGTGCTGCTCGGCGGCGCTTCGACACGCTCTTTGGTGGTGAAAAAACAGAAGGCCAGCATCAGGAAGGCGACCACCGACAGCACCGCGATGCCGCCCTGGAAGCCGAGCGCTTTGTCTTCGCCGCCGATAAAGTTGACCAGCGGCATCATCAGCACGGTGGAGAGCATGCCCCCCGCCGTCGCCAGCACGAAGCGCCAGGACTGCAGCGAGATGCGCTGCGTCGGGTTGTCGGTGATCACGCCGCCCAGCGCGCAGTAGGGGATATTCACCACGGTGTAGAGCAGGGTCAGCAGCGTGTAGGTCACGGCGGCGTAGATCAGCTTGCCGTTGTGGCTTAAATCCGGCGAGCTGTAGGCCAGCACGCAGACGAGGCCGAACGGGATGGCGCCGAAGAGGATCCATGGGCGGAACTTACCCCAGCGGCTGCGGGTACGGTCGGCAAGCAGGCCCATGCACGGGTCAGAAATCGCGTCCAGCGCGCGCGCCAGCAGGAACATGGTGCCTACAAAGCCGGCGGGGATACCAAAAATATCAGTGTAGAAAAACATCATGTATAACATGACGTTATCAAAAATGATGTGGCTGGCGGCGTCACCCATGCCGTAGCCAATTTTCTCTTTGACGGACAAAATATGATCTTTCATATGCGCACTATTCCCTTAGCGGCACCGCGGATTGGTACCGGTTACGATTTTTGTAAACCTTTGCCGCAGTAAGATGAATTGCGATATCTCGTTATCAGATTACGTTTCTTGTTTTCTGTGATCGTGGTAGGGAATCAGGGAGTGAAAAAGTGTAACTCACGGATTTTGTGAGGATTTGTCCAGGACTGTTCTGTAAAGTCCAGTTTTAACAGTAAAAAAGTGCGTTTAGGTATGTGGTAAACGGCTGAAAGTAGCTATAATGCGCCCCGCCTCCATGTAGCAATCGAGGCGCGGAAGATCGTCATCTCCGGTGAGGTGGCTGGACTTCAAATCCAGTTGGGGCCGCCAGCGGTCCCGGGCAGGTTCAACTCCTGTGATCTTCCGCCAAAATTGCTCCGCCGCTATCCAAGAACGCATAAAAATCCATTTATTTTCAATATACAAAGTAAATAACTCATCCGTAACCATCCGCCAAGTTCTCACTGAATCCAAGATAAATATGTATTGTGATGCGTATAGATTTTTTATACACATTTTTGACTTATACACATTGCACTGACAGACATACAAATCAAACGAGCAAAGCCTCAAGACAAACCCTACACAATGAACGATGGACAAGGCATGTCATTGCTTATCAATCCCGATGATTCGAAGGGCTGGCGGTTCCGTTTTCGCCTTGCTGGAAAAGCGCGGTTAATGTCATTTGGCAGCTACGACTTGATAAGCCTCGCTGAAGCTCGTGAAAAGCGCGAGGTCGCCCGCAAGCAAGTTGCTAATGGCATTGATCCGGTTGAGGAACGGAAAGCGAAAAACTGGCACAGCAGCTTTCAACAGAAAACTCATTCGAAGCCATAAGCCGCGAATGGCATGCAAACAAAGCCGACCGCTGGACAGTGGCATACCGAGACGAAATCATTAAGACCTTCGAACAAGATGTTTTCCCGTTCATCGGCAAACGTCCTATCGGTGAGATCAAACCTTTAGAATTGCTTGAAGTGCTGCGACGAATAGAGAAACGTGGAGCACTGGAGAAAACACGCAAGGTACGCCAGCGGTGCGGAGAGGTTTTTCGCTACGCGATCATAACTGGCCGAGCTGAATACAACCCTGCCCCTGATTTAGCTATCGCATTGGCCGTGCCGAAGCAAAAGCACCATCTTTTTTATCTGCCGAAGAATTACCTCATTTTATCAGAGATCTTGAAGCCTATACCGGCAGCATCATCACCAAAAATGCCACTAAAATAGTTATGCTTACTGGTGTAAGAACGCAGGAAATGCGCTTTGCTACGTGGGATGAAATTGATTTAGAAAAGGCAATTTGGGAAATGCCAGCAGAACGGATGAAAATGCGTAGGCCTCACATTGTCCCTTTATCTACTCAAGTGATTGAACTCTTTAAGCAGCTAAAGCCTATTACCAGTAATTATACTTACATTTTTATCGGCAGGAATAACCGCAGTAAGCCAATTTGCAAAGAAAGTGTGACACAAGTCATTGAGCGACTTGGTTATAAAGGACGTGCAACAGGTCACGGATTTAGACACACAATGTCGACTATACTACATGAACAGGGATTTGATAGTGCATGGATTGAAATGCAACTCGCGCATGTGGATAAAAATAGTATTCGAGGAACATATAACCATGCTCAATACCTTGAAAGAAGAAGGGAAATGCTTCAGTGGTATAGCAGCTATCTTTTAAAGTAATAATTTCCATTAAGGAATTAGAATGAAAATAATATCTTTATTTAATCATAAAGGTGGTGTTAGCAAGACAACTACGACTTTTAACATGGGGTGGATGCTAGCTAATCTCGGCTATAAAGTTTTAATAGTTGATGCTGATCCACAATGTAATTTGACAGCCTTAGCGTTGGGCTATTCGACCACTGATGACTTTGATAAAATCTATAAAAACAATCCGAACTGTGATATTTATAGTTGCATCAAACCTGTTGTAGATGGTTCTTTAGGAAAAGTTATACCATCCGACCCATTAGACACAACAAATCCAAATTTAAGTTTATTGTGTGGTAGCATCTATTTATCAGAAATTGAAACGCAGATTGGAGTTGCGCTAACAACCAGCGCTGCTATCCCCGCAATTAGAAATATCCCCGGCAGTATAGGGGCTTTTTTGCGTGAGACAGCACGGAAACATGAATTTGATTATGTCCTTGTTGACATGAGCCCCAGCGTTGGTGCATTGAATGAATGTCTCTTAATGTGCAGTGACTATTTTATAGTTCCTACATCTCCAGATTTCTTCTGTGCTCAGGCAATAAAGTCACTCGCGCAAGTTCTTCCCAGATGGAACAGCGAGATAAATAGTTTTAGAGATAGCAAAATACTATATCCATTCCCTATTGAACCTCCGAAATTCATCGGGTTTATATCTCAGAAGTATCGTCCAAGGAACAATTTACCAGTAAAATCTTTTCAAAGATGGATTGATATCATCAAAGATGAAGTCACTAATACATTAATACCAGCTTTAAATCCTATCAACATGTCAATTTCAGTTGCTGATTTTGAAAATGCCTGTCCGACAAAAGAGCCTTTTAATTTGGCGAATATTTCAGATTTTAACTCACTAATTGCTCAATCTCAAAAACATAGCACCCCGGTATTTGCCCTATCAGATGCGCAAATAGAGCAAAATGGAGTAATACTGGATACAATGAAAGAAAACAGAGAAGAGTTCAAAAATAATTTTAGCGAGTTAGCTCGCTCAGTTGCTACGTTGGCAAATTGACAATACTTAGACCGAGGCTACTTTTAGCTCGGTCTAAAATATTTCATTTAGTGAATTTGGATAAATAGCATATCAATCGCAATGATCTAGAATGAATTTTACCCACAGAGCATATCTATAATCACCTACTTTTATTGAGTAAGTTTCCACGTTATCAAGTCGGTGTGACTCTTGCTTTGAATAGTAAAAGATTAATTCCCCACCTTCCCAATTACATACTATCTTCCTTAAATAAACTTCATTAGAAACTGCCAAAACATAGAAGTCAGCTTCACATGGAAACCTTGAATTTAGATATCTAGTTGCCTCCATAAACAATAAAACTATATCTATGAAATCTTCTGCTTCCTCAAGAGTTGCATCTCGATACTCGTGCTCAATTTCATTTCTTATTTTATTTATTTTATCTATTATTCTAGGTCTGACTATTCCAATTCCTTCTAGGAAATCCATCTTTTTTGGAAAGTTCTTTAGATTTTTCTGGAAGTAGTCATCACCACAAAAAGCTCGACAAAGAATATCCACTCTCATATGCAATGCCGATTTTGCATTTCGCACGGCATTATTCAGATTTCGGCGCTCACTTCCTGAATTCAAATCATCAATCGCATCTTGTAAGTATGTATTAGGTTTCAAATAATCCTTTTTACCTATATAGCTCCAGCAACAATCTGGATAAACGTCCTCGTCCAAATCATCAGGAATCAACACAATATGCCCTCCTAAGAATAGAGTTATAATTATTTTCTTCACGTACTTTCAGAGTAAATTTACCGAGATTTTATATTACACAAAAAAAAATAATGCTAATCCCGATTGATTAACTCACAATTGCAGTAATCATAGTGTATCTGTGTCTCACAATGCTTTCATTGACCCTGTGACTTAATTTAACCCAAAGTTAGTAGATGTATGACCAGCACGCAATGTTTTTCCCTCCTCGTCTGCACGCTTCGTGAGTCTGTTTTCATGTAAGCGCATGGCGTGGCTCAAGCTGCAACAGGCCTGAATGCATCAGATGAATGCATGGACAGGAGATAAGTGCTTTAAGAGGCAACAATATCAACGTCGAAATAACTGATTTCCCTCATCCGCTGTGTTGTGCTTTCTTATCCCTCACCTGACAGCCTCAGAGGCTCGCCACGCCCTCGAACAGCAACGCACCATCCACCGACACTCCCGCGAACCCGCGCAGCGCAGCGACGCGCTCAGGCAGTCAAATTAAATATCATTAAATAAATACTTTACCGCTGGCGCGCAGTGCTTTTGTAAGCATCCCGGTAAAGCGGACCATTCACATTTAGAGATCTTCCTGCATAACTGATTATGCTCCTGGAGGAGATCGCCATGCGCAAAGCCCGATTCACCGAACACCAGATCATTGCCGTTCTGAAGTCCGTCGAAGCCGGACGCACCGTCAAAGATGTGTGCCGCGAAGCCGGGATTTCTGAGGCCTCGTACTACAACTGGAAAGCGAAGTTCGGCGGTATGGATGCCTCTGATATCAAAAAGATGAAGGACCTCGAAGATGAAAACCGCCGATTGAAACAGATGTTTGCGGACCTGAGTCTCGAGTGCCGCGCATTGAAAAGAGCATGGTGTGATGCTGGAGTTTATCAGGCCCGGCAAGCCAACGCAGAATGCCTTTATCGAACGGTTCAACCGGACATACAGAACAGAAATACTGGATTTTTATCTGTTCAGAACACTGAATGAAGCACGGGAAATTACAGAGCGCTGGCTGGCTGAATATAACGGCGAGCGCCCCCACGAATCCCTGAATAACCTGACACCGGAAGAGTACCGACTGATGGCTGAAACCCCGGAAATCTCAAAAAATGCGTGGAACTAAAACGGGTGTGCTTACAGGGAAACGCTGGAAACCCATGCGCCTAACTTCTGGCGCTGACTCGACCGGGCGGCCAGTGGCAACCCGACAAAACGCGACGTGATCCTGGCCGCGCTGTTTATGGTGCTGGCGAACCGCTACGACAGGCAGCTCTTTCTCGAAGTGACCGGGCCGGGCGGCAGCGGGAAAAGTATTCTCGCCGAAATTGCCACGATGCTGGCCGGAGAGGATAACGCGACGTCAGCCGATATCGACACGCTGGAAGACCCCCGCAAGCGTGCCTCCCTGATTGGCTTCTCGCTTATTCGTCTGCCTGACCAGGAGAAATGGAGCGGTGACGGTGCCGGACTCAAGGCCATCACCGGTGGCGATGCGGTCTCCGTTGACCCGAAATACCAGAATCCCTACTCGACGCATATTCCGGCGGTGATTCTGGCGGTCAACAATAACCCGATGCGCTTCACCGACCGCAGCGGCGGCGTGTCACGCCGACGGGTAATCATCCACTTCCCGGAGCAGATAGCCCCGGAGGAGCGCGACCCGCAGCTCAGGGATAAAATCGCCCGCGAGCTGGCCGTGATTGTGCGCCAGTTAATGCAGCAGTTCAGCAACCCGATGAGTGCCCGCGCCCTGCTCCAGTCGCAGCAGAACTCCGACGAGGCGCTGAGCATCAAGCGCGACGCTGACCCGACATTTGATTGTTGCGGCTATCTGGAGGCACTGCCGGAGCCCGACGGGATGTATATGGGGAACGCGAACATTATCCCGCGCCAGCCGCGTCTGTATCTGTATCACGCCTATCTGGTGTATATGGAGGCCCACGGCTACAGGAATGCGCTCAGCCTGACCATGTTCGGCAAGGGGCTCTCAGCCATGCTGAAAGAGTACGGTCTGAATTATGAGAAACGCCGCACAAATCAGGGTATGCAAACCAATCTCGCCCTCAGGGAGGAAAGAAACGCCGACTGGCTGCCGAAGTGCGATGAACCCACCGCAACATAACCTACCCGGACCGGCATTGCCGGTCTTTTTTTACCTGCACACCGGGCAGAGTGAACAGTAAAGTGTTCACTGTTCACCGAGTATTAACCACATAACATCATGAAAATAAACAATAAAAATACCGAGCAAACAGTTTTCCCAGGAAAAACTTTTTACCCTCAAAAGTTATCAGACCGTTCAGTACCAGGAGCGAACCTTGCTGACATCACAATGTGTTAATCGACCAAGAACAGATCAGTCAGTTTATAATGAGAGTGGGTTGTCAAAAGTTGCCGGTCCGCGATTACCACCAACGAGGGTTCTTGACTGTTCTCACTCTAAGTTGCAGTTGCTTCAGTCTGACAACGTAATAGTAGAACGTGTTTTTATGACCTAACGTCAATCAAATCTGCAATAATTTTCAATGAAATATTTTGCGCTACACACTATTGTAGATATTCCAATGTACGCATAACATGCTTGTGCTTTTCTGCAAAATCTTGCGTCGTCTGAAATTAAGAAGTTTGCTCCAATGGCTGCAACGACATGTTGCATGTCGTTATGCGAAGATTTAAAACGGTCCTTTTTCTCTGTGACCTTAGTAAAATCATCAGAGTAATATCCGGCCCAATTCATTAAACAATAAGCACGTGCACTATCAGACTGTGGCGTTTTCTCAAAATAATCATTTAGATTAAAGGTGCTATTTTCAGTTTGGAATGCAGTCTCTATAAGATTAACAACATCTTTTACATCTGCATTTAGAATATCTAAGCTTTTGATCTTGGGCAGTTGGCGGAAAGGGATCGGACCTAACTGCTGATTACAAGCAACAAGTGGGGGTGTAATCTGTAAAGAGTTTGCTAGTAACTTCTTGAAATTACTATGCAAATCAATAATTGTTTGTTGTAGTTCATTTGGCAAAGTCAACACATCAATAGAGTCTAATTGTTTCCCGGCACACTCAAACATATTATTTAAGCTTTCATTGACTTGATTATTTATATCATCAAAGCTTTCGCTCACATTAATTCCTGATATTTTCCTCGAAAATAATTCTGCAGAAGTAATTATTGAATCAATACCCAACTCGGAATTTTCTTTTTGAATTTGCAAAAAAGATTTCCAGATTTTTTCAGGAACAATATCGGTTAATTGGTTAGATTTTGGTTCGATGTATGCTGCATCGAGTTCAGCCAATAGTTCAATATGTTCTTTTTTATACTCATCATTTTTTATTTGAGATATTTCTTGAAGTGTTACGTAAGAATAAACAGTAATAATTTCGGATGATTTTAAAGCGGCTTTTATCTTTATGTACTCATCAAGTTTCATTTCGTCAATTTTTCGTTGGCGTAAATTGCTTAATGTATTCTGGTCTAAATAGATGAGATAGCTCATGTAGTCATTATCCTTACGAATAATTCAGTGGTGCATACTTTGACTTCAATAATTACAGGGCATACGTTCTCAGTTGAGCGATAATACTTTCTTATTTTATTAGTTTCAATATGCTACATACATTTGCTCTGATGGATTTACATTCTAGAATGGCTATCGTTTTTTTTATCTCATTGCACTTATTTAATTTTGCATTAGAAACTAATAACTTGAAGTTATTTATCAGTTTATTTTTTGGCTCAGCACGATGTAGTTTAAATAGTTTGAATAATCCGGTTTTTTGATAGTCATATCCATACTTTGACAAAAAAGCCATTAAGATGTAATGAAAGCAGTTGACTAACTGCCATTTATTACATGATTTGTCATTCATTATTTTAGAAATGTAAATGCGAACCCCTTCATAATTCATGTTTTTATTTTCCTTAAATTCCAGAAAGGTAATAACACCTGTCTCAGAATACATATTCTCAACCATGCTAATAAGTTCATCCTTGAAAAAATGATCAGTTGCCTGTTCATTGTCATAACCTGTGCCGTTCAACATTGACGCATCACAGAATACATTCTGCATCGTTTTTATATACTTAACAAAAAATAAATCGTTTTTTTCTGATAAGGTAACATCAAGATATATTAATTCTCTTTCGAACTTGATACACCATGCATAAAAAGCTAAAAAGCGATAGCAGAAAGATTGTAGATAATATTTGTCATTTAGAATATCAGTATCGCTAAAGTTGTGCCACCCTTTTATACAATTACCTGAGAAGTTCCATAATCTGTGGTTCAGTGATTCAGCAGAGTCAAGCAAGGGCATTTTATGCTTAGAAATTGCTTCTTTTATTTTCTTTTTTTGCTCATAGTCGTGCTCAACTTTAATCTTGTATTTGAGAAAGTATTTATTCCAAAAAGGTGTACAAATTCCTTTAACTATAAATAAAGCAATAGTGGTGCCTGTAGATATCAATGCTACTGTAACCGCAGAGGTTGAGATGATTTCTGACATAATATGCCTTGTCGATATATGTTTAGTCTTTTGGTCGAGGATCGTTTAAGAATATATTATCGATAAAGTGAAAATATATAATGAAAACAGATTATTGAAAGCAACACTTTTAAACAAAACTGGCACTCGAACAGTAAAGTAACTATCCCAATATTTTGTGATAAATGCAAGTTGAAACTCATGGTATCTTCTGCAACTTAGCATCTCGATCACGAAGGCTCATCTGTCGTAGATAGATAAACTAATAAATATGATAATTACCGCTTTCGCTCACAGCAGACTATAGCGCTTGTACCTATAGCCTGTGAAGGTGAACAGTAAAGTGTTCACCAACTATTAACCACATAAACATATGAATACTAGACATAAATGCGTAGTGAACAGTGTGAACAGTTTTTTCCAAAAAAAGTCTTTTAGATGAGTTCGGTCACTGGTGCTTTATCTATAGATAGCTTGTCAGTCAAGCAAATATGTATAGAGATACGTATTAAAAATAAATCACCAATCAATAATGATCAATAAATACAATAAATTACACATCAAAAACCACTCCTGTGATCTTCCGCCAGTTTGCCTCTGCTCCCCCAAAGCCACGCCATACCAACCTGAGCACCCCCAAACTCATCATCCCAGCCAATCATTTTCATCCAAACCCTGCGTTATTTTGTCTCTCGCAAACCCGTTACACTGGCGCGGTGGCCGCGTGCCGTTGCCAACCGAAACAGGAGAGCCATAATGACCCCCGAACTCAGACACTGTTTTTCCATTACCATCCAGGTTGATAAACCGATAATTGTCTCCCGCAGCCCGCAGACCGGTAAGCGCCAGCTGATCCCGATTATCGGCGGCAGCGTCTGCGGTCAGCTTCGCGGCCACGTGCTGCCCGGCGGCGTCGACAGCCAGATAATCGAACCCAACGGCACCTGCAGGCTGTCCGCCCGCTATGCCCTGCAGGTGGCGGAAGGGACCGTCTATGTGGAAAACAATGGCATCCGCCGGGTGCCGGCCCAGTATCATGACCAGCTATTCGCCGACGATATGCGCTTTTTTAGCGATATTCCGCCAGAAGCCATCTATTTTCGCACCGTGCCCACCTTTGAGGTGGATACCCCCGCGCTCAGCTGGCTAACCACCTCGCTGTTTATCTGCGCCGGTGGCCGGACCCAGGATGGGGTAATGCTCGATTTCTATCAGGTGGGCTGATTTTCACTTTCTGCATATAACTGTTATTGCCGTTAGCCCGTTTTTCCCCTCCCGGCAGCGGTCTACTATCGCGTCATCTTTTCATTCACCCGAATCACAGACCGGAGCAGTTATGAAAGCTATCGCCATTACTCAAGCCGCCGCTGACGGCAACAACATCCCTTCTTTAACTGAGATCGACCTGCCGGTCCCCACCGCCCACGGGCGTGACCTGCTGGTCGCCGTGAAAGCCATCTCGGTCAATCCGGTAGACACCAAAGTGCGCGCCGGCTTCCAGGGCGACACACCGCGGGTGCTGGGCTGGGACGCCGTTGGCGTGGTGCAGTCCGTCGGTGAGGAGGTGACGTTGTTCGCCCCGGGTGATGAGGTCTGGTACGCCGGCGCGCTGGGCCGGGCCGGCAGCAACAGTGAATATCAGCTGGTGGACGAGCGCCTGGTGGCGCACAAACCGCGCACCCTCGATAACGCCGCTGCCGCCGCGCTGCCGTTGACGGCGATCACCGCCTGGGAGCTGCTGTTTCACCGTCTCGGCGTTAAGGAAGGCGGCAATGCGGGCGACACGCTGCTGATCGTCGGCGCGGCGGGCGGCGTGGGGTCAATCCTGACCCAGTTGGCCAGCAAACTGACCGCCATGACGGTGATCGGCACCGCCTCGCGTCCGGAGAGCCAGCAGTGGGTCCGCGAGGCGGGCGCGCACCATGTGATCGATCACAGCAAGCCGCTCGCCAACGAGCTGGCGCGCATTGGCATCAGCGCGGTGACCCATGTCGCCAGCCTGACCAACACCGAGCAGCACTTCAACGCGCTGATCGACGCCCTCGCCCCGCAGGGCAAGCTGGCGCTGATTGATGACCCGGAGACCCTCGACGTGGTGCCGCTGAAAGCGAAAAGCCTGTCCCTGCACTGGGAATTTATGTTCACCCGTTCAATGTTTGAGACGGATGATATGATCGCCCAGCATCAGTTGCTCACCCGCGTGGCGGCGCTGATCGACAGCCACACGATCAAAACCACCCTCGGCGAACACTACGGCGCCATCACCGCCGCCAATCTGCAGAAAGCGCATCGCCAGCTGGAAACCGGGCGTGCCGTCGGCAAGATTGTGCTCGAGGGGTTTTAAGATGATATCGCTTATCGCCGTGCTCAAGGCGAAACCGGGCCAGACGGACGCCCTGCGCCAGGCCCTGCAGGCGCTGCTCCTGCCGACAAGACAGGAGCCGGGCAATCTCGACTACGCCCTGTTTCAGCTGCGCGACGCGCCGGACACCTTCTACATGCGCGAGGCGTGGCAGGGACAGGACGCCCTCGATGCGCATGTCGCGATGCCCTATTTTCAGGCGTTTATGACGCAAATGGAGTCCCTGCTGGCTGAGCCGCTGCGGCTGGACTACCTGACGGCGATTGAGCCTTAGCAGGTTCGATTCACGAGGGGTGGGAAAATCACGCCCCTCCGCCGCACGGGCTTAAAAGTGGGCGGGAAGCGGGTGAGCAATGGTCCTCAGCACACCGCGATGGATCGTAATATAATCACCTTTACGCAGCTCCGACAGAATCGACATAATGCGGCTACGCGACAAGTTGGTACGGCGCTGAATAAAGCTCAGGACGTTGATTTGGCGACGATATGCCTCCGGATAGTCCGCCAGCTCTGTTAGCAGGGTTCGCACCATCAGGTAAGAATCCACCCCCATCATCTCCTGCGAACGCATGCTCAACACCATCAGCCGCTGCGCCAGAACATGGGCCATCTCCTGCCACAAGTTTTGCGCATTGAGGATCTCGACCGCGGCCTGATGCGCTATCCAGTGTCCGCGCAAATCTGTCTCAGCAAACAGAGAGCAGTGGTGTTTTTCCGGAATACCGTTAAAGACGCCGTAACCATCGATTAATCCCAATAGCGAAGGGGAAAATATCGTTGATATCACCATGTTGTTTTCCGCATGGCATAGCGAGGCAATCCCCTCTTCGAGCAGAATTAATCCGGATTCAGCCTGGGTCGGCGGAAAACGATAATAGGTCGATCGCGGCAGCGCAAAGGGTGAGCTGGCGGGCAGGAACGCTGATAACAGGGATTCCACCGCGAATAACGGCTTTGTCTGTCTTCCGTAATAAAAAGACGGTAACGCCTGGTCGGTAGAGAGGCTGGCTGCAGGTATCGACATGGTTTTATGCCATCGGTCAGGTTGAAAAAGTGATTCGTTGAGAATCATAGTATCAACAGGTGAAATAACGAATAAAAGACAAGACGTTACGGGGATAAAAAGAGTGTAAGCATCATTATCTGCAATAACTATTTATCTTTATTCTACAGGAATAAATAATACTATTTGCCGTAAATACCTATAAGGCTTAGCGGCGATAAAGATAAGGCCACCTTATTATTTACTGCGCTGGCTAACGCCGCGCCTGAGGGTTTCTCAACCGCTTTCCCCCTCGCATCTCGGCCAGTCCAGGCTACGCTTATCGATGCCACTGACCACCCGCTTTCCCCTCCCGTTCTATTGAGTCCATTCATCAAGAAGAGGTTTCGCTATGCTGATCAACGCTATTGGTACCTACTCCGCCAGCCAGCCGCTGGAATCAATGGCCATCACCCGCCGCGAGCCGGGGCCACAGGATGTACAGATCGCCATCGCTTACTGCGGCGTCTGCCACTCCGATCTCCACCAGGCGCGTTCGGAATGGGCGGGAACGCTCTATCCCTGCGTGCCGGGGCATGAAATTGTGGGTCGGGTGACCGCGGTCGGCAACGCCGTCTCGCGCTACGCCGTCGGCGATCTGGTGGGCGTCGGCTGCATGGTCGATAGCTGCCAACAGTGCGAAGAGTGCGCTGAGGGGCTGGAAAACTACTGCGACCACATGGTGCTGACCTATAACGGCCCGACCCAGGACGCGCCGGGCCACACTCTGGGCGGCTATTCCCAGCAGATCGTGGTCAAAGAACACTACGTGCTGCGGATAACCCATCCCGAAGCGCAGCTGGCCGCCGTCGCGCCGCTGCTGTGCGCCGGGATCACGACATACTCGCCGCTGCGCCACTGGCACGTCGGGCCGGGTAAAAAAGTCGGCGTGGTCGGCATCGGCGGCCTCGGGCATATGGGGATCAAGTTGGCCCACGCCATGGGGGCCCACGTGGTGGCCTTTACCACCTCCGAATCCAAGCGTAATGCGGCCAGAGCGCTGGGCGCCGATGACGTGGTGGTGTCGCGCAACGACGACGAAATGGCGGCCCACGTCAAAAGCTTCGATTTTATCCTCAACACCGTGGCGGCGCCGCACAATCTCGATGCCTTCACCACGCTGCTGAAACGCGATGGCACCATGACCCTCGTAGGCGCTCCGGCCACGCCGCATCCGTCGCCGGAAGTGTTCAATCTGATCTTCCGCCGCCGGTCAATTGCCGGCTCGATGATCGGCGGTATCCCGGAAACCCAGGAGATGCTCGACTTCTGCGCCGAACACGGCATCGTCGCCGATATCGAGCTGATCCGCGGCGATGAGATCAACGAAGCCTGGGAAAGAATGGTCAAGGGTGACGTGAAATACCGCTTCGTAATCGACAGTGCGACCCTCGCCGGCTAAGCGCCGCGGCGAAAGGTGCGCCGCCACTCCGCCGGGCTGACGCCAAAGCGCGCTTTAAACTGCTGGCGCCAGGTGACCGCTGAAAGATAACCCACCGCCTCCGCCACCTGCTCGACCGGCAGATCGCCCGCCTCAAGCAGAGTCTGGCTGCGGCGCAGACGTTCCGCGGTCAGCCAGTCGGTAATACTCATCCCGGTCGCCCGGGCGAAGTGGCGGGTCAGGGTACGGCGGCTCATCGCCACCACCCGGGCCAGCGAATCGAGACTGTGCGGCTCGGCAATATGCTGCTGGAGATAATCCAGCAGGCAGTTAATCCGCGCATCGCGGGTGTTTTTCGGCACCGGCTGGGCGATAAACTGCGCCTGGCCGCCTTCGCGGTGCGGCGAAACAATCATCCGCCGGGCGATCTGGTTGGCCGCGAGGCTGCCGAAACGCTGGCGGATGAGGTAGAGGCAGCAGTCCAGCGCCGCTGCGGTGCCCGCCGAGGTGATCACTCGCTGGTCATCGACATACAGGGCATTGATATCCAGTTGCACCTGCGGAAACCGGCGCTGGAAATCCTGCTCGAACTCCCAGTGGGTCGCCGCTCGCCTGCCGTCCAGCAGCCCGGCGTAGCCGAGGACAAACGCGCCGAGACACAGGCCGACAATCTCCGCGCCGTTATCCCGCGCCCGCACCAGGCTATCAAGCAGCGCCTGCGGCGGACGCCGATCGACCTCGCCCCAGTAAGGCACCACCACGATATCCGCCTGTTCCAGCGCGGCGAAATCGCCGGTGGCGTACAGCGCAAAACCATCGCGGGCGCGCAGCAGCCCCGGCCGCTCGGCGCAAATGTGCAGATTAAAGCGTTTGATTTCAGAGACCGAATCGCCAAACAGCATGCAGGGGACGGCGTAGTGAAACGGGCTAAAGCCCTCTACAGCGACAATCGCCACGTCGGTGAGTTTCATCGTCCTTTCCCCTTGCGCATGTTAATAAACCACGGTTTCCCCATCCTGCGGGATACTCACCACATCGGCAATCTGATTATCCAGCGCATACTGGCGCATCTCTTCCCGGCTCACCAGACAGTGGTTGACCGCCTCGAGGTGGATAGCCATGATTTTCGCTTCCGGCAGGGCGAAGTGCACGTTAAGAAGATCTTCCTTGCCCATGATTATCGGGCCAAAGCCGATGACGTGGGCGTAGCCGGCGTTCAACACCACCACGTCCGGGCGCAGCTTCAGCAGGTCGGCTGCAATGTCATCACGCCAGATAGTATCCCCCATCAGCCACAGCGTCTTCTCCTGCGGATGGCGAAACACCACGCCGCAGGCTTCTCCCAGGCGCTCAGCCATCGCCGGCACCGCGTAGGTCCGGTCGCTGCCGTGTTGGCCGGAGGTGGTTTTCTGCAGGCGCACGCCGGCAAATTCGCTGTCTGCCGACAGCAGGCGCAGATCCTGAAATCCCTGGCTGCGCAGCAGCGCGGCGTCGGCCTCATGCTGGACGAACACCGGTAGGGTTTTCGGGATCGCGGCGATCGCCGCCGCGTCCCAGTGATCGTCATGGGTATGGGTGACGATCACCGCATCAACATCGATAATTTTATCGCGGGAAAACGGTAGCTCGACCAGCGGATTGCGCAGCTCGCTGCGCGCAGTGCCAGGAAAACCTGGCCAGGCGCCCTTGTCAGCCAGCATCGGGTCGATGAGAAATCTTTTCCCGGCGTAGTCAATCCTCTGGGTCGCATTACGGATGTGGGTGATGTTCATGTTGGTGTTCCTCAGTGGGGTCATCTGACGAACATCGTACTGAGTCCGCACTTGGCTCAACAGGGGCATTTGGGCAATGATCGATGGAATCGGGCCAACCTGCGGCGGTTGCCATCCGCCTCCGGCTATGTTGTTCTTAAGGCTCAATTTTTGACAGGAGTGGCAGGATGAAAAAGAAACTGACCGCCGCCGATATGCACGACCCGCAGGTCATCGCCGAGACGCCGTGGTTCAGCATGCGTAAGGTGGGGATTGATGTCGCCTCCGGCGAGCGCCGCGACTTTTATTCCATTCATTACCCGCGCCCGGCGGTGGGGATCGTGGCTATCCAGGATGAGAAAGTACTGCTGATTCGCCACTACCGCTATCTGATCGATCAGGTGGTGTGGGCCATTCCCTCTGGCGGCGTCGATGAAGGGGAAGATCCGGCGGTCGCCGCGCTGCGCGAGCTGCGGGAAGAGACCGGCTGGCAGGCGCAACGCGTCGAGGAGATCATTCGCTTCAACCCCTCCTACGGCAGCAGCGATCAGCTGTTTATCACCTGGCTGGCCACCGGTTTACGCTGGGTGGGGATGGATGCAGATCAGGATGAGGTGATGGAGACCGGCTGGTTTACCTTCGACGAGATAAACCAGCTGATCGCCCGCGGCGAGATGCCGGACGGGCTGTCGCTGGTGCCGCTGCTGCAGCTGATGGCGCAGCGGCGAAGCGGCCCGCTTACGGCTTAAGCATCCGCCAGCGGAACCACAGCTGGGCCACCAGGATCAGCACGCCGCCGATAATCTTCTGTAACGGCAGCTGTTCGCCGTACCACAGCGCGGCGGCAATGACCGTCAGCAGCGGTTCGAGCACCATGATGATCGCGGCGCTGGCCACCGCCGCGTACTTCTGCCCCTTCATCTGCAGACCGAAGCGCAGGCTGGTGGCGATGACAATGCTGGCCACCAGCCAGCCGAGAGTCGGCAGGGTCATCGGCTGGTCCCAGCGTTCAACGGCAGCGGAGATGGTCAACCCGACGATACCGGTGATCGCCAGCTGCACGGTGGTCAGGGGGATCAGCGGTACTTCACGCGCGCAGCGGCTGGTGTAACAGAACCAGATCGACTGCACCAGCGCCGTCAGCAAAAACCAGCCCTGGCTGGGGTGGAAGGCTATCGGCATATGCAGACTGAGCAGCCCCAGGCCTACCACCGCGATCGGCAGGCACTCCCACCAGGCGCGAGGCGGGCGCACCTTCATCATCACCCACGCGGTTAGCGGGACGAACATCATCGACAGGCTCATGATAAACGCCCCTTCGCCGAGCGACGCCGTCGTGGAGACCGAATAGATCCACAGGCAGAGGTTGAGCGCAAACCAGAGTCCGCTGATGATGAGTTTGGGCCAGTGCTGCTTTTGCGGGCGAAAACCGCGGCAGAACGGCAGCAGAAGCAGCGCGGCGAAGAAAAAGCGCAGCCCAAGGAACGCGAATACCGGCATGCCGGCGATCGCCTCGCGGGAAAAAATCCAGCCGCAGGCGGCAATCACCGTCGCGGCAATCAGCAGCAGGTCAGCCTGCCGTTGGCGTACCATACGCGCCTCTCCCTGTGTGTAGGCTTACCAGCCCGGCACCGCGCCGCCGTTGAAGATAGTCTCTGCCGCCTTCGCCACCTCCGGCGACTGGTACGACTGCATAAACTCCTTCACGTTTTCCGCGTCTTTATTGTCTTCCCGGGTCACGATGATGTTCACGTAGGGCGAGTTTTTATCTTCGATAAAGATGCCGTCACGAACCGGCGACAGCCCGGTTTGCTGCAGGTAGGTGGTGCTGATGATGGCCACATCGACTTTGGGATCGTCGAGTACGCGCGGCAGTTGCGCCCCTTCCAGCTCCATAATTTTCAGGTTACGCGGGTTGTCGGTGATATCCACCGCCGTCGGCAGCAGGCCGGTCCCGGCTTTGAGGGTAATCAACTTCTCTTTTTGCAGCAGCAGCAGCGCCCGCCCGAGATTGGTCGGGTCGTTGGGGATGGCGATCGTCGCGCCGTCTTGCAGTTCGGCGACTGACTTGATCTTGCGCGAATAGCCGGCCATCGGGAAGACGAAGGTATTGCCGATCGCCACCAGATGATAGTTATGCGCTTTATTGTCCTGCTCAAGGAAAGGCCGATGCTGGAAGACGTTGGCGTCCAGATCGCCGGCGTTGGTCGATTCGTTAGGCAGCAGCGAGCCGCTGAATCCCACCAGTTCGACGTCCAGACCGTACTTCTCTTTGGCCACCTTCTTCGCCACTTCCGCCACATCCTGCTCGGCGCCGTTAATCACGCCGACCTTAATGTGCTTCGCTTCATTACCCTTTTGGTCGCAGCCGACCAGCGCCAGACCCGCCAGCATCACTGCGGCGGCGGCCCGTAAACGTAATCTCATCCTCTTCACCCTGTCTGTCCTGACTGTCATTGTTTTTTTCGTGCAAAACTATAGCGACTTTCGGGTCGGGTAATAAACAGCAAACCACGCAACTGGAAATAAAATCATCTTCGCGAAACGCGAGGCGCTAGCCCCGTCGCCACTCGCCCGGCGTCACGCCATAGCGCATTTTGAAGCGCTTCGAGAAGGACGCCAGCGACTGAAAGCCGCAGCGTTCGGCAATGACCTCGAGGTTGGTCTGACGCTCCAGGCGCAGCAGCCGGGCGGCCAGCGCCATTCGCAGCTGCGACAGCCACGCCTGCGGCGTCAGGTGATAAACGCGGGCAAAATGACGGGCAAAGGTGGCCCGCGAAAGAAAGGCACGGGCGGCCATGGTTTCCAGCGTCCACGGCTGCTCCGGGGTCGCCATCACCGCCAGCACCGCCGGCATCAGGCGTTCATCGCTCATCAGACGCAGCAGTCCACCGGGCGGCTGTTGCTCACCAAGCAGCATGCGCAGCAGGAGCACCAGCAGCGTATCGCCGAGGCTGCGCACGATAGCGCTGCCGCCGGGACGCTGCGCCAGGCTCTCGCGCACCAGTATATTAAGCAGCGCGTCCAGCTCCTGGCAGTCTTCACGCGCATCGGTATGGAGATGGATCAGCGTCGATGCTTCACTGAACAGCCAGCTGACGTGCGGACCAAAATAGAATTCGCCGCACAGCATCTCCAGCGCCCCCTCCGCCGGGCCGACGCGCATTTCCGTCACCGTGCCGTTAAACCGGTGCGCTACCGGCAGCACCTGGCCCCACTCCACCAGGCTCTCCATCAGATGCGGCGAACCGTACGGCAGGAGGACCACATCTCCCGCGCGCAGGTGATGAGTCTGGCCGCCGACGTTGAGCCGCCCCTCGCCGCGCAGCACCACGTGCCAGGGCACCACGCCGCTGCGCATTTGCTGGTGCCCGGCCTGCCAGCGGCCGCCGAAGCGACAGTGCAGGTTCACTTCGCAGCGCGGCGCCAGCAGCGCCAGCAGATGACTGAGACTGTCCATGCTTCTCCTGAGACGATAAGACAAAAAGGTGAGACGAAGACCGCCAGTCTAGCATGCGGCAAGCGCCTAAGATGACCCCATTGCCAACACACCCTCGATAACAACAGGAGTTAACCATGAGCCGTTTAGCAGATATCCGTGAACAAGACGCCACCGGCAAAGCCGCCGATATTTTCGCCGGGATCAAAAAAGCGATGGGCAAAGTGCCGAACGCCTATCTCACCATCGGCGGCCACTCGCCGGCGGCGCTGCAGCAGGCGCTGGCGCACAATGCGATGCTCCATAAAGGCAGCCTCAGCGCCCAACAGCTGGAAGCGATTAACCTGTCGGTCAGCGAAGCCACCGGCTGTGACTACTGTCTGGCCGCGCATACCCTGATGGCGAAAAAAGCCGGCTTCAGCAGCGAACAAATCCACGCCCTGCGCCGCGGGGAGTATGCGGAAGAGGCGCAGCTTGATGCGCTGGTGAAATTCGCGCAGACCCTGGTGACCACCACCGGTACGCTGCCGGAAGCCGACGTCGCCGCGCTGCGCAACGCCGGTTTTAGCGACCAGCAGGTGATTGAGATTATCAGCGCCATCAGCGCCATCCTGTTCACCAACATGGTGAACCGGGTTAACGACACGGTGGTCGACTTCCCGAAAGCCGATTAATCCGTTGCGCCGCGCCGGTTTTACAGCCCCAGATCGCTGAGCCCCGGATGATCGTCCGGGCGGCGCCCCTGGGGCCAGTGGAACAGGCGCTCGCTTTCGCTAATTGGCAGGTCGTTGATGCAGGCGTAGCGCGTCTGCATCAGTCCGTGCTTATCAAACTCCCAGTTCTCATTGCCATACGAGCGAAACCAGTTGCCGCTGTCGTCGCACCACTCATAGGCGAAGCGCACGGCAATGCGATTCTCCTGCCATGCCCACAGCTCCTTAATCAGCCGGTATTGCTGCTCCTTGCGCCATTTTCGCTGCAGGAACTCCACAATTTGCCCCCTGCCGTGGACAAATTCGCTGCGGTTGCGCCATTCGCTGTCCACGGTGTAGGCCAGAGCGACTTTTTCGGCATCGCGACTGTTCCAGCCATCTTCCGCGGCGCGGACCTTCTGGATAGCGCTGTCGCGGGTAAACGGCGGTAACGGGGGACGTTGCTCATTCATCAGGAGTCTCCTTTTGAGGCTAATTGCTGCTGCAGGCGCTGATTCTCCTGCTCCAGGTCATGAATACGTTGCTGCAGGTTCTGGCTGTACTCCGCCACCTGCTGCGCGCTGTAGCGCGGCGTAATGTGCTGCGGGCAGTTCCAGTCAAACGCCTGCAAATGAAAAAGAAACAGACGTTCAATGCGGGCGCGATAGTTGGCCGGCGCCACCTGCGCCAGCAGCTGCGGATGGTCCTCTGCCGCCAGGACCTCGACGGTGGCGTAGATTTTCAGCCTGGCACGGCGCGGATAATCCATCAAAAACAGGCAGGCCCGGTCGCTGCCGCGCAGATTGCCGGTAGTGATGTACTGGCGGTTACCGCCGAAATCGGCCATCGCCAGGGTAGTGTCATCCAGCAGATGCAGAAACCCCGGCGGGCCGCCGCGATGCTGAATGTAGGGCCAGCCGCTCTGCGACACCGTCGCCAGATAAAAGCTGTCGCGGGTGGCGATCATCCCCGCTTCGCTGTCGCCGAAGCGGTCGGCCTGGCGGCGACTGTGCGGCGTTTGCCACAGCGAGTCGCTGCCCATTTCATGCTGCACATCCATCACGTCCGGGGTGATGGCGATATCGAGAAAGGTTGCTGCCATAGCGCCTCCTGTTGTCTGGCGCCATCATGGACTGTACTGTGAAGAATGATAATACGGGTAAAGTGGCAATCATCTTTCCGAAAAACGGGAGAATAATGGATCGATTAAGCGCGATGGCGCTGCTGGTGAAAGTGACCGAGCTGGGGAGCATGTCGGCGGCGGCGCGGGCGCTGAATATGCCGTTGACCACCGTCAGCCGCCATATTGGTGAACTGGAGAGCGCGCTGGGCGTGCGCCTGCTGGCGCGAACCACCCGCAAACTGACGCTCACCGACGCCGGGGTCGATTATGTCGCTGCCGCCCGGCGGATCCTTGAGGAGGTGGAAAACGCCGAACGCCAGGCGACGGGCGAATATCAGGAGCCAAAAGGCGAGCTGGTGATCTCCGCGCCAACGATGTTTGGACGCCAGCACGTTCTTCCGGTAATCAGTGAATTTATCGCCCGCTACCCGCAAATTCGCGTCCGTTTGCTGCTCAGCGATCGCAATGCCGACCTGGTGAGCGACCATGTCGATCTGGCGGTGCGGATTGGCGACCTGGCGGACAGCAGCATGGTGGCCACCCGCCTCGGCACCATGCGGATTGTGGCCTGCGCCCATCCGGCGCTGCTGGCGAAATACGGCGAGCCGCAGCGGCCGCGCGATCTGGCGGCGTTGCCGATCATCCGCATTGAATCGCCGATGCCCTATCGCGGCTGGCGCTTTCGCGCCGCTGAGCGCGAGGACCAGCTGATTAACCTGCCGCCGGTGCTATCCGTCACCACGCCAGAGAGCGCCGCCGATGCCGCGCGGCTGGGGGTGGGGGTGGCCCGCTTACTGCACTATCAGGCGCTGGATGGCCTGCGCCACGGGGAGCTCCGTCTGCTGCTGGAAAACGTCGAGCCGGATCCGGCGCCGGTCCATTTGCTGTATACCGCGCGGGATCTGGCGCCGCTTAAGCTGCGGAAATTTATCGATTTTGCCGCGCCGGCGCTGCGTCAGGCACTGCTGCGCATCGCCGGGGCCGCTTAATGCGTCGCGGTCTTCAGCGGTGCCTCCTTTAACAGCCAGGAGAGGACAAACGCCACCGCCATAATGCCGGCCGCCATCAGAAACGCCGCGTGGATCGCCGCGCCGAAGGCGTCGAGGTAGTCGAGGCGGATATCCGCGGGCAGGTGCTGGACCGCCACCGGATTCATTCCCGGCGGCAGCACCGCGCCTTCCGGCAGCAGTTGTTGCAGGTTGCTCTGCAGCACGTGCGTGAACACCGCGCCAAACAGCGCCACGCCGATCGAGCCACCAATCGAGCGGAACAGGGTCACGCCGGAGGTGGCGACGCCGTACATCTGCGCTGGCATCGCGTTCTGCACCGCCAGCACCAGCACCTGCATCACCAGCCCCAGACCCGCTCCCAGCACACCGGTAAACAGGTACAGCTGCCATAGCGGCGAGTGAATGGTGATGCGGGTCAGCAGTACCATGCCGGTCACGCCGAGCAGGGTGCCGAGGATCGGAAACAGGCGATATTTACCGGTACGGCTGATAATCCGCCCGCTGATAATCGAGGTCAGCAGCAGGCCGCCCATCAGGGGGATCAGCTGCAGCCCGGCCTCGGTGGGCGTCGCCTCCTTCACCACCTGCAGATAGAGCGGCAGGAAAGTGACTGACCCGAACAGCGACATGCCGATGACGAAGCCAATCAGGCTGCACAGCAGGAAGCTGCGGTTGCGGAACAGCGCCAGCGGAATAATCGGTTCGATGGCGATCCGCTCTTCGTACATAAAGCCGATGATCCCCACGATGCCGAAGGCCAGAATGCACCACAGCTGCGGGTCATTCCACGCGTGGACGCTGCCCCCTTCCGAGGTAAACAGAATGATGCACAACAGCGCCATGCTGAGGTAAATCGCCCCCAGCCAGTCAATCTGATGCTGGCTGCGTTTATTGCTGCTGTGGAATACTGCGCCGATCACCAGCAGCGCGAACAGGCCGAGCGGCAGGTTGATATAGAAGATCCAGCGCCAGGAGGCGTGCTGCACCAGAAAACCGCCGATCAGCGGGCCGATCACCGTCGCCAGGCCAAAAACACCGCCGAACAGCCCCTGATAGCGGCCGCGGTTGGCGGGTGGGATGACGTCGGCGACCGCCGCCATGCTGATCACCATCAGGCCGCCGCCGCCGAGCCCCTGCAGGCCGCGCATCAGCACCAGCTGGGTCATGTTCTGCGCCAGCCCGCAGAGCACGGAGCCGACGAGAAACAGCCCAATCGCCACCTGCAGCACGATTTTGCGACCGAACAGATCGCCGAATTTCCCGTACAGCGGCACCGCGATGGTGGAGCTGAGAATATAGGCCGTGACCACCCAGGAAAGCTTGTCCAGCCCGCCCAGTTCGCCGACAATCGTCGGCAGCGCGGTGGAGACAATGGTCTGATCCAACGCCGAGAGCAACATCACCAACAGCAATGCGCTGAACAGCAGGCGTATCGACTGCACCGGTGGGTTAGCGACTTCAGAAGTCATTACAACGCTCGCTTGAAATTAATTAAATGCATAATTAATATTTAGTGAAAGAATGAGTCGGGTCAAGAGATCGCCATACCATGACAGCACAAAAGGATCAGGATGCCCCCCGCCGCCCGGGTCGGCCGCGCGGTAAAAAACCGGATACTGCCAATCGCGAACAGCTGATGGACATTGCCCTGATGCTGTTTGCCCGCGACGGGGCGGGCCGCGTATCGTTGAACGCCATCGCCAAAGAGGCCGGGGTGACGCCGGCGATGCTGCATTACTACTTCAGTTCCCGGGATGCGCTGGTGACCCAGCTGATTGAGGAGCGCTTTATGCCGCTGCGCAATCACATCAGCCGCATTTTTGTCGATCATCCGCAGGATCCGGTGCTGGCGCTGACGATGATGGTCGAGACGCTGGCGCATATGGCGGAGAAAAACGCCTGGTTTGCGCCGCTGTGGATGCAGGAGATCATCGGCGAGATGCCGATCCTGCGTCAGCATATGGATGCCCGCTTCGGCGAGGAGCGTTTTCAGGTGATGCTGGAGACGGTGCGTCGCTGGCAGCTGGAGGGCAAGATCAATCCGGCGCTGTCGCCGGAGCTGCTGTTTACCACGGTGATTAGCCTGGTGCTGGTGCCATTTTCACGCATTCACAGCGATCCGCGTTTACAGGCGGTCAACCGCCAGACCATCATCAGCCACGCGCTGGCGTTAATGGGCCACGGCGTCGGAGGTTAAGGCGTGGTTTTGACGCTTTTGTAGCCCGGATAAGGCGCCACGCGCCGCCATCCGGGAGTTTCCCTGCTCGCGCTACGCTTAGCAGGGCTACAACTTCTATGTTAATTCCCGGCAGATTGCGCTCCCGGTTGATCTTCTGCGTTATGTCTCTTATGCCGCAGGGAGCGCACAGGGGGCGGCCAGTCGCCGCCGCCCCCTGTACCCCCGGGCT
>OKMY01000230.1_pt1 | contig 24569 bp, 16 predicted proteins | sample 1614131 | NCBI WGS metagenome assembly OKMY01 (sample SAMN04436908, study PRJEB24849) | human gut metagenome | biome: human gut; feature: NICU; material: stool | host: Homo sapiens | place: USA: Saint Louis, MO | collected 2012-04-20 | reverse complement strand
GCTCTTCCGATCTGAAGTGTTAGAGTGGGCCCCGCGCAATGCGCGGGGCCCACTCTCGTATAGGAGGGTGCGATTACTTCGCGACCTTCACGCCAACCTCACGCGCTCCACTGAGCTCGCGCTGATCGACGTCGTCCATCTTCGACTGCACCCAGGGGGCAATCAAGAACATAATGATCGCCACGACGACGGTCACGGCACCGAGGCCGTAGTAGTACACGGCGTCACCGAGGTTTGCCCTCTTCACCTGGTCGATAATCACCGACGTGAGACCCATGCCGACGCTCGGCGCAAGGTACCAAAGGGTCATGGTTTGCGAGGCAAACTGCTTCGGTGCGAGCTTGGTCGTCACCGAGAGGCCCACGGGGTTCATGCACAGCTCGGCAACCGTCTGCACGACGAACACGAGGCCCAGGTACCAGAACGGGGCGAGCATGCCCGCACCCGGCCACGTTCCGAAGCCGTAGCCCATGAGCAATGCCGACAGCGCGATGATGACGAGAGAAAGTGCGAACTTTGCGGCCGTGTTCGGGAACTTGCCCTTGCGGCGTGTGAAGATCCACGCGATCACCGGCGAGAGCAAGAGCACCGCGGCGGGGTTGATGGACTGGTAAACCTCGGGGGAGAGGTTCAGTGCGCCGATCGTGCGGTCCGTGTTGTTCTCGGCGAAGAAGGCCATCTTGCCGGCAGCCTGCTCGAAGATCACGACGAACAGAATCTGGCCAACCCAGAGGGGCAGGAATGCGCCGAGGTGCGTGCGCTCCTGTGCGGTGACCTTCGGGCTCTTAAACATCGTGAGGAAGTAGTAGGCGCTCATGATCAGAGCGAAGGTGAACAGCGAGTAGGCGATCGCCGAGTGAAGCTCGCCGAGGAGGGCATTGAAACCGAGCACCAGGAGCGTCGCGACGACGACAATGCCGAGGCCGCCGAGGGCGAGACGCGCGCCTTCACCCTTCTGGAGCGGGTTCGGGATGCGGTAGGCGAACTCGCCGAGCTTGTGGCGGCCGTAGAAGAACGACACGAGTGCAAGCGCCATGCCGACGGCAGCGGCGAGGAAGCCGACGTGGTAGCCGAAGTGGCCGCGCAGGAAGCCTACGATCAGCGGGGCAACGAGCGAGCCGACGTTCACCGACATGTAGAAGTACTGGAAGCCAGCATCGCGCCTCGGGTCGTCCTCATCGTAGAGGCCGCCCACGATTGTCGCGAGGTTCGGTTTGATGAGGCCCGTACCAATAGCGATGCAGATCAGGCCCGACCATGAGGTGATCGCGGCCGGGAACGCGAGCAGCACGTGGCCGAGCATGATGACCGATCCACCGATGAGGCCAGAAATCCACGGGCCGAGGATACGGTCAGCGATGATGCCGCCCGGAATGGTCATGAGGAGAACGGCAGCGCCGTAGGCGGAGACGATGACCTGGCCCGCGGTATCCGAAAGGCCGAGGCCCTGGTTGGCGGCGACGTCGGTGAGGAAGTACAGCAGGATCGCGCGCATGCCGAACCAGCTGAAGCGCTCCCACATCTCGACCTGGAGCATCCAGGGCAGGCCGCCCGGGTGGCCAATGAAGGACTTATCGTTCTTGGAGGGCCCCGTGCGTAGTTTTGAGGGCCGGTACTTGTATACCGCTGAATCTTGTGCGGTCGGATTGGTCGTCATCGATAAATCCTTGCTGTGTCGTTCCTATCAATCGCGTATCGCGGGGGCCAACCGGCGCACGGTGTGTGGCCGGGCTGCGCGGGATATGCGCCACACCCATGACATCAGACGAACGGGACGCCCGCAGGCTCAGGAGACGGGTGCAGGAGACGTAGTTTTATGCGTAATCCGGTTGCCCGGATCGGTAAGAGATGTAGGGACCTAGGGCACGATAGCGGTCGAAGGCGCGCCCGCCTCTCACGCCACGGCTGCTGAGCTCGCGCCGTGTGATTGGGTACTGTTAGTGGCCAAGGCCACGTAATCGGTGCGTCGTGGGCTCGCCCAGTGAAGGCTGCGCCTGCACCGCTGTTGAAAGGGGATCTCGTTGACTCAGAACGCCGATCTACGAGTAGGAGTGGTGGGTTTTGGCGCTCGTGGCGCTCTGGCGCGTCACGCGCATAAACCGGGAGAGGGAGCCCGCGTCACGGTCGTCGTGGATCCCACCGAGCGAGGCAAAAAGAAAGCGCGCGAGATCATCGGCGAGGACGTCCACACGGTGAACACCGTCGAGGATATTCTGGGCAGCCACGACGTTGATGCGGTCATGATCCTCGCGCCCGACGACCTACACGCCTCGATCGCACTCACAACGCTCGGGGCGGGTATACCGACGTTTTCCGAAAAGCCCATGGCGATCTCTGTCGAGGACACCGATGCGATGTTAAACCTCGCCTACGAGAAGCGCACGCGGCTTTACGTGGGCCACAACATGCGCCATATGCCGGTGATCCGCCAGATGAAGGACATGATTGATGCCGGGTTAATCGGTCGCGTGCGTGCCATTTGGTGCCGGCATTTCGTGGGGGCCGGCGGCGACTTCTACTTCAAGGATTGGCACGCCGAGCGTGCGCGCGCGTTCTCGCTCTTGCTGCAGAAGGGCGCTCATGACATCGACGTCATTCACTGGCTCGCCGGTGGCTACACTCGCCGGGTTTCCGGTATCGGCGGCCTCGAGGTTTACGGCGACATCGAGGACCGACGTGATAACTCCGATCGCACTATGTGGGACTGGTTCGATGCGGACGTCTATCCGCCCTCGAAGCAGAGGGAACTCAACCCCATAATCGACGTCGAGGACATCTCGATGCTCCACATGACGCTGGACAACGGCGTCTATGCCTCGTACCAGCAGTGTCATTTCACCCCGGATTATTGGCGCAACTATACGGTCATCGGCGACGAAGGGCGGATCGAAAACATGGGCGACAACGCCGGGGATCAGATCTACCTGTGGAACTCACGCCACTCGGGTGCCGCTCGCCCGGATCAGGTGGAGGTGATCGCGAGGGCCGACGGTGGCCACGGCGGTGCTGACCCACGGCTCATCAATGAATTCCTCGAATTCGCGAGGACCGGTGGCCGTACGGATGTGTCGGTGATTGCCGCGCGCGAGGCGGTCGCCACGGGCGTGTACGGCGCTCTTTCGATCCGCGCGGGTGGGCAGATGCTCGAGGTTCCTCCCGTGCCCGCGAACATTCGCGAGTATTTCGACTCGGGGCAGGCCTAGCCGAACGACGCGCAAACGGTGCCGAGGCAGTGAGAAGGGGTGGCCCCGCCAAGCGGAGCCACCCCTCATACCGTTGCGGCGGAAATGCCGTGCTTACTTCGCGTGCTTCTCGCTGTAGTCGAGCTCGCCCTCGAAGGCGTCGCGGATGAGCGCCTTGAGTTCGCTCACGAGAGGCTGCTTCGGGTTTGCCGGCGTGCACTGGTCCTCGTAGGCGCGATCGGCGAGAGTGTCGATCGTCTTTTCGAGGTGCTCGAGCGTCGCGCCGTTCGCCTTGAGCGACATCTCGATGCCGATGTCCTCGGCGAGCTCGGTGACGGCCTTGACGAGCGAGGCGACGCCTTCCTCCGTGGTCTTCGCCGGGAGGTTGAGTGCGCGGGCAATCTCGGCGAAGTCCTCATCGGCACGGAACGACTCGTACTTCGGGAAGAGCGCGTGCTTCACGGGCTTCTTCGCGTTGTAGTTGATGACGTGCGGGAGGAAGATCGCGTTCGTGCGGCCATGCGCGAGGTTGAACTCGGCGCCGACCTTGTGCGAAAGCGAGTGCACGATACCGAGGAAGGCGTTCGCGAAAGCGATGCCTGCCATGGTGGAGGCATTGTGCATGTTCTCCTTGGCCTCGCGGTCGCCCTCGAGGACAGACTTGCGGAGGTTCGCGAAGATCATCTGGATTGCGCGGAGCGAGAGGCCCTTTGTGTAGTCCGAGGCCATGGTCGAGACATACGACTCGATCGCGTGGGTGAGTGCGTCCATGCCCGAGTCAGCCGCCGTGCGGGCGGGGACGGTGTCCACGAACTGAGCGTCGGCGATGGCGACGTCGGGAAGGATCGCGTAATCGGCGATCGGGTACTTCACGTGGTTCTCGGAGTCGGTGATGACCGCGAACGGGGTGCACTCCGAGCCGGTGCCCGAGGTCGTCGGGATCGCCACGAAGCTTGCTTTTTCACCGAGCTTCGGGAACGTGTAGGTGCGCTTGCGGATATCGAGGAACTTCTGCTTCATACTGAAGTAGGAGGCGTTGCCGTCCTCGTAGAACATCCACATACCCTTCGCGGCGTCCATTGCGGAGCCGCCACCGAGGGCGATGATCGTGTCGGGCTTGAACTGGTTCATCTGCTCGACGCCGCGGAACACGGTGTCGGAACTCGGGTTGGGCTCGACGTCCGAGAAGATCTGGTACTGGATTGGGTTGCGGCGCTCGCGAAGCTGCTCGAGAACGATGTCGACGTAACCGAACTGGACCATGCCCGGGTCGGTCACGATGAAGGCTCGGTTGATACCTTCCATGTCGCGCAGGTACTGGGTGGAGTAGCGCTCGAAGTAGGTTTTCGGAACCTTGAACCACTGCATGTTGTTACGACGCTCCGCAATTCGCTTGATGTTGATCAGATCGATGGCCGACACGTTGCGCGACACCGAGTTGTGGCCGTAGGAGCCGCAGCCGAGGGTGAGCGAAGGGATGAGGCCGTTGTAGATGTCACCGATGCCGCCCTGCGAGCTCGGGGAGTTGACGACGATGCGGCACGCGCGCATCGCGATGCCGTACTCGCGCTCCTGCTTCTCGTCGCTAGTGTGGATGACGGCGGTGTGGCCGAGACCGCCGTGTTCGAGCAGCTGGTCGGCGAGTTCGAAGCCCTCGGCGGCGTCCTTGACGACCTTGTAGCCGAGCACGGGCATGAGCTTTTCCTGGCTGAACGGGTGGTCTTTGCCCACACCGTCGATCGGCACGAGGAGAACCTTCGTGTAGTCGGGAACGTTGAGCCCTGCGCCTTCGGCGATCTTGAGGGCGCTCGAGCCGACGAGTGCGGGGTTGACTCCACCCTTGTCGGTGATCATGAACTTCTCGAGCTTCGTGCGTTCGGTCTTGTTCAGGAAGTAGCCGCCGTACTTTTCGAATTCGGCGACGAATTCTTTGTTGATGTCGGTATGGACGAGGACGCTCTGCTCGGATGCGCAGATCATGCCCGAGTCGAAGGTCTTCGACAGCAAAAGATCGTTGACGGTGCGCGAAATCTTCGCTGTCTTGTCGATGTACACGGGAACGTTGCCCGGGCCCACGCCGAGGGCGGGTTTGCCGGTGGAGTAGGCGGCTTTGACCATGCCCGAGCCACCGGTGGCAAGCACAAGGGCAACCTTGTCGTGGTTCATGAGCAGGCCGGTCGCTTCGAGCGAGGGCGTTTCGATCCACTGCACGCAGTTCTCGGGAGCTCCGGCCTCGACGGCAGCTTCGTACACGACGCGTGCGGCGTGGGCGGAACTTTCCTGGGCGCTCGGGTGGAACGCGAAGATGATCGGGTTGCGGGTCTTCAGGGCGATGAGCGACTTGAAGATCGTGGTCGAGGTCGGGTTGGTCGTGGGCGTGACGCCTGCAATGACGCCCACGGGTTCGGCAACTTCAATCACACCGCGAGTCTTGTCCTCGTGGAGGATGCCGACGGTCTTGTCGTGCTTAATCGAGTTCCAAATGTATTCGGAGGCGAAGATGTTCTTGATGATCTTGTCTTCGTACACACCGCGCCCGGTCTCTTCGACGGCGTGCTTGGCGATCGCCATGTGTTGGTCCAGGGCAGCGAGGGCCGCCTGGTGCACGATGTGATCGACCTGCTCTTGTGTGAAGTCGCGGAACTCTTTGAGCGCGGTCGCGCCCTTGTCTGCGAGAGCGTCGATCATCGCCTGCGTGTCCGTATCGGGCGTAGCTTTGGCGTCTGCCATGAGCGTGTCCATCCTTTTCTGCGGGTGGAGTGAATAGAAAAGTACGTCGTTGTGACTCCAACCTACGTGGCTGCCGTGGTGCACTCAACAACGTTTGATAGCTGTCTAGATTAAGCAAAAGTGCAGGTCAGGGAGTTTGTTTGCGGAAGGTTGGGGGTGTGGTGTGCGGATCTGGAAATAGTGGGCCCGGACCAGCTTTGGTCTCGGTCACAAGCGCCAGTCTAGCGCTCTAGGGGTATAAGGTCCCCGAATGACCTGCATGTTCATTGAGACCATGAATACTGGGTGAAGTTGGACCTCGAGAGAGGGTGGCGGGGCCGGAATGGAAGCGCGGTAACGTGCCGGTTGGGGTCCGACGGCAGCCGAAGGGATATTGGTCCCCATTTTTGAACTGTGGCCTGATTCACGTCTGTGTGAAGTGTGGCTTACCTGTGGGAGGGATCACCGCTCGTGGGGTTTCGCTGCCGCGGGCGTGGGGGTAAAGTTAAATTCACCGAAGACCGCCGGTCGTCGCCCTGCCATCAGGGGGACCGAAAGCTTTCACCGTGGTGAAACGGCCTGCGCAGGTGCTCAAGAAACGATACGCGTTATGTGCGTGCTCAAGCCTTGACCCTGCGGTCAGGGCTTTTTTCATGACTGAAGCTTTCAGGCCGGCCTCGAGACCTCTGGAAGGAGGGCCATGGCGAGGCCTGACAAGGCAGCTGCCGTTGCCGAGCTCACGGAACTGTTCCGCGAGTCGAGCGCGGCAATTCTGACCGAGTACCGCGGGCTGAGCGTTGACCAGCTCAAGACGCTGCGTCGTTCGCTCGGTGCCGACACTACCTACGCCGTGGTAAAGAACACGCTTGCTGCTATCGCGGCGCGGGAAGCTGGGATCGACGCCTTTGAGGGCGATCTCAACGGCCCTACTGCGATCGCGTTCATTAAGGGCGAGCCGGTCGAACCGGCTAAGGCTCTGCGTGACTTTGCCAAGGACAACCCCATGCTGGTCGTCAAGTCCGGTTACTTTGAGGGCAAAGCCCTCACGGCTGACGACGTTGAGAAGCTTGCCGATCTCGAATCGCGCGAGGTTCTTCTTGCCAAGACTGCCGGTGCTCTCAAGGCATCGATGTCGAAGGCTGTTTTCGTTCTCGCTGCGCCGCTCACCAAGACCGCGCGCACCGTGGACGCCCTGCGTGCCAAGAACGAGGGCTGAGGCTTCGAGTCTCATCCCGAGGCGTGATGCACGCGCTCGGCACAACCTTTTACACAAACCCCCGGCGCACATGCGCCTGGCACCCGTGGGTGCCACTTGACAGGAAGGACTAGCCCCATGGCTAAGCTCACCAACGACGAGCTCATCGAAGCTTTCAAGGAAATGACCCTCATCGAACTCTCCGAGTTCGTGAAGCAGTTCGAAGAGGTCTTCGACGTGACCGCTGCTGCCCCCGTTGCAGTTGCCGCTGCTGGCGGCGCTGCCGGTGGCGAAGCTGCCGCTGCTGAGGAGAAGGACGAATTCGACGTCATCCTCGAGTCGGTCGGTTCGGCCAAGATTGCTGTCATCAAGGAGGTGCGCGCTCTCACGGGTCTCGGCCTCAAGGAGGCGAAGGACCTCGTCGATGGCGCTCCGAAGCCGGTTCTCGAGGCTGCCTCGAAGGAAGACGCTGAGAAGGCCAAGGAACAGCTCGAGGGCGCTGGCGCAACCGTCACCCTCAAGTGATTCCTGCGCTTTAGGCGCATCTCATAGCGAAAGGGTCGCCCCTGCCGGGGCGGCCCTTTTGCTGCTCGCCCGAGAGTGTGAGGAGGCTCTCAAGGGGTGCTGGTAAGGTATGCCCGGATCCTGCCCTCCCCTGCCCTAAGGACCCCCATGTCACGTACACGTCCCACGTTGACCCGCGCCGCGCGAGGCGTCGCCGCGCTGTTCCTTGCAACTTCCCTCGCAGGCTGCGGGGCGCTCGCGAGCAACGTCGCTAAAAAGGACGAAACCTCTCCCGCGGCCTCCACTTCGACCTCGAGTGAAGGATCTGCCGAGCCGAGCGAGGAGGCAAGTGGCGATCCAAGCGATACGTCGAGCGCCACGCCGGGCGACACCTCCTCTACGACTCCCACCGACGACGAAAGCACCCCCGCAGCTCAAGGGGAGGAGCAGCCTGCCGGCAGCATGGACAATCCCGCGACGTGGCTTGCGAACACCCCTTACGTCCCTCTCAAGGGCATCGAAGGTATCACGGTCGACGCGCTGCAAGGCGGCCCATCCGGCGACGGAACGTTCACCCTGAGCTTTACGTTCGACCACCCCAATGCATCGCAGAGCTGCGTGGACGCTGTGGCCGCATTGAATCAGATTGAACTTCCCATCCAGGGTATGGCCATCGCTAAGTATGAAGGGGACTTCGAGTCGATCGATCCGGCAATGGGACCGGCAACCGTTCAGGCGGCTGCGGTTGTGACCAAAGAGGATATGAATCTTGCCGATGCCTACAACGACGTCATTAGCGAGTGTGCGAATACTCCAGGGGAGCCGAGTTCTGTCGTGGAGAAGCTTTCCGAGCACGAGGGTGTTCACGCCCGGTTGGGATCCGCTGAGCTGGTGATTGCGTGTAAATCTCACGGCAATCGCCACATCTGGATGGTTCTGGCGAATGTCGAGCCTGAGCAAGCGAAAGCCTACATCGATGCCCAAATCGATCTTTTTGATCGCACTGTGACGAATGCCGCCTGACCGATGAGGATTGCCATGGCCATCCCACCTGCGCTCATGTCTGCTCGCCGCCCACGCACGTGGTTTTCGGGCTTCGCCGCACTCGCCCTAGCCACATCGCTGGTGGGCTGTGGAGCGCTTGCCGATTCTGGGCAGAACGACCGAGCGGACTCCTCGTCGACCTCGCATAATGCAGGCGACAACGGGCAAACGAAGGGGAGCGGCGGGCGCGGCGTTCCCGACCGGAAAAAGCAGCCCGCGGGCAATCCCGATGATGTGAAGTCATGGCTTCTTACCGAGGAGCATTTGCCGGTGGACGGCATGAAGCCCAGCGAGGTAGAAGTCGACAAGGAGGAGGGCGACTTCGAGCTGAGCTTCTCACTCGAGCACCCGAATATTTCAGCAGAATGCACAGACGCAGTCACCACGCTCGACAATACATCGTTTACGTCCGAGGCTGTTGCGACCAGTGTGTTTCGAGGGCGGCCCGCTCCGGGCTCCGTCAATGCGGAGTCGATGATTAAGATTGTCGCGCTGACGACCCCCGACGACATGAACGTCATGGACTTCTACAACGATGTCGTGCAAAAGTGCGGAAATATCCAGGGCGCGCCCCCGGTCACCGTTGAAAAACCTTTTGGTGGTGAAGGGGTGCACGTCAAGCTTCCCGACGAAGAATTCTTCCTCGCTGGAAAGTCCAGCGGCAAGCGCCATATCTTTGTCGTCATGTCCGATGTCGGTGATGACGATGCTCAAGCCGTGATTGATGCTCAGCTGGATCTCTTCGACCGTTCGATTGCGAGCGACCATTAGGCGACTTGCGGCCTCATCGCCTCGGTTAGAGACACAACAAGTGACAAAATTCCGCACCGACTGCGGGGTGGAATCGAGAGCGAATGAACGATGCCCCGACGGTGACAAGGTGCGTAACGAACGTGCGCAGCCGAGCGGAGCTTTGCGCCGTTCTAGCAATCCTCCTTTGCGTCTCGGGCTGTGGAGCCGCGAGCACCGCACGCCCTGCGCCCTCGGCAACGGCGTCGAGCGAGCAGCCGTCGGACCATGGGGGCTCCGAAGGAACTCAAGCAGAGCTCGCGCGCGGGCTCCTTTCGGCTGAAGAAGCGGATCAGCTGTCAAGCTTCAACGAGGTCACCGTTGAGGTCGAGAAGCCGAGAGGCCAGCGGCTCACTTTTCCGGTAGAGATACCCGACCCGAACTACCTTCAAGCCGACTACCGAAAAGGCTGCAACGCCGCTGTCCAAGCGATGCAGGCGCCTCAACCGGGTGTGAACACAGTCGTCGTGGCTGACTACTCCGAAGACGAGGGCGGATTCAGCCGCAATAAACTCCGACGCCCCAAAGCCCGGGTCATGGCGTTCCACACCGATGAAGAGGTGGATATTATGCAGCTCTTCCACCTCGACGATGGGCTGTGCGTTGATGAACGCAGTGCAGAGCCGGGCTTTTATCAGAGCCTCCAGTCGGGGGTGGGGGAGAAGTCCTCGTTCGTCTACCTGGACTTCTCCGACGGAGACGGGAACACCGTGCGGGAAGTCTTCGGAGGAGCGTCGAAAGGGAAGAACCATATCTTTATCAAGATCGAGAATGTGAGCTTTCCAGACACTGCTCCCTTCATCGAGGCGCAGCTCAAAAAGTTCGAGCGTGAGACCTCGCGGTGAGTTCACGCACCAGCCACGATTGAGGGCTGCTCGCGGCGATCGCTAGTGCACGGCCTGCGTCAGGGAGATGAGCGGGCAGCCCCCCGACAGTTGACGTGACCACAGTCTCGCCAATTTTTTCGTGCGAAGTCTTGAGGGGAGAGCCGCTCTCGCATACTCTTGAAACTTAGCGCCCGTGTTTCGTGCGCCCTTTTTCAACTCATTCGACTCATATAGCGGGGTTGGTCGTGAATGAGGGGCCGAAACACATCGAGTTTATCGAAGCGTGTACGAGTCCTCATCCCGTGGAAGGATAACCCTTGGCTGCCTCGAGCACCGATTCTCACACCACTGCACTGCGCACCGCCTCGCCCCGCGTCACCTTCGCGAAGCTTGGCGATCCCATCGAAGTTCCCGATCTTCTTTCGCTCCAGACGAGCTCGTTTGACTGGCTGCTCGGTAACGAGCGCTGGCAGGAGCGCGCGGCCGAAGCAGAAGCGGCCGGACGCGAAGACGTCCCGCAGACCTCTGGCCTCGCCGACATTTTCGAAGAGATCTCGCCCATTGAGGATCTCGCCGGAAATATGTCGCTCTCCTTCAGGAACCACTCCTTCGAAGAGCCGAACTACTCGGTCGAGGAGTGCAAGGAAAAGGACCTCACCTACGCCGCCCCGCTGTACGTGACGGCGGAGTTCATGAACAACGAGACCGGTGAGATCAAGACCCAGACCGTGTTCATGGGCGATTTCCCGCTCATGACCGACAAGGGCACGTTCATCATCAACGGCACCGAGCGCGTCGTTGTTTCGCAGCTCGTGCGCTCGCCCGGCGTGTACTTCGAAGAGAGCATCGACAAGACGAGCGACAAGCACGTCTTTAGCGCGAAGGTCATCCCCTCGCGCGGTGCATGGCTCGAATTCGAGGTCGACAAGCGCGACCAGGTTGGTGTGCGCATCGACCGTAAGCGCAAGCAGTCCGTGACGACCCTCCTCCAGGCGCTCGGCATGTCCAAGAGCGACATCCTCGAGGAGTTCGGCGAGTTCGAATCGATGCGCGCCACGCTCGAAAAGGACAAGGTTGAGTCTCAGGACGAGGCCCTCATGGACATCTACCGCAAGCAGCGCCCGGGCGAACCGCCCAGTCGCGATGCTGGCGAGACGATGCTCAACAACCTCTACTTCAATGACAAGCGCTACGACCTCGCGAAAGTCGGCCGCTACAAGATCAACAAGAAGCTTGGTCTCGAAGGCCCGCTCAGTGAGAGCGTGCTCAACCTCGAGGATGTCATCGCGACGATCAAGTACATCGTTGCTCTCCACGCTGGCATGGACAGCATGGAGAACAGCTTCGGCACCGAGATCCGCGTGGAAACGGACGACATCGACCACTTCGGCAACCGTCGTATTCGCGCCGTAGGCGAGCTCATCCAGAACCAGGTTCGCACGGGCCTGTCCCGCATGGAGCGCGTCGTTCGCGAGCGCATGACGACCCAGGACGTCGAAGCGATCACGCCGCTCACGCTCATCAACATCCGTCCCGTGACCGCGGCGATCAAAGAGTTCTTCGGAACCTCGCAGCTCTCGCAGTTCATGGACCAGAACAACCCGCTTTCGGGCCTCACCCACAAGCGCCGCCTCTCGGCGCTCGGCCCGGGCGGCCTGTCGCGCGACCGTGCCGGCATGGAAGTTCGAGACGTGCACCCCTCGCACTACGGCCGCATGTGCCCGATCGAGACGCCGGAAGGCCCGAACATCGGTCTTATCGGTTCGCTCGCAACCTTCGCGCGCATCAATCCGTTCGGTTTCGTCGAGACCCCGTACCGCAAGGTTGTTGACGGTGTCGTGACCGACGAAATCGTCTACCTGACGGCTGACGACGAGGATCGCCACATCATCGCTCAGGCAAACGCCAAGATCGATGAGAACGGAAAGTTCCTCGAAGACCAGGTGCTCTCGCGTATGCCCGGTGGCGAGCCCGAGCTGATCGACCCGAGCGACGTCACCTACATGGACGTTTCGGCTCGACAGATGGTGTCGGTCGCAACCGCGATGATTCCGTTCCTCGAGCACGACGACGCGAACCGTGCTCTCATGGGCTCGAACATGCAGCGCCAGGCCGTCCCGCTCCTGCGCACCGAGATGCCTCTCGTGGGTACGGGTATGGAGCGTCGTGCAGCTGTTGACGCCGGCGATGTGATTGTTGCGGAGAAGGCCGGTGTGATCACCGAGCTTTCCGCCGACCTCATCACCGTTGCGGCGGATGACGGCACGAACCAGACCTACCGCATTGACAAGTTCCAGCGTTCGAACGCCGGTAACTGCTACAACCACCGCGTTCTCTTCGACGAAGGTGACCGCGTTGAGGCCGGCTCGGTCCTCGCCGACGGCCCCTCGACCGAAGACGGCGAGCTTTCGCTCGGCAAGAACCTCCTCGTGGCGTTCATGTCGTGGCACGGCCACAACTACGAGGACGGCATCATCCTGTCCTCGCGCCTCGTCCAGGACGACGTGCTCACGTCGATCCACATCGAGGAGCACGAAGTCGATGCCCGTGATACCAAGCTCGGTAAGGAAGAGATCACGCGCGACATCCCGAACGTTGGCGAAGACGTTCTCGCCGACCTCGACGAGCGCGGCATCATCCGTATCGGCGCCGAGGTTGTCCCCGGTGACATCCTCGTCGGCAAGGTCACCCCGAAGGGTGAAACTGAGCTGACACCCGAGGAGCGCCTCCTGCGCGCGATCTTCGGTGAGAAGGCCCGCGAGGTGCGCGACACGTCGCTGCGCGTTCCCCACGGTGAATCCGGCACCGTGATCGGCGTGCGCGTGTTCGATTCGGAAGAAGATTCGGACATCCTCCCGACCGGCGTCAACGAGATGGTGCGCGTGTACATCGCGCAGAAGCGCAAGATCACCGACGGTGACAAGCTCGCTGGCCGCCACGGCAACAAGGGCGTCATCGCGAAGATCCTGCCCGTCGAGGACATGCCGTTCCTCGAAGACGGCACCCCGGTGGACATCATCCTCAACCCGATGGGTGTGCCCGGTCGTATGAACATCGGCCAGGTGATGGAAACCCACCTCGGGTGGGTTGCGAAGTCCGGTTGGGACATCGACGAATCCAACCCCGCCGCTAAGGATCTCCCGAAGGACGCCCTGCACGGCGAGCCCGGCACCCCGGTTGCCGTGCCCGTGTTCGACGGCCTGAGCGACACTGAGCTCGGCGCTCTCGTCGAGAACTACAGGCCGAACCGCGACGGCGAGCGCATGATCCGCTCGAACGGCAAGGCACGCCTGCTCGACGGCCGCACCGGCGAGCCGTTCCCGCACGAGATTTCGGTCGGCTACATGTACATCCTCAAGCTGCACCACCTCGTCGACGACAAGCTGCACGCTCGCTCGACCGGCCCGTACTCGATGATCACCCAGCAGCCGCTCGGTGGTAAGGCCCAGTTCGGCGGTCAGCGCTTCGGCGAGATGGAGGTGTGGGCACTCGAGGCCTACGGCGCCGCCTACGCCCTTCAGGAGCTCCTCACGATCAAGTCGGACGACATCACGGGCCGCGTGAAGGTCTACGAGGCGATCGTCAAGGGCGACAACATTCCCGAGCCGGGCATTCCCGAGTCGTTCCGCGTGCTCCTCAAGGAAATGCAGTCCCTGTGCCTGAACGTCGAAGTCCTCGGCGCTGACGGCCAGAACCTCGAGGTGCGCGACCGCGACGACGACATCTTCCGCAGCGCGGAGGAACTCGGAATCAACCTGTCGAGCCGCCCGAACGAGGGCGCGATCAATATCGAAGAGGTCTGATCGATCGTCGGGGGAGGGTCCGACGATTGCCCAGCGACCGTCGGACCTTCATCCCCCGAAGATCTCAGCCCCAACCATTCAGACCTTGACGACTTTTTAGACGAGAGAAGGACACACGTGCTCGACGTCAACCACTTTGACGAGCTCAAGATCGGCCTCGCGACGGCCGACGACATCCGTTCCTGGTCATACGGCGAAGTTAAAAAGCCCGAAACCATCAATTACCGCACCCTCAAGCCCGAGATGGACGGCCTCTTCTGTGAGCGCATCTTCGGCCCGACCCGCGACTGGGAGTGCTACTGCGGCAAGTACAAGCGCGTGCGATTCAAGGGAATCGTGTGTGAGCGCTGTGGCGTAGAGGTCACCAAGTCTTCCGTGCGCCGTGAGCGCATGGCCCACATCGAGCTTGCGGCTCCCGTGACGCACATCTGGTATTTCAAGGGCGTGCCGAGCCGCCTCGGCTACCTGCTCGACCTCGCGCCGAAGGATCTCGAGAAGGTCATCTACTTCGCGGCCTACATGATCACGAAGGTCGATGACGAGGCCCGTCACACCGACATGCCCGAGCTTCAGAGCCGCCACGACCTCGAGATCCGTGAACTCGAAAATGAGCGCGATGCCGCGATCAACGATCGCGCGGTAGCTGCCGAGAAGGACCTCGCTCAGCTCGAGGAAGAAGGCGCGAAGGCCGACGCGAAGCGTAAGGTTCGCGATTCCGCGGAGCGCGAGCAGGCACAGATCCGCAAGAAGTATGACGCTGAGATCACGCGCGTGCAGAACGTGTGGGAGCGCTTCAAGAACCTCGAGGTTGCCGACCTCGAGGGCGACGAACAGCTCTACCGCGCGATGAAGCTCCGCTACGGCCACTACTTCGAAGGTGGCATGGGTGCCGAGGCCGTGCAGCAGCGCCTGCTCGACTTCGACCTCGACTCCGAGGCTGAGAAGCTCCGCGAGGTCATCGCGAACGGCAAGGGGCAGAAGAAGGCTCGCGCCCTCAAGCGCCTCAAGGTCGTTTCGGCGTTCCAGCAGACGACCAACTCGCCCGCCGGCATGGTGCTTGACTGCATCCCCGTGATCCCGCCGGATCTTCGCCCCATGGTGCAGCTCGACGGTGGCCGCTTCGCGACCTCCGACCTCAACGACCTGTACCGACGTGTCATCAACCGCAACAACCGTCTCAAGCGCCTCATCGACCTCGGTGCGCCCGAGATCATCGTGAACAACGAAAAGCGCATGCTTCAGGAGTCGGTTGATTCGCTGTTCGACAACGGCCGCCGCGGCCGCCCCGTCACGGGACCCGGCAACCGCCCGCTCAAGTCGCTCTCCGACATGCTCAAGGGCAAGCAGGGTCGTTTCCGTGCGAACCTGCTCGGTAAGCGCGTGGACTACTCGGGCCGCTCGGTTATCGTGAACGGCCCGGAGCTGCACCTTCACCAGTGTGGTCTCCCGAAGGGCATGGCTCTCGAGCTGTTCAAGCCGTTCGTCATGAAGCGCCTCGTGGATCTCTCCCTCGCGCAGAACGTCAAGGCCGCCAAGCGCATGGTCGAGCGTTCGCGCCCCGAGGTGTGGGACGTTCTCGAAGAGGTCATCACCGAGCACCCCGTGCTGCTCAACCGTGCACCCACGCTTCACCGCCTCGGTATTCAGGCGTTCGAGCCGAAGCTCGTCGAGGGCAAGGCCATCCACCTGCACCCGCTCGTGTGTGGCGCCTTCAACGCTGACTTCGACGGTGACCAGATGGCCGTGCACCTCCCGCTTTCGCCCGAGGCGCAGGCAGAGGCGCGCATCCTCATGCTCTCCTCGAACAACATCCTCAAGCCGTCGGACGGCCGCCCCGTGACGATGCCCGCACAGGACATGGTCATCGGCCTCTACCACCTGACGACCCCGAAGCCCGAGGCACTCGGCCACGGCCGCTCGTTCTCGTCGATCGCCGAGGCGATCATGGCTTTCGATAGCAACGAGATCGACCTGAACGCACCGATCAAGGTGCGCTTCACCGATGTCGTGCCGCCGTCGGACTGGAAGGCTCCCGAGGGCTGGAGCGAGGGTGACCCGATCACCCTCGAGACCACGCTCGGTACCTACTACTTCAACGAGACCCTCCCCGAGGACTTCCCCTACGTTGAAGGCCAGGTTGGCAAGAAGCGCCTCGGTGGCGTCGTGAACGCGCTCGCCGAACGCTACGACAAGGGCCAGGTGTCGGCTTCGCTCGACGCACTCAAGTCCTACGGTTTCTCGTGGTCGACCTACTCGGGCGTGACCTTCGCGTTCAGTGACGTTGTGGCGCCGCCGAACAAGCCGGAGATCATCGCGAAGTACGAAGCGAAGGCCGCGCAGGTCGAGGAGAACCGCGACCTTGGTCTCGTCTCCGAAGCTGAGCGCAGCAGCGAGCTCATCGACATCTGGACCGAGGCGACCAACGAGGTTGCCGAGGCGATGAAGGCGAACTTCCCGGTGGACAACACGATTTACCGCATGGTGCATTCCGGTGCCCGTGGTAACTGGATGCAGATCCGCCAGATCGCCGGTATGCGTGGCCTCGTGAACAACCCGAAGGGCGAGATTATTCCCCGCCCGATCCTCTCGAACTACCGCGAGGGTCTCTCGGTGCTCGAGTACTTCATCGCATCGCACGGTTCGCGTAAGGGCCTTGCCGATACCGCACTCAAGACCGCGCAGTCGGGTTACCTGACGCGTCGTCTCGTGGACGTCTCCCAGGACGTCATCGTGCGTGAGGGCGATTGTGGAACCTCGAAGGGCTTCACGATGGCCATCGGTCAGGACCTCGACGGTGTCATCGTGCCCGCCGACAACGTTGAGATCACGGTGTACGGCCGTACGCTCGCGCAGGACGTGGCAGGCGAAGACGGCACGGTTCTCGCATCCGCCGGTGACGACGTCGGCGATGTGCTCATTGAGAAGCTCCTCGCCGCGGGTGTCACCGAGGTGAAGGTCCGCTCCGTTCTCACGTGTGACTCCGCTGTGGGCACGTGTGCGCAGTGCTATGGCCGTTCGCTTGCGACCGGCCAGCTCGTGGACATCGGCGAGGCCGTTGGCATCGTCGCCGCGCAGTCGATTGGTGAGCCCGGTACCCAGCTCACGATGCGTACCTTCCACTCCGGTGGTGTGGCGTCGGCTGAGGGCGACATCACGCACGGTCTCCCGCGTGTGCAGGAGCTCTTCGAGGCACGTACCCCGGCGGGCTTCGCCCCGATCACCGAGGTTGCGGGCCGCGTGAGCGTCGACGAATCCGAAAAGCAGCGCAAGCTCACCGTGACGCCGGATGACGGCAGCGAACCCGTGACCTACACGCTTTCGCGTCGCGTGACTCCGCTCGTCTTCGACGGCGACCACGTTGAGGTCGGCCAGCAGCTCACCCCGGGCTCGGTTGACCCGAAGCAGGTGCTTCGCATCCTCGGCCCGCGCGCCGTACAGAAGCACCTCGTGGACGAAGTCCAGAAGGTATACGTCAGCCAGGGTGTGGACATTCACGCCAAGCACATCGAGGTCATCGTTCGCCAGATGCTGCGCCGCGTGACGATCGTGGCCTCGGGCGACACGAAGCTCCTGCCCGGCGACCTCGTCGAGAACGCCGCGTTCATCGAAGCCAACCGCGCTGCCCTCGCCGAAGGTGGGGAGCCCGCTCAGGGCCGCCCCGAGCTCATGGGTATCACGAAGGCGTCGCTTGCGACCGAGTCGTGGCTTTCGGCCGCCTCGTTCCAGGAGACGACCCGCGTGCTCACCGAGGCTGCACTCAGCTCCAAGAGCGACAAGCTCATGGGCCTCAAGGAGAACGTCATCATCGGTAAGCTCATCCCCGCGGGCACGGGCCTTCCCCGCTTCCGTAACTTTGAGGTGGAGCCCACCGACGAGGCGAAGGCGCAGATGTACACGGTTCCCGGGTACGACGACTTCGGTCTCACCGACTTCAGTGGTGCCGGCTCGAGCCTGAACCTCGACGACTTCAGCTACTCGGATCCGTTCAATACGGACTTCCGCTGATCTTCGCGCCTTCGGGCGTCACCGGAGGGCCGGTCCTTTCCCAAGCGGGGGAGGGCCGGCCCTCTTTTTTCTCTGTTGCCGCGCCGATCGCAGCGCCGCCTGCGCATGTGTGAGGCAAACCGCGGCGAGCGTCAAGCGTTGGCAAAATAGCGGTTTGTCTTGTTTTAAGGCTTGGTGTTGCGGGTACCGTCCCGCTTTCGTGCGCGACAAGATGGAGACATCCGAAATCCGCACTCGCGCCCACCGTGCGCGACGCTTCCCGTGCACTCGTCAATGCGAAGGACACTCGTGAAGAAGAAGACTCCGATTATCGCCGCAGCCGCACTCGCGACCGTATTCGCGGGCGGTGGCGGTGGCGCAGCCTACGCGATGTCGAACGAAGTCACCGTGAACGCCTACGGCCGCGTGGCAACGTTCCGCACGTTCGACACGCAGGTGGCCGACATCCTCGAAGCGCACGGCGTGGATGTCTCCCACACCGATCTCGTGAAGCCTGCTCTCGGCGAGACCGTCGACTCGGGTGACAAGATCGTCGTGAAAGAACGCGAAGAGGTCAAGCTCAGTGTCGACGGCGCAGAGCAGTCGGTCCTCGTCGAGGGCGATACCGTTGCCGATGCACTCGCGCAGGCCGGAATCGACGCCGAAGGGGCCGCGGTTTCCCCGAAGCCCGACACCAAACTTGAGGATGTCGACGGTCCCGTGACCGTGACGACCCCCAAGGACATCACCGTGACCGGCATGAACGGCTCGTGGGTTGCCAAGGGCACGACCGTTCGAACCGTTCAGGATCTCCTCGATAAGTACTTCGCCGACTCGGTTGACGCCGACGACGACGTCACGCCCTCGCGTGACACCGTCCTCAAGGATGGCGACACGATCCACCTCGTGCGCCTCAGCTCCGAGGAAAAGACCGAGAAGGTTGCGATCGACTACAAGACCGAGACCCGCAAAGATGACGCGATCTACGAAGGCGAAACTCGCGTGGTCACGAAGGGCGAAAAGGGCGAAAAGACCATCGTCAAAAAGATTTCGACGACCGACGGAAAAGCGACGGGCGAGGAAGTCGTGAAGGAAGAGGTCACGAAGGAACCCGTCACCGAGGTCGTCGCCAAGGGCACCAAGAAGCGCCCCGCTGAGGAACCGAAGAGCGCGGAACCGAAGAGCGAGGACGTGAGCAAAGCTAGTGGCGACGCCCCGAAGCAGAGCCGCAAAAAGCGCAGCGAATCCGCGCCTCAAGGCGGCAAGGCTGTGAGCGGCGTTCGTTCGTGCGGTGCCTCGTTCTACGGCAACGGCGACGGCACTGACGGCGGCCCCACGGCAAGCGGCGAGCGTTTCAACACGCATGCGTACACCGCGGCCCACAAGAGCCTGCCGTTCGGCACCCGCGTGCGCGTGACCAATAAGGCCAACGGCCGCAGCGTGGTCGTGCGCATCAACGACCGTGGCCCGTACGTGGGCGGTCGCTGCCTCGACCTTTCCTACGCGGCGATGAAGAGTATCGGCGGCGTGAGCTCCGGCGTGGCACGCGTCGACTGGCAGATCGTCGAGTAAGCCACCATGACAAAAAGCGGGCCGACGGTACTCAGCTACCGTCGGCCCGTTTCCTTTGCTGTTGCCTGCGCGACACTTCCAGGTTCCCGTGCATGTGATGTACGACGAACTGGCCCCAGTCCTTTGACCGGAATAAAACGCGCAACGTAGACTGATGAACTGTGCCTGGGTGCCCTATGCCCTCTCGCGGCCTCGCCTCGTGCGAGTGCAATGAGCGGGGGTACGGTATCGCAGTCACCGGGCCTCATGAGGGGTCCGTGCGGGTCGAGATTGACACCCCTCGCGGCGTCGTCTCGGGTCGCGGCCCACTCCACACCCGTGGACCCGGTGCTTCGGCGCCTGTGGGCAAAGAAGGTGATCTGGCCGTGTGAAGAGCGCGGCTAGCGACAGAAAGAGAAAAAGTGCCTACTATTCAGCAGTTGGTGCGCAAGGGTCGCCAGGATAAGCCTGTCGCCTCGAGCACGCCCGCGCTCAAGGGCTCGCCCCAGCGCCGCGGCGTGTGCACCCGTGTGTACACCACCACCCCCAAGAAGCCGAACTCGGCGCTCCGAAAGATTGCACGTGTTCGCCTCTCCTCCGGTGTCGAAGTTACGGCCTACATCCCCGGTGAAGGCCACAACCTTCAGGAGCACTCGATCGTCCTCGTTCGCGGCGGTCGTGTGAAGGACCTCCCGGGCGTCCGCTACAAGGTCGTTCGTGGTTCGCTCGATACCCAGGCCGTGAAGGGTCGCCAGCAGGCACGCTCGCGGTACGGCGCGAAGAAGGAGAAGAAGTAATGCCACGTAAAGGTGCAGCTCCCAAGCGTCAGCTCGTGGTCGACCCGGTCTACGGCTCGCCCATCGTCACTCAGCTCATCAACAAGGTTCTCCTCGACGGTAAGAAGACCGTCGCCGAGCGCATCGTTTACGGCGCTCTCGAAGGCTGCCGTGATAAGAACGGTCAGGACCCGGTTGCGACCCTCAAGAAGGCTCTGGACAACATCCGTCCGTCCCTCGAGGTTCGTTCCCGTCGCGTCGGCGGTGCCACCTACCAGGTGCCCGTCGAGGTGCGTGCCGGCCGCTCGACGACCCTCGCGCTGCGCTGGCTCGTTGGCTACTCGCGTGCTCGCCGTGAGCACACGATGACCGAGCGCCTGATGAACGAGATCCTCGACGCTTCGAACGGCCTCGGTGCCGCTGTGAAGCGTCGCGAAGACACCCACAAGATGGCGGAGTCCAACAAGGCCTTCGCTCACTACCGCTGGTAATCGCCGGCGGTACTCGAACCGAAGCGCAGAAAGGCATAGCCCGTGGCACTTGCAGTGCTTAAGGACCTCAGCAAGGTCCGCAACATCGGCATCATGGCACACATCGATGCTGGTAAGACCACCACCACCGAGCGCATCCTGTACTACACCGGCGTCAACTACAAGCTTGGCGAAACCCACGACGGTGCCGGCACCATGGACTGGATGGAGCAGGAAAAGGAACGCGGCATCACCATTACGTCCGCGGCAACGACCTGCTACTGGCACGACAACCAGATCAACATCATCGACACGCCCGGCCACGTCGACTTCACCGTTGAGGTGGAGCGCTCGCTGCGCGTTCTCGATGGCGCTGTTGCCGTGTTCGACGGCAAGGAAGGTGTCGAGCCGCAGTCGGAGACCGTGTGGCGCCAGGCCGACAAGTACAACGTGCCGCGCATTTGCTTCGTCAACAAGATGGACAAGATGGGTGCGGACTTCTTCTTCACCGTCGGCACCATCGTTGACCGACTCAAGGCGAAGCCGCTCGTCATGCAGGTGCCGATCGGCGCTGAAGCGGACTTCCGCGGCGTGATCGACCTCCTCGAGATGAAGGCCTACGAGTGGCCCGAAGAGTTCGAAGAGGACGCCCCCGAGTTCAACAAGAAGAAGGGCGATGCCGCTCTCGGTCAGTACCAGAAGGAGATCCCGATCCCCGCGGATCTCCAGGCCAAGGCTGAGGAATACCGCGAGAAGCTCGTCGAGGACGTCGCCGAGGCAAGCGAAGAGCTCATGGAGAAGTACCTCGAAGAGGGCGAACTCTCAATTGAGGATCTCAAGAAGGGCATTCGCGAACTCACGATTTCCTCGCAGGCCTACCCGGTGTTCTGTGGCTCGGCGTTCAAGAACAAGGGCGTGCAGCCCATGCTCAACGCCGTCGTTGACTTCCTTCCCTCGCCGCTCGACGTCCCGCCGATGGTGGGCCACGACGTCAACGATGAGGAGAAGGAGCTCACGCGTAAGCCCTCCGCTGACGAGCCTTTCTCCGCGCTCGCGTTCAAGGTTGCCGCACACCCGTTCTTCGGCTCGCTCACCTACGTGCGCGTGTACTCGGGCCACGTTGAGACCGGTACTCAGGTGCTCAACGTCACCACGGGCAAGAAGGAACGCGTCGGCAAGCTCTTCCAGATGCACTCGAACCAGGAGAACCCTGTCGACGAGGCATTCGCGGGCCACATCTACGCGTTCATCGGTCTGAAGGACACGACCACCGGCGACACGCTGTGCGACGCGCAGCACCCGATCGCTCTTGAGTCGATGACCTTCCCGGAGCCCGTGATCTCGATGGCGATTGAGCCGAAGACCAAGGGTGACCAGGAGAAGCTCGGTATCGCGATTCAGCGTCTCGCCAAGGAAGACCCGACCTTCCAGGTCGAGCTTGACGAGGAAACCGGCCAGACGGTCATCAAGGGCATGGGCGAGCTTCAGCTCGACGTGCTCGTGGATCGTATGCGCCGCGAGTTCAAGGTCGAAGCGAACGTGGGCTCGCCGCAGGTGGCCTACCGCGAGTCGATCAAAAAGACCGTTGAGAAGTTCGACTACACGCACAAGAAGCAGACCGGTGGTTCCGGTCAGTTCGGTAAGGTTCAGATCACCTTTGAGCCTCTCACCGACGCTGAAGAAGGCGTGTTCTACGAGTTCGAAAACCTCGTCACCGGTGGCCGCATCCCGCGTGAATACATCCCGAGCGTTGACGCGGGTATTCAGGATGCGCTCCAGTCCGGCGTTCTCGCCGGCTACCCGGTGGTGAATGTCAAGGCATCGCTTATCGACGGTGCTTACCACGACGTGGACTCCTCGGAAATGGCGTTCAAGATTGCCGGTTCGATGGCGACGCGCGAGGCCCTCAAGAAGGCCCAGCCGATTCTCCTCGAGCCGATCATGAGCGTCGAGGTTCGTACTCCCGAGGAGTACATGGGAGATGTCATCGGCGACCTGAACAAGCGACGTGGTCAGGTTTCGTCGATGGAGGACGCGAGCGGGGTCAAGATTATCCGTGCTCTCGTCCCGCTGTCCGAAATGTTCGGCTACATTGGCGACCTGCGTTCCTTCACGCAGGGCCGCGCGATGTACACGATGCAGTTCGACAGCTACGCGGAGGTCCCGAGGAACATCTCGGAAGAGATCATCGCGAAGACGCGGGGCGAGTAAGCCTTACGAGGATTTGCGGGTAGAGTAGATCTGTTCGCTGATTCTCGGACCGCTTGGGTCGCCTCCCTTCGGGGGCGCCCCACCCGTTCAACAGAAGTACACCCAACCAAAGTCCTAGGAGGACACACTATGGCTAAGGCCAAGTTCGAGCGTACTAAGCCGCACGTCAACATCGGCACCATCGGTCACGTTGACCACGGCAAGACCACGCTTACCGCTGCCATCTCGAAGGTTCTGTACGACCAGTACCCGGACCTCAACGAGCAGCGCAACTTCGATACGATCGACAATGCCCCTGAGGAAAAGCAGCGCGGCATCACGATCAACATCTCCCACATCGAGTACCAGACCGACAAGCGTCACTACGCTCACGTCGACGCTCCGGGCCACGCCGACTACATCAAGAACATGATTACCGGCGCTGCTCAGATGGACGGCGCAATCCTCGTGGTTGCCGCCACCGACGGCCCGATGGCTCAGACCCGCGAGCACGTTCTTCTTGCTCGCCAGGTTGGCGTTCCCTACCTCCTCGTTGCACTCAACAAGTGCGACATGGTCGACGATGAGGAAATCCTCGAGCTCGTCGAGATGGAGGTCCGTGAGCTCCTCGCTTCGCAGGAGTTCGACGAGGACGCTCCCGTCGTTCGCGTTTCGGCGTTCAAGGCGCTCGAAGGCGACGAGAAGTGGGTCAAGTCGGTTCAGGACCTCATGGCTGCCGTCGACGAGTCGATCCCGGATCCGGTTCGCGACATGGACAAGCCGTTCCTCATGCCGATCGAGGACGTCTTCACCATCACCGGCCGTGGCACCGTTGTGACCGGTAAGGTCGAGCGTGGCAAGCTTGCCATCAACTCGGAAATCGAGATCGTGGGTATCCGCGAGGCTCAGAAGACCACCGTTACCGGTATCGAGATGTTCCACAAGCAGATGGACGAGGCTTGGGCAGGCGAGAACTGTGGCCTCCTCCTCCGTGGCACCAAGCGTGAAGACGTTGAGCGTGGCCAGGTTGTTGTGAAGCCGGGCTCGATCACCCCGCACACCGACTTCGAGGCTCAGGTCTACATCCTCTCGAAGGACGAGGGTGGCCGCCACAACCCGTTCTACTCGAACTACCGCCCGCAGTTCTACTTCCGTACCACGGACGTGACCGGCGTTATCACCCTCCCCGAGGGCACCGAGATGGTCATGCCTGGCGACTCGACCGAGATGACCGTTGAGCTCATCCAGCCGATCGCTATGGAAGAGGGCCTCGGCTTCGCTATCCGTGAGGGTGGCCGCACCGTTGGCTCGGGCCGCGTTACCAAGATCATCAAGTGATCTAGCGCTGCATAGCCTGCAGAGTTAAGAGAAGAGGCGCTCCGGATTCGTCCGGGGCGCCTCTCTTTGTGTTGCGGGGAGGGGAGAGGGCTTGGGGCGCCCGAGGTCTACGGGGTGCTACGGCTGCTCGGGGCGGGGTGGAGTCCCTTTCGTGCTCGGGGCGGGCTGGAATCCCTTCCGCGGATCTGTACCCAACGTTTGAGGCGG
>OKMY01000226.1_pt1 | contig 24777 bp, 18 predicted proteins | sample 1614131 | NCBI WGS metagenome assembly OKMY01 (sample SAMN04436908, study PRJEB24849) | human gut metagenome | biome: human gut; feature: NICU; material: stool | host: Homo sapiens | place: USA: Saint Louis, MO | collected 2012-04-20 | reverse complement strand
GCAACCAGCCGATTGAGCATATGATGAAGGACTTCTTCCGCGTCACCCGCCGGGTGAGCGAGCTGAACCAGATGCTGCTTCAGCTGTTTGAAGAGGCTATTCTCGCCCTGACCGAGGATGAAAAACCGCGCCCGATAGACGATGACTTCCAGCTGCGCGGCACCCTTATCGATCTGCGTGACGATACGCTGTTTATTCGCGAACCGCAGGCCATTCTGCGCATGTTTTATATGATGGTACGCAACAGCACCATCACCGGCATCTACTCCACGACGTTGCGCCATCTGCGCCATGCCCGGCGCCATCTGACCCAGCCGCTGTGCTATATCCCGGAGGCGCGCACGCTCTTTCTCAGCATGCTGCGCCATCAGGGGGCGGTCAGCCGCGGACTGCTGCCGATGCATCGCCATAGCGTGCTGTGGGCCTATATGCCGCAGTGGTCACATATCGTCGGCCAGATGCAGTTCGATCTGTTTCACGCCTACACCGTCGATGAACACACCATCCGCGTGATGCTGAAGCTGGAGAGCTTTGCCAAAGAAGAAACCCGCAGCCGCCACCCGCTGTGCGTGGAGCTATGGCCGCGCTTAACGCACCCGGAGCTGATTTTAATCGCCGCCCTGTTCCACGACATTGCGAAAGGGCGTGGCGGCGACCACTCGATCCTCGGCGCGCAGGATGTGCTGAAGTTTGCCGAGCTGCACGGACTGAACTCTCGCGAAACGCAGCTGGTCGCCTGGCTGGTGCGTCACCATCTGCTGATGTCGGTCACCGCCCAGCGGCGCGACATTCAGGATCCGGAGGTGATTAAGCAGTTCGCCGAGGAAGTGCAAACGGAAAATCGCCTGCGCTATCTGGTGTGCCTGACCGTCGCCGACATCTGCGCCACCAACGAAACGCTGTGGAACAGCTGGAAGCAGAGTCTGCTGCGCGAACTCTATTTCGCCACCGAGAAACAGCTGCGTCGGGGCATGCAAAGCACCCCGGATATGCGCGAACGGGTGCGTCATCATCAGCTGCAGGCGCTGGCCCTGCTGCGGATGGACAATATTAATGAAGAGGCGCTGCATCAGATCTGGAACCGCTGCCGCGCCAACTATTTCGTGCGGCATACGCCGACGCAGCTCGCCTGGCACGCCCGCAACCTGCTGCGTCACGATCTGAATAAGCCGATGATTCTGCTGAGTTCGCAGGCCACCCGCGGCGGTACGGAGATTTTTATCTGGAGCCCGGATCGCCCTTATCTGTTTGCCGCGGTGTGCGGCGAACTGGACCGCCGCAACCTCAGCGTCCACGACGCGCAGATCTTCACCACCCGCGACGGCATGGCGATGGATACCTTTATTGTCCTCGAACCCGACGGCAGCCCGCTTTCAGCTGACCGCCACGACGCGATTCGCCACGGTCTTGAACAGACGATAACTCAGCGCAGCTGGGAACCCCCGGCCCCGCGTCGTCAGGCGGCAAAACTGCGTCACTTCTCTGTGCCGACAGAGGTGAATTTCCTGCCGACCCATACCGATCGAAAATCGTTTCTCGAGCTGATTGCGCTCGATCAGCCAGGGCTGCTCGCCCGCGTCGGCCAGGTGTTCGCCGACCTCGGTATTTCGCTTCACGGGGCGCGAATTACGACAATTGGTGAGCGAGTAGAAGATTTATTTATAATCGCCACCGCCGACCGGCGTGGCCTTAATAATGAGCTACAACAAGAAGTGCAACAACGGTTGACAGAGGCCCTCAATCCAAACGATAAAGGGTGACGTATTTTTTTTAGTGAATGGAAAGAAACAATGCAGCAGTTACAGAACGTTATTGAGTCCGCCTTCGAGCGTCGCGCCGACATCACGCCGGCCAATGTGGATACCGTGACCCGCGAAGCGGTAAACCAGGTTATCGCCCTTCTGGATTCCGGCGCGCTGCGCGTCGCTGAGAAGATCGATGGTCAGTGGGTGACGCATCAATGGCTGAAGAAAGCGGTACTGCTCTCTTTCCGTATTAACGATAACCAGGTTATCGATGGTGCGGAAAGCCGCTACTTCGATAAAGTACCGATGAAATTCGCTGACTATGACGAAGCGCGTTTCCAGAAAGAAGGTTTCCGCGTGGTGCCGCCGGCAGCGGTACGTCAGGGCGCATTCATCGCCCGCAACACCGTGCTGATGCCGTCCTACGTTAACATCGGCGCCTACGTTGACGAAGGCACCATGGTTGATACCTGGGCTACCGTCGGCTCCTGCGCGCAGATCGGTAAAAACGTTCACCTGTCCGGCGGCGTCGGCATCGGTGGCGTACTGGAGCCGCTGCAGGCGAACCCGACCATCATCGAAGACAACTGCTTCATCGGCGCGCGCTCTGAAGTGGTTGAAGGGGTGATTGTCGAAGAAGGCTCCGTCATCTCCATGGGCGTTTACCTGGGTCAGAGCACCAAAATCTACGATCGCGAAACCGGTGAAGTCTTCTACGGCCGCGTACCGGCTGGCTCGGTAGTCGTGTCAGGCAACCTGCCGTCGAAGGATGGTAAATACAGCCTGTACTGCGCGGTGATCGTTAAGAAAGTCGATGCCAAAACCCGCGGCAAAGTCGGCATTAACGAACTGCTGCGCACCATCGACTAAAGCAAATAAAAAGCGGGAGATATCCCGCTTTTTTTATATTTGATGCTGGCGAAAATGGATTTTTTCGTTAATTATTCAATGGTTATGATGCTATCAAAGGTACCGTTATGTACGATAATCTGAAAAGTCTTGGCATTACCAACCCTGATGAGATCGATCGCTATAGCCTGCGGCAGGAAGCTAACAACGACATCCTGAAAATCTATTTTCAGAAAGACAAAGGCGAATTCTTCGCCAAGAGCGTGAAGTTTAAATACCCGCGTCAGCGCAAAACCGTTGTCGCCGACGGCGTCGGCCAGGGCTACAAAGAAGTCCAGGAGATCAGCCCCAATCTGCGCTACGTCATCGACGAACTGGATCAGATCTGCCAGCGCGATCGCACTGAAATCGATCTCAAGCGTAAAATCCTCGACGATTTACGCCATCTGGAAAGCGTGGTCACCAATAAGATCAGCGAAATCGAAGCCGATCTGGAAAAACTTACCCGTAAGTGACAGCGTTCCCGGCGGCGCACCGCCTGACCGGGCAACCAATATAATCTGCCGCTTACGCCATGCATCCTCCAGGCCGGGTAAGGCGAACCGCCTCCCGGCATTTTTATCTCGACTCCCTATCGTTGCTCATCCAGCTGCAGGGCTATATAGAGCAGCAGCCGATCGTCAAAGCTGCCGAGATCCAGACCGGTCAGCTCCGAGATACGGTTCAACCGATACTCCAGGGTATTGCGATGAATAAACAGCGCCTTTGATGTCGCCAGCGGCTGCACGTTATGGCGAAACCACGCCTGCAGCGTACGCCGCAGCAAACCGTTGTTATCCATAGCCTTCAGACGCGCCAGCGGACGGGCCAGTTCATTGGCCTGCCAGCCGCCGCGCAGGCTGTCTAGCAGCACCGGCAGCATCAGATCCTGATAGAAATAGCTGCGGCTCTCCGGCATTCGTTGCTTACCCACCATCATGGTCGTCCGTGCGGTACGGTAAGAGCGGGCGATACTCCCGGGGCCGGTGAAGAAGTTGCCCAGCGCCACGCGAAAGCGGAGCTGACCATTCTCTTTCATCCTGGCGATAAGCTGCTCGACGCGGCGGACGTGATCGTCGGCGTCCCAGCGGCCAAAGCTGTTCAGCGCTGGTTTCAGCACCACCATTTCCGTGAGTGACACAATGGCCACCAGATTATTGCGATCAGGGGTGGTCAGCGCGTTCTGCAACTGCTGCAGTTCCGCCATCGCGCTATCCACGCCGAGCTGGCCGCTGTCCACCTCAATCATCGCCACCACCCGCGGCTGATTGAGATCGATACCTAACCGCTGAGCCCATTCGTTCAGCGCCGGGGTATGCTCTTCCGCCTGAATCAGGTTCATCACCAGCTCTTCGCGCAGGCGGCTGTCCTGCGCAAGGAGATGCATCAGCCGCGACTGCTCCAGCATCATCTCTGCCGTCATGCACACCAGCTCGCCATATTTCCGCAGCGACTCCGGCTCGCCGGTCAGGCCGATCACCCCGACGATTTCACCTTCGAGGCGTAGCGGCAGGTTGATCCCCTGACGCACTCCGTGCAGATGGCGAGCGACCGCATCGTCGATATCCACCACCCGCCCCTGAGAAAGCACCAGCAGCGCGCCTTCGTGCAATTCACCAATTCTTTCCCGATCGCCGCTGCCGATAATCCGCCCGCGGGCATCCATCACGTTGATGTTGGTATCGATGATGCGCATCGTGCGCGCCACAATATCCTGCGCCATTTTGGTATCAAGATGCCAGCCAGCCATGTAATCCTCCCCTATGCAGGGCACCAGCATAAAAGAGTCTCCGTCCTGCTGCATTGTGCATATGCCCGAAGGCGGGGCGAGATATGTGGAGTTGTGGAAGTGGTCACAGAACGAAAAAAAAGCCCCTGCCCTCGGCGAGGGAAGGGGCTGTGGCGCTTGCGCTGACGATTACTGCAACAGCAGGTAGATAGAGGCGTCGCCGCGCTGAATGTTCAGCGCCAGCACGGACGGTTTGGCGTCGAAGATTTTCCGCAGATCGGCGATGTTTTTCACCGGCTGCTGATTCGCCCCGACAATGATATCGCCTTTCTTGAGGCCAATCTGCGCCGCCGGGGTGCCGGCTTTCACATTGTTGACCACCACGCCCTTATCCTGACCCTTGTTACTCATTTCCGCCCCTTCAATCCCGTTGAAGATGGTGCTGGAATCCACCTGGGTCTGGTTGCTCTGCTGCAGTTCGACGGTAACGGTGACCGGTTTGCCGTCGCGGAGCAGGCCAAGCTCAACTTTGCTGCCGATAGGCATGGTGCCGACCTGAGCACGTAGCGCGGCGAAGCTGCTGATCGCCTTGCCATTGAGGGTGGTGATCACGTCGCCGGCTTTAATGCCCGCTTTGGCGGCTGCCGAACCTGGCATCACCTGGCTGACAAAGGCGCCGCGCTGGGCGTCGACTTTCATCGCTTTCGCCAGTTCAGAGTTCAGTTCGGTGCCCATGATGCCCAGCTCACCGCGTTTCACCTGGCCATATTTCACCATCTGCTCGGTCAGGTTTTTTACCATGTTGCTCGGGATAGCAAAACCGATACCGATGTTGCCGCCGTCCGGCGCCAGGATGGCGGTGTTAATGCCGATCAGCTCGCCGTTGAGGTTCACCAGCGCGCCGCCGGAGTTCCCGCGGTTAATCGCCGCATCGGTCTGGATAAAGTTTTCGTAGTTTTCCACGTTCAGGCCGCTACGGCCCAGCGCGGAGACAATCCCGGAGGTCACGGTTTCGCCCAGACCAAACGGGTTACCGATAGCCACGGTGTAGTCGCCGACGCGCAGCGCATCAGAATCAGCCAGCTTAATCGCCGTCAGGTTTTTCGGATCCTGAATCTGAATCAGCGCGATATCGGAGCGCGGATCTTTGCCCACGACTTTGGCATCAAACTTACGGCCATCGCTCAGTTGAACCTTAATCGTGGTGGCGTTGTCCACAACGTGGTTGTTGGTCACCACATACCCTTTGGCCGCATCAATGATGACGCCGGAGCCCAGCGCCATAAATTTCTGCTGCTGGCCGCCGTCAGGCTGACCGCCCTGTCCACCGCCCTGGCAAAACGGTGAACTCTGGAAAGGAGAACCATCCTGGCAGAACGGCGAGTTATCGCCAAAGAACTGCTGGAAGTTACGCGGCATCCGTGGGGTATTAACAGTAGTGCTACCTTCAACGTTAATGCTCACCACCGATGGCATCACCTTCTCCAGCATCGGGGCCAGGCTTGGCATCTGCTGTGCATTAGTGGCCGAAGATGCCGTTTCTGCCGCGCTCGCAGAGAGCGGGGACAACGCCAGACCTAAACTCAGAGCCAGTGCACTCATTGCTAACGTGGTTTTTTTCATCAGTTTCAATCTCAATATCAGATAACGAAAGTTGCTGTGTACGTGACTATCAGAGTCATTTTATAGCGCTAAGTTCCGGAATTAAGTTTCTGGAAAAAGTAAAAATTTATTGTTCATCTTTACAAAACTCCAGCCTATTCCACCGCCATCAGTCGCCGATATTCATCCCACGCATACAAATCCGTCATTCCGCTGATATAATCCTGGATCAGACGGCAGCGATAATAGTATTCCATCAGCGCAAATTCAGGCGCCGTGCGCACCAGCTTATTTACTGCTTCAACATAGGCCAGCCGGTGACGGGTTGAAAGTTTCTGATACAGCCGGGAGGCAATGGGTAACCGCCGTACCCGCTCCTGCGCCACTAATTCGCTGAAATCCTCCAGAGATAATTTCAGCAGCGGCTGATAGATATCCAGCAGGCCGCTAATCACCCGGTAGCCCTGCAATTCCAGCTGCTCGACATCCGGATGGCTAAAGACCTGTTTCATCGCTACATTTTTATAGAGTTCCAGCAGCTGGCTGCAATCGCTATCGTCCTCAAGCAGCGCATGATTAAAGTCGCCAGTGAAGATGGCCGGCAGGTTATCAATAAATCGGCGCGCCGCGTAGGGCACCAGCTTATTCAGCGTGTTTACCCGCAAATACATAAAAAACTGATCTTCCGCGCTCTGTCGCAGGTAATTAGCTCGCGATTTTTCCCAGGCATTTTCCACTACCTGAGAGAATAACGATCCTTTTTCATGGTTGCCCCAGGCGTCGTAAAGATGCTGATAAAGCTGCTCGGCGCTGAAAATACGTTTTTCAACCGCGTCCTCGAGATCCGCGACGCAATATGAGATGTCATCCGCGGCCTCCATAATCCAGGTTAATGGGAATCGATTGTAAGGTGCCAGATCCAGTTCTTTACGCAGGCGCGCGACATACTCTTCTTCGGCTAAATAATAGCCAGGCTTCTTCATTAAATAACTGTGACTGGCTGGCGTCGCCTCGAACCACCACGCCGGTCGGGTATATTTCAGGATACAGCCCACCTGCGCCCAGGTCAGATTCATCCGCATCAGCGTGTGGACCAGACGAATCCCCTGCGCGTTGCCCTCAAAGCTGCAGAGATCCTGGCGCACTTTACGCCGCAGCGCATTCAGCGCCGTTTCCCCTTCGTGCAGGCGTAACGCCTGCACCTCGCAGCGATCGTCGGTCAACGGCTGGCCGAGCGCATCGCCGGGGGCCAGGCGCTGGCGAAACCAGTCGTTAATCGCCGCCTCGCCAAAGTGGCCAAACGGCGGGTTGCCAATGTCGTGCATCAGGCAGGCCATTTCAACCACGCTCTCGAATGGCCCGGTCAGCTCTTCCAGGCCATACTCTTCCAGTAGCTTCTGCTCTTTCAGCCTGCTCAGCACTTCTTTGGCGATATAGCGCCCCACCTGCTGCACCTCCAGCGAGTGGGTCAGGCGAGTACGGACCGCCGCGTTGCGCTCCAGCGGGAAGACCTGGGTTTTTTGCTGTAGGCGGCGGATGGCCGGCGAGTTGACGATCCGCCCGCGATCGCTTTCGAAGATCCGCAGGATGTCGCGCTCCGTCTCCACCCGCGGCGGCGAACGGAAGCGTCGACGCCAGTTTATCTTGTTGCGAAAATCAATCTTTGCCATAGCCTCTCCCGCGCGAGCAATACGCTTCCCCTTAAGCGCATGATAGACTATGCAACTAAACCTGACACATCGCGAGTAAATCTATGAAAATTGGCATTATTGGCGCTATGGAAGAGGAAGTTACCCTCCTGCGCGACAAAATCGAAAACCGCCAGACTATCACTATTGGCGGGAGCGAAATCTATACCGGCCAACTTCACGGCGTTGACGTCGCTCTGCTGAAGTCTGGTATCGGGAAAGTGGCGGCGGCGACGGGCGCGACCCTGCTGCTGGAGCGCTGCCAGCCTGACGTGATCATTAATACCGGTTCTGCCGGCGGCCTCGCGCCGACGCTGAAGGTCGGCGATATCGTCGTCTCCGATGAAGCGCGCTACCACGATGCCGACGTCACCGCCTTCGGTTATGAGTATGGCCAGTTGCCTGGCTGCCCGGCGGGCTTTAAAGCGGACGATAAGCTGGTGGCCGCCGCCGAAGACTGCATTAAAGCGTTAGATCTCAATGCCGTTCGCGGCCTGATCGTCAGCGGCGATGCCTTCATTAACGGCTCCGTCGCGCTGGCGAAGATCCGCCATAATTTCCCGCAGGCAATCGCCGTGGAAATGGAAGCGACCGCCATCGCTCACGTCTGCCATAACTTCAAGGTTCCCTTCGTGGTGGTTCGCGCCATCTCCGACGTGGCCGATCAGCAGTCCCACCTCAGTTTTGAGGAGTTCCTTGCGGTCGCCGCCAGACAGTCCACCCTGATGGTGGAGAATCTGGTACAGAACCTGGCACGTGGCTAAGTCGCTATCCTTCGCGCTTGCCGCGCTGCTGTTACTCGCCCCGGCGTGGCTACTGGCCGCGCCGCGGGTGGTCACCCTCTCCCCCGCCAATACCGAACTGGCCTTTGCCGCCGGGATCACGCCGGTCGGCGTCAGCAGCTATTCCGATTATCCGCCGCAGGCCAAAACCATAGAACAGGTTGCCAGCTGGCAGGGGATGAACCTGGAGCGCATCGTGGCGCTAAAGCCAGACGTGGTGCTGGCCTGGCGCGGGGGCAATGCCGAACGCCAGGTTAACCAGCTGCAGTCGCTGGGTATTCATGTCCTCTGGGTGCAGACCTCGACGATAGAAGAGATCATCGCCACCCTGCGTCAGCTGGCGCAGTGGAGCCCGCAGCCGGAAAAAGCGCAGCAGGCGGCGCAGGCGATGCAGCAGGAATACGATACGCTGAAAGCGCGCTATGCCAATGCGCCGAAGAAACGCGTCTTCCTGCAGTTCGGATCCGCGCCGCTATTCACCAGTGGTCCCGGTTCGATTCAGGATCAGGTGCTGGGGCTGTGCGGCGGCGAGAATATCTTTGCCACCAGCCGTGTTCCCTGGCCGCAGGTGAGCCGCGAACAGGTGCTGGCCCGCCAGCCGCAGGCGATCGTGGTGACCGGCGACGCCAGCCGCATTGCCGAAGCGCAGCGCTTTTGGCAACATCAGCTCACCATTTCGTTGATTGCGTTACACAGCGACTGGTTTGAACGCGCAAGCCCACGTATTATCCTCGCCGCCAAACAACTTTGTGCGGCGCTTGACCAGGTAAAATAATCATCCGGCACACCGGATGTTCAGTGGGAATCAACGATGCTTGTCTATTGGCTGGATATTATTGGCACGGCTGTCTTCGCGATCTCCGGCGTTCTGCTGGCGGGAAAATTACGCATGGACCCATTCGGCGTGCTGGTGTTAGGCGTGGTGACGGCGGTGGGCGGCGGAACCATCCGCGACATGGCGCTGGCGAATGGCCCGGTATTCTGGGTCAAAGATCCCACCGATCTGGTGGTGGCGATGGTCACCAGCATGCTGACCATCCTGCTGGTCCGCCAGCCGCGTCGGCTGCCGAAATGGATACTGCCCGTTCTTGATGCCGTCGGTCTGGCGGTGTTTGTCGGCATCGGCGTCAATAAAGCCTTTCTCGCCGGCAGTGGTCCGCTGGTGGCGGTCTGCATGGGGGTGGTCACCGGCGTCGGCGGCGGGATTATCCGTGACGTGCTGGCGCGCGAAATTCCCATGATTCTGCGCACCGAGATCTACGCCACCGCCTGTATTGTCGGCGGCATTGTCCACGCTACAGCGCACGACACCTTCCATCTCCCGCTGGAGAATTCGGCGATGATGGGCATGGTGGTGACACTGGTGATCCGTCTGGCGGCGATCCGCTGGCACCTGAAGCTGCCGACGTTTGCCCTGGACGATAACGGGCGGTAGTAAAAGCAAAACGGTAACCTTAAGGTTACCGTTTTTCGCGTTGGCTCCCTCTCGCTGGAGGAGAAGGCGCCCGGTCGCACTCGCTTTAAACGCTGAATGAGGAACCGCAACCGCAGGTGCTTTTCGCGTTCGGGTTGGTCACGATGAAACGCGAACCTTCCAGACCCTCGGTATAGTCGACGGCGCCGCCGACCAGATACTGCAGGCTCATTGGGTCAACCACCAGGCCGACGCCCTGTTTCTCGATGGTCATATCGCCTTCGTTCACCTGATCGTCAAAGGTGAAGCCATACTGGAAACCGCTGCAACCGCCGCCGGTGATATACACGCGCAGTTTCAGGTTCGGATTATCTTCATCCGCAATCAGGTGTTTTACTTTGTTGGCTGCGGCTTCGGTAAACTCCAGCGGCAACGCTACGTCATCACTCATTTTTTGCTCCCATTGATACTTCCGGCCGGTTAAAGAATAACCGGACCTTTTGAGCCATTATCTAATACCCTGGTAAATCGTTCAAGTATTCTCCCGCGGTGCCTGCTGCGCTTTTGCCGCCTGCTCGGCCTCCTGCTTCGCCAGAGTACGTTGCAGAATGGTCGAATACAAAGGCTTACCGCCGAGGAATTGCGCCAGTAGTGTTGCGCCAAGGCAGGTAATAATCATTGGCAAAATGAGCTGATAGTTATCCGTCATCTCCAGCACCAGCACAATCCCGGTGAGCGGCGCGCGCACCGAGGCGGCCAGCAGCGCCCCCATCCCGGCGATGGCGAAGGTGCCGGCATCGAGATGGTAGGCCGGAAACAGCGGAATAGCCGCCATGCCGAACGCCGTGCCCAGCAAGGTGCCCAGCGCCAGCATCGGCGCGAAGATCCCCCCCGGCGCGCCGGAAGAGAAGCAGATCAGCGTGGTCACCACGCGGGCAATAAAGATAAACAGCAGCAAACCGACGGAGAAATTACCGGCGGCGGCGATGGGGATCAGGTTAAAGCCACCGCCCACCGCGGAGGGCTGCATCAGCCCCAGCAGGCCGCAGATCCCGCCGATGACCCCGCCCATCAATACCCATTTTTTGATATTGCCACCGTGGATGCGCTGGAAGATATCCTGGGTGCGCAGCACCAGGAAGTTAAACAGCGGACCAAAGCAACCAAAGAGCATGCCCAGCACCAGATACAGCCACAGGGTATTCACCGGGGCGTTGCTCAGCTTGCCTACCTCAATGATCGCCGCTTCGCCATTGAAAATACGAAACACAATGCTCGACATGATCACGCCGGTAAATACCGCTTTAATGGAGATCAGGTTGTAGCGAAACTGCGGGCGCATCTCTTCGATGATAAACAGAATACCGGCCAGCGGCGCATTAAAGGCCGCCGAGAGCCCCGACGCCGCACCGGTCGCCAGCAGCGTGTGCCGCGCCTCCGGAATGCGCATGCGGAAGATATCCAGCACCATGCGTCCAATGTTGCCGCCAAGCTGCACCATCGGCCCTTCGCGTCCCAGCACCATTCCGGCGCCCAGGGTCCCCATGCCGCCGATGAATTTCACCGGCAGCACGCGCCACCAGCGCACCGGCCGCAGCTCCTCCAGCGCCCCTTCGATTTCCGGGATCCCGGAGCCGCCCGCCTCCGGCGCAAAGCGGCGCACGAGAAAATAACCGACCATTGCCAGCAGCGCCGACAAGATAAACGCCAGCGGCCAGACCAGATACCAATGATCGGCCACCTGCGCCAGCGCGCCGATCCGCTGGTTCTGCACCCAGTTCACGCTCTTTTCAAACGCCACGCCCACCAGACCGGCCAGCGTGCCAACCACCGCCGCCATCAACAGGACCGCCAGCGGCGTTTTATCGCGCTGAATCAAACGGCGCACCGCATCGCCGCGACGTACCCGCACGAACTGATGTGCTTCAAAAGAGGGAGTTTCTGCTTTCATGCCATTATCAATTATTGGTAATACAAATGAAGAGAGAGGCATTTTAGCCGTCCCGGCGCGCTGCGTCGTCAAAAAAATGCCCTTGCGGCACATTGTTTCAATTGGGCAAAACTTTCATAACCATCCTGGAATAACTTAGAATAGCCGATAAAACATTTTTCACGAACCAGGACCCTGGCCATGAGCAAATCTGAAAATCTATACCATGCTGCGCGCGAACTGATCCCCGGCGGCGTTAACTCGCCGGTGCGCGCCTTCACCGGCGTCGGCGGCACGCCGCTGTTTATCGAACGCGCGGATGGCGCCTATCTTTATGACGTGGACGGGAAGGCCTATATCGATTATGTCGGCTCCTGGGGTCCGATGGTGCTGGGCCACAACCACCCGGCTATCCGCAATGCGGTGATCGAAGCGGCGTCCCGCGGCCTGAGCTTTGGCGCGCCGACCGAAATGGAAGTGAAAATGGCGGAGCTGGTGACCGAGCTGGTCCCGACCATGGATATGGTGCGGATGGTGAACTCCGGCACCGAAGCGACCATGAGCGCCATTCGCCTGGCCCGCGGCTTCACCGGCCGCGATAAGATCATTAAGTTCGAAGGCTGCTATCACGGCCATGCCGACTGTCTGCTGGTGAAAGCCGGTTCCGGCGCGCTGACCCTCGGCCAGCCAAACTCGCCGGGCGTGCCAGCCGATTTCGCGAAACATACCCTGACCTGCACCTATAACGACCTCGCCTCGGTACGCGCGGCGTTCGAGCAATATCCACAGGATATCGCCTGCATCATCGTCGAGCCGGTCGCCGGGAATATGAACTGCATTCCGCCGCAGCCGGAGTTCCTGCCGGGCCTGCGCGCGTTGTGCGACGAATTTGGCGCCCTGCTGATCATCGACGAAGTGATGACCGGCTTCCGCGTGGCGCTGGCGGGCGCCCAGGCTTATTACGGCGTGGAGCCGGATCTGACCTGTCTCGGGAAAATCATCGGCGGCGGGATGCCGGTGGGCGCCTTCGGCGGCCGCCGCGAAGTGATGGACGCGCTGGCGCCGACCGGCCCGGTGTACCAGGCTGGTACGCTCTCCGGTAACCCGATCGCCATGGCCGCTGGCTTCGCCTGCTTAAGCGAAGTGGCGCAGCCGGGTGTGCATGAAACCCTGACCGATCTGACCAACCAGCTGGCGGATGGCCTGCTGAACGCGGCGCGCGAAACCGGGATCCCGCTGGTGGTCAATAACGTCGGCGGCATGTTCGGCATCTTCTTTACCGATGCCGAAACCGTCACCTGCTATCAGGACGTGGTGAAGTGCGATGTCGAACGCTTCAAGCGCTTCTTCCACCTGATGCTGGAGGAAGGCGTGTACCTGGCGCCGTCGGCATTTGAAGCCGGCTTTATGTCCATCGCTCACAGCGAAGAGGACATTAACAACACCATCGACGCCGCCCGTCGGGTGTTTGCCAAACTGTAAGGTACTTGAAGGCCTGGTGGCGCAGGGATTTTCCCGGAGGCGGCGCGCTGCGCCTTATCCGGGCTACCAAATCGCACAGCGCTGTAGCCCCGGTAAGCGCTAGCGCCACCGGGGATATTGAGGCCATCGGGATCGTTAGCGGCTCTGCTTTCTCAGCAAATAGATAAAGTACGGCGCGCCGATAAAGGTCGACAACAGCCCCGCCGGGATCTGGTAGGGGAACATCATCATTCGCCCGCACCAGTCGGCAAAGACCAGCAGCATCCCGCCCGTCAGCCCGGAAATCACCATATGCGGCATCGTCCGGCGGAATCCCAGCATCCTCGCAATGTGCGGCGCCATCAGGCCAACGAAACTTAACGGCCCAATGGTGAGCGTCGCCGTCGCCGTCAGGCTCGCCGCCAGCAGCAGCAACCCGATACGCGATGGCGTCAGCGCCATCCCCACCGCCCGCGCCGCCTCGCCGCCCAGCGGCAAAATAGTCAGCCAGCGGCGGCAGAGCGGCGCCAGCGCCAGCAGCGCCAGCATCACCACGCCACTACGCAGCGCCATCTCCGGCGTCGCGCTATAGGTCGAACCGGACATCCACGTCAGGATCTGCGCCATGCGCGGATCGCCGCTGGCCTGCAGCATCATCAACAGCATGGTGAAGGCGGTACTCAGCGCCATCCCCGCCAGCAGCATCCGGTGCGGCGAGAAACCGCCGCGCCCGGCGGCGATCAGAATAACCAGCAGCGTTGCCGCCGCGCCAAGGCTGCCGGCAGGCAGCAGCCAGACAAAGGCGTTGCCCGGCACGAAGAACAGCATCAATACCACACCGAACGCCGCACCAGAGCTGATGCCCAGTACTTCCGGGCTGGCCATCGGGTTGCCGGTCAGGCGTTGAATGATGCAGCCCGCGACCGCCAGCATCACCCCGGCGAACAGCGCCGAGAGCACACGTGGCCAGCGCCAGGGCATCAGTTGCGCCAGCAGATCGCCGCTGGCCCACTGCCAGCCATGGGCATCGCGACCAAAGGTCAGCGCGGCGGTTATCGCCAACAGCAGCAGCGCTAAGCCGCCCAGCGCGAACCACGGCACGTGGCGGCGCTCAATCAGCGCTTTATCGCCGCCATTCATCACCGGGGCGCTGATGCTGCGCAGCCGCGGCAGCAGCCACAGCAATAAAGGCGCGCCAATCAGCGCGGTGACTGACCCGGTCGAGACTTCCCGCCAGACCCGGCTGAGCCAGAGAATAATTTGATCGGAAAGCCACAGGATCAACGCGCCAATTAGCGCCGCCAGCAGCAATCGCGGCAGCAGGCGGCGGGCGCCGAGCATTTTCGCCAGCAGCGGCGCGAACAGACCGATAAAGCCGATAATGCCGACCGCGTTAACCAGCAGCGCGCTGATGGCAATCGCCAGCGTCAGCACGCCAAGCCGCGCCAGAGACAGCGCCAGCCCAAGGTTACGCGCCACGCCATCATCGAGTCCCATCAGGGTTAACGGGCGTAGCAATAACAGCGTCAACATCGCGCCGCCGAGCAGCTGCGGCCACAGGCGTTGCACCACGCTCCAGTCGGTCTGCGTCAGGGTGCCGGTACTCCACAGGAACATGCTTTGCAGCTGATCGTGATGGAAAATCACCATCAGCTGATTGACCGCGCCGCAATAGAGACTCACTACCAGGCCGGCCAGGATCAGCGTCACCGGCGACAGACGTTTGCCCCACGAGACGCCAAACACCAGCGCCCCCACCAGACAAGCCCCAGCCAGCGCCGCAAACTGCGAGGCCAGCACGCCAGGGATGGCCCATAGCGTCGTCACCGTCATTCCCAGCTGTGCGCCGGTGGCGACGCCGAGCGTGGTTGGCTCCGCCAGCGGGTTACGCAGCACCTGCTGGAACAGCACGCCGACCAGCCCCAGCCCGGCGCCGACCAGCAGCGATATCGCCAGCCTCGGCAGCAGGCTGTAATGGAACAGCATCTGGGCGATATTATCGATATCCGGCTGCCACAGCGCCTGACGCCATTGCGCGTAAGGTAAAGCGACATTGAGGTTGACGATGCTCAGCGCGAAAGCGGCAACCAGCAGCCCGGTCAGCAGGAAAATGGCTAACGGCGAGAGACGCGCGTTCATACCGCCGCCCTCCCCTGCGCATCGGCCAGCACGCGGGCGAAATGCATCGCCGACAGCGTCGCGCCATAGAACCACACCGCCGGAACCCGCTGGAAACGCCCCGCGCGCACGAACGGCATCGCCTGCCACAGCGGGGTCGCCAACAGCTGGGCCATCTCCCGATCGTTGCCATGATCGAAACAGATCACATCGGCCTCGTTAAATGCCGCCAGCCGATCAATACCGACGGTGACGCTGCCCCAGAATGCCGCTTCGCCGCGCCAGGCGTTTTGAATGCCAAAGCGGTCAAGCACCTCCTGGAACAGGCAGTTCTCACCGAATACCAGCACGTGGCGGGCATCAAGCAGCGAAATCATCAGCAGTGGGCGATCGCCACGCCGGGCAAATCGCGGACGCAGGTTCTCCATCAGCGCGTCGAACTCCGCCAGATGGCGCTTCGCCTGCTGTTGTTTACCCAGCAGGTCGGCCATTTCCAGTAGCGAACGCTGGGCCATCGCCAGCGGCCGTTTGCCGTCGCTGAAGGTGAAACCACGGCCAGGCGCGATACGCGCCAGCTTTTCTGGCGACGGGCCATAGCCTGCCGACCAGACGATAAACGACGGTTTCATCTGCGTCAGCAGCTCAAGATTGGGTTCGGTGCGCAGGCCGACATCGATTACCGACGCGGGCAGCGCGGGTTCGTTCACCCACAGGCGATAGTTGGGAATGTCGGCCACGCCGTAGGGCGTGACGCCAAGCGCCAGCAGCAGTTCGGCCGGCAGCCACTCCAGCGCGACGACGCGCTGCGGGTCAATGTTCGCCGCCTGCGCGCCGCGCATCTGCCACAGCAGCGGCGAGAGCGCCATCGCGGTCAGCAGGCGGCGTCGGGTTATCAGAGTTGGGTTCATCATCAATAGACAAAACTTACCGGCGCCGCGCCCGCCGGGTGCGGCAGGATCCCCATCGGGATGCCGTAGATTTGTTCCAGCGTGTCGCTGCGCATCAGTTCTGCTGGCGTTCCCTGGGCGATCATTTCCCCACCGCGCAGCGCGACCAGATAATCGCAGTAGCGGGCAGCCATATTGATATCATGCAGGACCGCGATCACCGTCAGGCCACGCTGCTGGCTGAGACGATGCACCAGCGCCAGGACATCGACCTGATGGGCGATATCCAGCGCCGAGGTCGGTTCATCAAGCAGCAGACAGCGGCTATCCTGCGCCACCAGCATGGCGATCCACGCCCGCTGACGCTCGCCGCCGGAGAGACTGTCCACCAGCCGCTGCGCCAAAGGCTTCAGCCCCACCAGCGCGATCGCCTCTTCCACCTTTTCGCGATCCGCCACGCCGAAGCGCCCCAGCGCGCCATGCCACGGGTAGCGACCTATCGCCACCAGCTCGCGAACTGTCATCCCTTCCGCCGCCGGCAGCTGCTGCGGCAGATAGGCCACTTTGCGGGCAAACGCCTTGCTACTCCAGCTCTCCAGCGGCTGGCCGTCCAGCAGCACCTCGCCCGCGGAAGGCGGCTGATGGCGGCCGAGCATTTTCAGTAATGTGGATTTGCCGGAACCGTTATGGCCTATTAGGCCAGTCACTTTTCCTGCCGGGAAGGTTAACGAAAGGGGGTGAAGCAGCGTGCGACCCGGTACGCGAAAGGTCACGCCATTTAACGCAAAGGTGGTCTCAGAGTGCGGAGTCTGTTCCTGCATAGCAACAACCTGATGTTGGGCGCGGCGAACCGCGCCCGTGAGTAGTTAGAAGCGGAAGGTTGCGGTCGCGACAACCTGACGTCCCGCACCCCAGTAGCAGGCGTATTCGCTATAGCAGCTGGAGACATATTCGCGGTCAAACAGGTTGTTGACGTTGACGCCGACCGAAGAGCCCGGCAGGCCAAAGCGCGCCAGATCGTATTTGACCGTCGCATCCATCAGCGCATAACCGGCCACATTGAAGGCATCATTTTTGTTACCGGTGCTGGTGTCAGTTTTGTAATAGCTGACCGTAGAACCGATATAGCGCGCCCCGGCGCCGACCGTCAAACCGCTGAGCGCGGTTTCGTGGAAGGTGTAATCCGCCCACAGGGAGGCCATATTGCGCGGCACTTCCGCCGGACGCTTGCCGTTGAACACCGTATCGTGAGTGTATTCCGCATCGGTATAGCTGTAAGCCGCGGTGACGTTGATATTGGCGTTCACCGCCGCTTTCGCCTCCAGCTCAAGGCCGCGGGAGCGGATCTCGCCGGTCTGGATGCTGAACGCCTGGTTAGCCGGATCCGCCGTCAGGTTCTTATCTTTGGTCAGCTGATAGACCGCGGCGGTGACCACCACCGGCATGTCTTTCGGCACATATTTCACGCCAGCTTCATACTGCTTGCCACGCGACGGATCGAACGGCTGGCCGTTAAGCCCGGAGCCCGATACCGGCTCGAAGGATTCGCTGTAGCTGAAGTACGGAGAGATGCCGTTATCAAACAGGTAATTGATACCGCCGCGCCAGGTGAACTGCTGGTCGTGATTCTCCGCCAGGCTGTTGCTGGAGCGAGTTAACGTTGAGGTGGTGGCGTAATCGTAACGGCCGCCCAGGGTCATGACCCACTTATCCCACTCCATCTGATCCTGCGCGTACAGGCCCGTCTGCTCCATTCGGTTGAGGACCGCGTACGGGAAAGTGACCTGAATATTCGGATTGCCGTATTGCGGGTTGCTCATGCTGATAGGATCCGCCGTCCCGTAGTCGGCATCCACATCGTTGCGCATCCGCGAGTAATCCACGCCGGTCAGCAGCGTATGGCTGACCGCGCCGGTGGCGAAAGCAGACTGCAGCTGGGTATCGACGGTAAAGGTGTTCAGGTGCTCATCAGAACGCACATAGGCGCGATTCATGTAGCCCGGGGCGACATAGCCATTCCCGTACACCGAGCGATACAAGGTATCAACCTCGGCATAGCGCAGGTTCTGCCGCACGGTAAAGGTGTCATCAAACTGATGGGAGAAGCTATAACCCACCATCTTCTGGCGGCGCGAGATCTTATTATCCGCCTCGCCTTCGTTGAAATCAGTCGGCAGCTTGTGCGCCTTCCCGTTGGCATCGTAATACGGCACCACGGTGCCTTCGCGCGGCAGCCAGCCGTAGTAGCCCGCATCCGGGTCATTCTGGAAGTTGCTCAGGAAGGTGAAGTCGGTTTTATCGTCCGGGCGCCAGCTAAAGGACGGCGCCACCGCATAGCGTGTAGACTTCGCCATCTGCTGCTGGGTATCCTGGCTGCGGCCCAGGCCGGTCAGGCGATAGGACCAGACGCCGGCATCATCAATGGCGTCGCTGAAGTCAAACCCGGTCTGCCACAGGTTGTCGGTGCCCATCTTGAACTGCACTTCTTTCAGCGGCTCAGTGGTCGGGCGTTTGCTGACCATGCTGACGATACCGCCAGGGTTGCTGTTGCCGTACAGCACCGAGGTTGGCCCGCGCATCACTTCCACGCGCTCGAGGAAATACGGGTCCATGGAGACTTCAGAGTAGTTATTTCCCTGCAGCTTCATGCCGTCCAAATACTGGTTGGTATTGACGGTCGTCGAGGTAGTGAAACCGCGGATGGTGACCACATCATAGGTGGTCGAGCTACCGCGGGTGGAGAAGACGCTCGGCGTATAGGAGAGCGCCTCTTTTACCGTGGTCGGCTGGCGCATCTCCATCTCCTGGCGCGTGACCACCGAGACAGACTGCGGCGTTTTTTCGATCGGGGTATCGGTTTTCGTCGCCGTGGCAGAGCGTTTTGCCGCGATGGTCGGCGCCGGTCCCCAGGCACTTTCCTGGGCGGCCGGTGCCGCAACGACGGTGATAGTCTCTTCTTGTTTCGGTTGTTCCGCAGCCTGTGCATAGACAGACATGCCACTAACCGCCGTGGCTACTACGACTGCGATTTTACGCAGCGAGTGATTTGGCTGAGCAGTTTTTGGACGCGCCATGGGTATATCTCTGATGAAAGTGAATGATAACGTAAACGATAATTATTATTATGACGGGCGATATAATAGGCGAAACGCCGAAGGCAAGGCAAGCGATATGCCAGCCTGGCGAGACCGAAGGCCGAATTAATAACCAGATAGTTATTATGGAGTTAAAGAGGCGTTAACTTTTTTACAGGTATAAAAAAACCCCTTAATACTTTCGTATTAAGGGGTCGGGTTGTGCGGCCAAAATCAGTTACTGCCGAACATATCCTTGATCCAGCCCGCGACGCCGTCGCTCTTCTCCTGCTGCTTCGGCTGTTGCTGCTGTTGCTGCTGCGGCTGCTGTTGCCCGGACTGATTAAACGGGTTGTTCGCTTCCTGCTGCTGCAACTGCTGCTGCTGCATCATCTCGCCCTGGCGGCACAGCGCATCCGGCTGCGTCGTCCAGACCGGCAGCGAACGGACGCCACCGCTGCAGACGAGGTTGCCGTTGCTGTCCACGCCCATGTCGACCACGTCTTCCGGCGCCGTCAACGCCAGCGGCGTCGGCGTCTGGTTCGCCAGATAGCGCTGGTAAATCGACATCGCGCCGCTGGCGCCGTACAGTTTGGTCGGCTGGTTGTTGTCGCGGCCCACCCAGGTGATGGTCACCTGGCTACCGTCGATGCCGGCGAACCAGGTATCGACGTTATTGTTGGTGGTCCCGGTTTTCCCCGCCAGATGCAGGCCCGGATACTTCGCGCCCAGCTGACGCCCCGTGCCGCGCTGCACCACCTGCTGCATGGTCCACAGCGTCATGTAGGCCGCCTGGGCAGGCACGGCGCGTTCCGCCTGCGGGTAGCTCTGGTAAAGCACCGTGCCATCTTCCGCAATCACTGACCGCAGGGCGGACAGCGGCGCACGGTTGCCGCCGCTGGCAATCGTCTGGAAGGCCTGCGCCACTTCAATCGGCGTCAGGTTCAGCGCACCCAGCAGCATCGCCGGCACCGCGTTGAGCTGATTCTTCGGCGCCCCCAGTTTAGTCCAGGTATCGACGACCGCCGGCAAGCCCAGCGCCATCCCGAGGTTAACCGTCGGGACGTTCATCGAGCGGGTCAAGGCATCCACCAGCATCACCTGGCCGCTGAAGCGACGATCGTCGTTCTGCGGGGACCACGTCTGGCCGTTGGACAGGCGAATGGTCACCGGCGCATCGGCGATCCAGGTGTTCAGGCGATACTGGTTCGGCTGGCTCAGCGCGGTCAGATAGGTCGCCGGCTTGGCCAGAGAACCAATCGACCGGCGGGCCTGCATCGCGCGGTTGTAGCCGGCGAACTGCGGCTCCGCGCCGCCGACCATCGCCCGCACTTCACCGGTAAAGCGGTCCACCACCACCATGGCGGTTTCCAGATCTGCCAGCTTGCGCTGTTTCTTCAGTACCGGGATCCCTTCAGTAGCCGCTTTTTCCGCCGCATCCTGCGCCACCGAGTCGAAGGTGGTGAAGATCTTCACGCCGGAGAGATCTTTCACTTTATCGCCCAGCTTCGCCTGCAGCTCCTGACGAACCATCTGCATAAAGGCCGGCTGCGGTGAAATCACCCCGCCGCGCGGCTGCACGCCCAGCGGACGCGCGCTCAGCATATCGTACAGCTCCTGGTCGATAACCTGCTGCTGCTGCAGCAGACGCAGCACCAGATTGCGTCGCTCAAGGGCCAGTTTCGGGTTGCGCCACGGGTTATACACCGACGCCCCTTTCACCATCCCCACCAGCAGCGCCTGCTGATCGAGGCTCAGCTCTTCCACCGGACGGCCAAAGTAGTACAGGCTGGCCAGCGGGAAGCCGCGAATTTCATTATCGCCGCTCTGGCCGAGGTACACCTCGTTCATATACAGCTCAAGGATGCGATCCTTGCTGTAACGGGCATCGACGATCAGCGCCATATACGCTTCGTTGGCTTTACGCCAGTAGGAGCGCTCGCTGGAGAGGAACAGGTTTTTCACCAGCTGCTGGGTCAGGGTACTCGCCCCCTGCACCGTACGACCTGCCGTCAGGTTCGCCAGCACCGCGCGGCCGATGGAATACAGGCTGATACCATCGTGCTCGTAGAAGTGGCGGTCTTCGGTCGCCAGCAGCGTATCCACCAGCAGATCCGGGAAGCCACTGCGCTTCACGAACAGGCGCTGCTCACCGTTCGGCGACTGCAGCATGGTAATAAGACGCGGATCGAGACGGAAGAAACCGAACTGGCGGTTATTATCCATATTCTCGATGGTCTCCAGATGGTCGCCATCGAAGGTCAGACGCGCGCGCACCTGCCCTTCTTTACTGTCCGGGAAATCGAACGGACGACGGATCATCTCGATGCTGTTGGCCTGCACGGTGTATTCGCCCGGGCGCGTCATCGCGCTGACCTGACGATACTGGGTGGCGTTCAGCAGACGCACCATCTCGTTTTTGCTGATCTGCATGTCCGGCTCAAGGTTCACCATCCGGCCATAAACCGCGGCCGGCAGCTCCCAGACTTTACCGTCAATGCGGCTGCGGATTTTCTGATCGAGGTAGACGCCATAGGCGGCAATCAGCACCGCGAAGACAATCCCCAGCTTGACCAGCAGCCACAGCCAGCGGCGCTTACGACGAGGTTTGCCACCGTTGCCTTTTCCTTTTCTCGGCACCGGTTTCTCATCCTCATAATCATCGTCATCATACTCATCGTCGTAGTCCTCTTCCCGGACCCGGCGACGGGTAACTTTTTGTTTTGTCGGACGTGAGGGTCTCCCCTTACGTCCGATAGGCTCGCGGTCATCTCCCGCCATGCTTTTTCTCCGCAACGTTCAGGCGCAAGGGCCTGATTCTCAATACTTCCCCTGCACAGAGGAAGAAGAAATCTCTCAAATTAACGTCCAGGCTGCTTATCCTTCGGACGACAACCTGCTGGCAGGCAGGACATGCCGCCAGCCTTTCATGAGGTTGGTTTGCTTCGTTTTACATGATATTAACAATAAGAATTCACCATAAAATCATTATGTTAAACGCATCATCAGCAGAAATGGTCAGAACATAGCACGTAATGTTCAGGGCATACAGGATAGCACTAAAATGCGACATTCTTAACCAGCATTTTACCTCCTGCGCACGTAACAAGATGGGAAAGAGTATGTTTTTTAATAACATAAAAAATGACGCTCGCCCTGATGCCAAATGCGGCGGCATCGCCTCACACCGAAAATATATTTCCCGGACGACAACATTTATTATTGAGAGAAGTAAAGGGAATTAATCGAGTTTCTGCCAATAAAAATGAGAGCCTGTTAACATTTATGCAGAATAATATTTTATGATGACACCAGGAAAATCTTTGTTAAACTAGCAGCCAGTGATTCATTATTTTGATTACTTTACTATGCGCATTCCGCTTATATTTTCGCTTTGCGTGGTCGCCGTGCTCTCTGGCTGCCAACAGAAACCCGCCTCAACGCTCAGCCCGGCCATCAGCAGCCAGGCGCAGCTGGAGCAGCTCTCGTCGGTAGCAGCCGGGACGCGCTATCTCAAGAATAAATGTAATCGTAGCGATCTCCCCGCCGATGAAACGATATATCGGGCAGCGGTGAATGTCGGCAAAGCGCGCGGGTGGGGAAATATTGACGTGGCGACGTTAAGCCAAAATAGCGACCGGCTTTATCAACAACTTTTGCAGGACAGCACTCCGGAAGCCACACAGTGTAGTCAATTTAATCGCCAGCTCGCTCCCTTTATTGCCAGCTTGCGCAGCGACTAAACAAAATATTCTCAACGCGCATTTTATTGCGCGTAGCCCTTATTCCCCTTTCGGCTCCTCGTCAATTTTCCCGCCTGGCCAGTCATCCAGCGCCGCCAGGGTAAATGTTGTGCCGTTGAAGCTAAAGATCGTCACATCCTGCTGGATCTGCTCCACCACCAGATTGGGCAGCGGGGAATCACCCTCCGACCACGCTTTGCCGTTTAACACAATGCTGCGCTTTTCCGGTAGCGAGGCGTAGACATGGGCGCTGTAGCGCAGGGGCGGCAGCGTATCGCTGTCCACTACCGGCGCCGCTGGCGCGCTGGGTTTTACCGCCGACGGCGGGTTTTTTGGCGCGGTCTCCCCGGCGGCGGTTAACGGCAAAAGCGCCGCATGAGCCACCGGCAGAGGCAGCGTTTGCGGCGGTGACGGATGGCGCCACTGCTCGCCGCCAAACCAGCCGAGCGCGATAAATAATCCGGCGTACAGCGGGATAATCCAGCCGGGGATCTGCACCATCCGACCGCGGCTTACCGGCGCGTCTGCCTGCGCGGTGGACGGCTGAGGCGCCGTCAGCGGCGAGATGCCTCTTTCACTATCATCACGAACAATCACAACCGTCTCCTGTTCCCTCACGGTGCAGAGAAGGCGCCCTTACGGGCGCCCCAGACTGCTGACAAAGTGCATTCTTCAGAGATTGCCCGGCGGCGCTACGCTAGTGCGGGCCGACAGATAACTGCATAACTGTTTGATATTGCAGTCTTTCGTAGGCCGGGTAAGGCGAAAGCCGCCACCCGGCAGAAAGGCGAGCACAATAACGAAACAGGTTTGTCATCAGCCAGAGGCGCCCTTACGGGCGCCCCACGTTATGTTATTTACTGCTCACCGGCAGGCCAGCGCCCTGCGATTCCCCCTGTGGCAGCTCGAGGACCGCTACCGACCAGGCCGGCAGCGTGACCGAGCCGTCAGCGGCAACCTGCACGCCGCTCGCCAGCGAACGGTCGCCTGCCGCCTGCTGGATGGCGCTCAGCTGCAGCGATGTGCCGGCGAAGTCCTGCAGCGTCCGGCTTTCCGGTGCGGCGTTGATCGCCACCACGATGCCGTCGACACGGCTGTCCAGACTGGCGCCAGCCTGCATCCCATCATCGATGGTCATCACCAGCAGACCCGTCTGCTGATCGGCGCCGGTGTTGCGGAAGTCCACGCGCTTCATCACCGTCGCGCCGTCACCGAGGGTAAACAGCGGAGAGGATTTACGCAGCGCGGTCAGCTCCTGATAAAACGCGGTCATCTGCTTGAGCTCCGTTTCACCCGGGGTCGCCACCGCGTCTTTTACCCGGGCGATGATGTCATAGTTGCTGCCATCATCGCTGCTGCGCGGCATACCGACGTTGTAGTTGTTGTCCTGCAGGGAGTAATCCACGCGGTTAAACCAGTCACCGGAATCATACGAATCGCGGGTAAAAGATTTAGAGCGCAGCAGCTCCGAGCCCTGCTGGTCAAAGGCGATCCCCTGGCCGAGCATCACCGTCGCCAGCGACACCGCCTGCATCCGGACGCGGGTATCGAGATCCGCCTCCTGAGCAGCTTTATAGCTGATCATGTCCCACAGCGTTTGGTTGTCGTGTTTTGACACATAATTCACGACTTCCGTCGGGTCAGCCGCATAGCCGCCAGGCGCGCCGTTATAGTCAATCTCGCTGCCTTTCTTCACCGCGCCGTCTTTGTCGATCA
>OKMY01000225.1_pt1 | contig 24824 bp, 19 predicted proteins | sample 1614131 | NCBI WGS metagenome assembly OKMY01 (sample SAMN04436908, study PRJEB24849) | human gut metagenome | biome: human gut; feature: NICU; material: stool | host: Homo sapiens | place: USA: Saint Louis, MO | collected 2012-04-20 | reverse complement strand
GCTCAAGTTCCCCGTGCTTGCCGCGCGCGTTCGCAACGATAAGCCTCGTGCCCTCGCTGCGGCGGATCAACTCTTTCGCCGTGTGCTGGCGACCGTACTCGGTGATCTCCACGTCCACCTCGGGCGCAACCTCGCGCAAGTGACGTTGAGCGCTCTCGAGAATGCCCGCCCATCTCTCCTCGGGAATCACGATCGAGGGAATAACGCGGACGCCGGTGCCGTACACCTTCGCAAACTCTGCGGCGCGCTCGAGCGCGCGGTCAAAGGCCGTCCCACCGTCGTAAAACACTGCCACGGGGCCATCTGCGGCAATGTCGCCGCGAACAACAACGATCGAACATTTCGAGCGTGTGAGGAGCGCCGAACTGGTCGATCCCACAATGATCGAGAGGAAGCGACCGAGCCCGCGCGAGCCGACCACGAGCGCATCTGCGGTCGCTGACTGCTGAATGAGCACGTCCACCGCGCGGCCATCGACAATCTGGGTCGTCACCTCGCAGCCGGGGGCAACTTCGTGGGCGATCTGAGCCGCTTCATCGAGCAAGCGTTGCGCGGCGACCTTGAGGCCCGACCCACTCACGCCGGGAACGGGATCGACATCGACCCCCATGAGCGGCCACACGAATGCGTGCACAAGATGCAGGGGCTTATTCAGGGCGAGGGCATTGTGCGCCGCCCAGCGGATTGCGTGATCGGATTCCTCGGTGTCTTCGACGCCGACAACGATCCGGCCTTCATTTGCACTCATGGTTTTCTTCCTTCCACGGCCGGGCTCACGCTTTTGTGAGCCAAACTCCCTGCTCGCTTTAAGGATACGCCGGAAAGGTCCCGGGCACGAAAAAGCCCGACCACCGAAGTGGTCGGGCTTTCGCTCTGTACCCCGTACCGGATTTGAACCGGTGTTACCGCCGTGAGAGGGCGACGTCCTAGGCCGCTAGACGAACGGGGCCTTGCCTCAATGAGGCCTTAGAAACTTTAGCAAAGCTGCTGGCTGTTTCCAAATCCAGGCCGTGTGACCTGCATCGCTGGGGTACCAGGACTCGAACCTAGAACAACTGAACCAGAATCAGCCGTGTTGCCAATTACACCATACCCCAAGGGTTTTGCCCGGCGAGCCGAACGAAATACAACAGTAGTCCAGCGCGAAAGCCCCGGCAACTTTTCCTGCGCCCTTTGTGGAAGCTTTCACACGAATAGGATTCCGGCGCTGGCCCTGCAACCGTCGGACCCCTTTTTCACGCTTTTTCGTACACCCGAACCGACTCGCGCACACCCGCCAAACGGAATGGGCCCTCACCCTCCACACGCGTTTCATAATCGCCCGTGCGATCCGCGCGAATGTGCCGTTCGCGATACTCCTCATAGCCGATTTCTCGGCGCGCATCGAGCTGGGCCGTGAGCGCACCTGGGCGCACATGCTCGCGATACCCTTCGACGAGCGTGCCGGCGAAAAACTCGGCGACCGCGCCCGAGCCGTAGCTGAAGATTCCAATCCGCTCGCCTGCACGAAGCTCGGCGTTCTCGAGAAGGGACAAGAGCCCCATGTACACCGACGCCGTATACGTATTGCCGAGGCGGCGGTTGTGAATCATGGTCTCCTCAAGCGAGGACACGGCGCTCGCGACCGACTGGGCGCCCGCGTGCTTCGCGAGGGTCTGCATGGCCTTCGCCGCCATCTTGGTGAACGGCTGGTGGAAGCACATGCGCGCGATGGAGGAGAACTCCGCTCCCCCGCGGCGCACGTAGTCGTCGTATGCCTCTGTCACGGCACGCAGGTAGACGGTCACGGAGAAGCGACCGTCGACGAGGGCGGTCGTGCGGTCATTGGGACGCCAGAAGTCATGGACGTTTTCGGTGAAAAGACCAGAAGCGGGCTCGATTGCCATGATCGCGGGGTCAGCGCTCACGAGCATCGCTAGCGCACCCGCCCCCTGGGTTGCCTCACCACTCGAATCAAGCTCGTACCGGGCAATGTCGCTCGCGATCACGAGAACTTTTTCATCGGGGTTGCGCGCCACGATTCCGAGCGCAAACTGGAGTGCTGCGGTTGCCGAATAGCATGCCTCTTTGAGCTCGACGACTCGGACATTGTGCTCGAGGCCGAGGAGTTCGTGCGCGTAGATGCCCGCCGCTTTCGACTGGTCGATGCCTGTCTCTGTCGCGAGCACGAGCGTGCGGATCTCCTCGGTGCCGTGGCGCTCGATAATGGGCGCAGCCGCCCGGGCCGCGAGAGTGACAATGTCTTCGTCGTCGCCCGGCACGCTCATCTCATGTTGGCCAATTCCGCGCAAATACTTGCCGGGACTCGTGCCTTGTGCTTCGGCGAGCGAAGTGAGGGGGAAGAAGAGCGAGGTCGTCGCCGCTGAGATATCGGTGATGCCGATCGCGTGCGTCATCGCGAACTCCTTTCAAACTGGACGTGGGCGGCCATGAGCTCGCCGGGATTGGTCTGCGCGGCCATGAGCGAGAGCTCGCCGCATAGGACTGTTGCGGCGGCGATTCCCGCGAGACGTCGGGCGTTCTCCCCCGGCTCGCGTTCCTCGCGGCATCCCAGTCGCGCGAGATTGTCACTCACGAAATCAAGCCCTTTGCCGTTGCCCACGGACCCGACAATGAGATGCGGGATCGTGCACGAGAAATACAGGTCCTCGCCGTCTCGGCCCCGGCGTTCGGTGTGCGTGATGCCCTGGCTGCCTTCAACGATGTTTGCGGCGTCCTGGCCTGTCGCGAGATAGAACCCGAGCAGCATGTTGGCGTAGTGTGCATTGGCACTCCTGAGGGAGCCTGCGGCGATGCCACCCACAAGGTTCTTGCGCACATTGAGGTCCGCCATACGTTCGGCGCTCGTGCGCAGTCGCCGGCGCAGAACCTCTTCGGGAAGGACGATCTCCGCGATCACATTCTTGCCGCGCCCTCGAATTCCGTTCACGGCCGAGGTTTTCTTGTCGGTGCAGTAGTTGCCGGAGATGCTCGCGTATCGCAAAGCACTCTCGCGGTTCGCGATGTGCGCCATAAGAGCGTCCGCGGCGAGGGTCACCATGTTGTGGCCAGCAGCATCGCCCGTGAGGAACTCGAGGCGAAGATACAGGAGATTACCGACGATCTCGGGGGCGATATCGATCAGGCGCGCAAAGCGGCTCGTACCGGCAACAACCTCCTGAAGCGAGGACAGATCCGCGCACACGCGCCTCGCCGAGTCGTAGGCATCGGCCGCCGAATCTGCTTCGAAAAGGATCGAGCGGGTCATGCGTTCGTCAACGAGGGTCGTGCGGATTCCGCCCTCGACGAGCCGGGATACCGTCGCCCCACGCTTGACCGAGGGAAACAGGGTCGTCTCGTAGGTGGCGAGGGGGACCTCGACCTCGCCTTCGGCCACGTTTCCGCTGATCCTCAGGGGACCGAGCCATTTCATGGGAATCTGCGCGAAAGCGCCCTGCTCGCGTGTGTCACTCATGAGTGCCTCCATTCGCCGTTCCGCTGCGCCGCGCGTAGGGGGAAAGATCGATGCCTCTCGCTTCCGCGTACTCGCGCACGCGCCCCGTGAGCACGAGGTCTGTGCGCGTGAGCGCGTCGACGTTTCGAGCGCCCACGAGCGCCATCATCGACCGCAGTTGCTCTTTCCACGTTCGGATTTCACCAATGAGCGCATCGGGTCCGTGATCGCGCACGATCGCGAGAAAACCGCCCGCGACTCCCACGGCCTTCGCCCCTAGCGCGAGGCATTTGAGGACATCGAGGCTCGTGCGAACTCCTCCGCTCGCGAGAAGCGGGAGCCCCGTGTCGCGCGACGCCCCGCGCGCATCGATCAGGCTTTCGACGGCGCTTTGACCCCAGCCATTGAGGTGGGAGAACTGATCGGTGCGGCGCGCGCTCTCGATGCGTGCGAAGTCAGTGCCACCATTGCCAGCCACGTCCACAAAGGCAACACCGAGCGAGGACAGCGTGCGTACGCTAGCCCCCGTCATCCCGAAGCCCACCTCCTTCACGATCACGGGAACATCGACGGCCCGTGCGATCGCCTCGATGTGCTGGGCCCAGTGCTCGAATTCGCGATCTCCCTCGGGCATCACGATTTCTTGGACGGCATTCACATGGATTTGAAGTGCATCGGCGTCGATGAGCTCGACCGCTTCGCAGGCCTGCTCGGGGCTTGCGTTCGCTGAAAGGTTCGCCATGAGGAAGCCGTGTGGGTTTTCGTCACGAAGAACGGTGAAGCTCGGCGCGCACGATGGATCTTTGAAGTAGGCGCTCATGGACCCTGAGGCCATCGCGATACCCGTGTCCGCAGCGGCGATCGCGAGTGCCTGATTAATCTTGCCGGTGAACTCGCTACCGCCGGTCATGCCGTTGATGTAGAACGGCAGAGGCCACGTGCGCTCTCTTATTTCAACCTCGAGGCTCACGGTCTCGACATTGACGGCGCTCAGGGCGTGATGAAGCACGCGCACGTCATCGAAGTCCCGTGAGCGGCGGTGGGCGGTCTCTTGCTCCATCGCAAGTCGAACGTGATCGTCTTTGCGGGAACTACTCATGGGCGCTTCCTTGCTTTTCGGTCGTCACATGTGTGCGGGCGTGGAGGTCCGACGGTTCTACGCCCACGTTGAGCGCGATCATTCCCGCTCGCCGCCAGGCTTGTCTCACCGCGGTCGCGACGTCGGCATTCGGGGCGAGGGCAAGAACGCAGTCCCCGCCGCCAGCTCCCGAGAGTTTTGCGGCGGCACCGTGTGCGACGGCGATCTCAGTCATAGCGCGCAGCTCTGGCGTTTCGATGCCGAGCGGCCCCTCGCTTCCTCCTGCCGCAGCGTCGAGATCACGCAATTGAGCGAGGACGCACTCGAGCACGCGCATGGCGTCAATCGTCGAGCCCGTGCGCACCGCCTCAACGAAACGCTCCACATGCGCAGCGTTCTCGCGCGCGAATGCTTCGAAGTCGATGCGTCCCGCGCCGGCAGCATCGTCGACTTGCGCTACGAGCGAGCGGGTCGACGCAGGCGCACCGCTCCAGCCGATGACGGTCTTGAGTGCGTGTGGCACGTCGAGAGACTCAAGAGCAAGGCCCGGCCACTGCGCGGCGAGCGCACTCTTGACGCCTTCGCGTGCGCGCAGATCGCGCACCGCCTCCCGATCGAATGATCGGTACAGGACCCAGCCACCGAGCACACTCGTGGCGACATCTGCACACGAGGCGCGCACATTGCCGTCGAGGACGGCGAGGGCCGAAAGTTTAAAAAGCTCTCGCGGGCTGAGAGCGATGTTGAGGGCGCGAGCCGTGGCGCCAATAGTCGCGACGACAACGGCGCCGGAAGAGCCAAAGCCATACTTGCGACCGTCGCTGTCATCAAGCGTCGACGACACGTGAATATCAAGGGCGGGCAGAGGCCCGTAATACTCCACGAAAACGTCGAGAGCGCGGAAAATAGGTTCTCGCGGTTGCTCGGATGCTGGTGCCTCGGCAATCACGGGAGCGTAGTCGCGCTCTTCGCCCCACTGCTCGCTCGCGACGCGCACGCCGAAGGCGCGACGCACGGGACTCACGCGGGCCGTGACCGCGCGATCCACGGCGATCAACACCGCGGGATTACCGGCGCGCACAACCCCGTACTCGCCAGCGACGAAAAGCTTTCCCGGGGCGCGGAATTCGAAAGCGCTCATGCTTCGCTCGGGCGCTCACCCTCATCGAGGAGGTAAGCACCGGGGCCGGCGTTCGCAACATGCATCTTCACGTCTTCGATCCTCTCACGCAGGCGCTCGGCAACGAGAGCGGCCTCGCGCGAGCGACACAGAATCTTCACGTTGGGTCCGGCATCGGCGCTCGCGTATGCCTCGATCCCCTGCTCTCGCAGCTCCTGGACCGCATCGATCATCGCGAAGCTCGTGCCCGTCAGGTATCGCACAGGCGGCTCCGCGCCGAGCATCGAGGCGTGCATGCGAAGGGCGCTCATCTCCGCGATCTCGCCGAGGCTCGTGAAATCCGCATCGTGCACGGCGCGCGACGCGCGCTCCAGAAGCACGGCGTTCGACGAAACCCATCCCTCGAAATAGGGAGAGGTCTCCACGGTGTGGTTCATGCCGGCGCGGCTGCCGATCTTCTTGCGCGCGCTCGAGATGACCGCGACGACCATCGAAAGAGGCTCGCCGCTCCACTCGAGGGGCTCGGCAATACTCGTGTCGTCACTCGTGCCTTTATTCCAGCGCGCGAGCCCGCCGAAAATTGAGCGGCATGCCGATCCGGAGCCGCGGCGCGCGAGGCGCGAAAGCTCCGCATCGCTCAGCGAAAGCCCGTACGCGACACTCGAAGCCTTCGCGAGCGCCGCGAAAGCGGCCGCGCTCGAGGCGAGCCCGGCAGCCGTCGGAACCGTGTTCGTGGAGGTGACGTGTGCGTGCGCCCCCGAGCCCGCGAGCTCACGCACACGATTAAGGACCGTGCGCACGCGCGCAGATTCCTCACCGGACAGCTCAACCCCGTCGAGGACGACCCGGTCGAGGGGATCGTCCGTCACCTCGACCGTCGTGGTCGTCGGGAATATGTCGAGAGTCAGCGACAGTGATCCGGTCGCGGGCAGATTGAGCTCGCGATCCGTTTTCCCCCAATACTTCACGAGTGCAATATTGGGGTGCGCGACGGCGGTAGCGCGGGTCATGAGCTCTCCTCACTCGCAGGGTTGATTGACCACACATTCTTCGCACCGGCAGCCGAAAGCGCACGCGAAAGCGCGGGGACAGCGCCGTGAGAAGGGGCGAGGGCGATGATGCAGCCGCCCAGGCCTCCACCCGTGAGCTTCGCACCGAGTGCGCCTGCATCGCGTGCCGCCCCCACGAGGTGTTCGAGCCGCGAATGCGATACCCCGAGCTCCGTCAAAATCTCCTGGCAGTCGTTCATTGCGCGACCCACGCTGCTCATATCGCCGATACGCAGCGCTTCGCGTGTGGTGTGCGCGAGCGAAGCGATCGTCTCGAGCGCATGATCCACGAGTCGGGGATCGCGTTCACGCCGTTCGCGGATGCCGCGAACCGCGTCGAGGGTGTGGCCGGGAAGCCCCGTGTCGGCCACGACGAGCGCCGGCGCGTGAGCAAGTTCGAGCGGTTCCGCCTTGCCTGCTTGGAACCACAGTGGGCCATCCGCCATGGTCTGGTATGCGTCAAGACCACTCGGAGTTCCATGCGCGATGCGTTCGACGAACTGCACGAGCTCGAAACGTTCCTCGCTCGTGAGTTCATGACCGTATAGGCGCGCAACGGCAACGGCGATCGCGCTCGCCATCGCGGCACTCGACCCGAGGCCGCGCGCCGTGGGAATGCTTCCCTCGACCGTGACTTCGGCGCGTCCAGGCTTCTCGCCCACGTGGCTGAGAATTGTCCGCAGTGCCGACTGCGCGAGTTCGTCCTCGGCCTCTTCCGTATCGACGTCGAGGTAGATCGCGCCCGTGGAAGGGTCGCCGACGGTTGCAATGCGCCGCTTTCCACGCCGCTCCCCCGTTCGCGACGAGGGCACATCGAGCGTGAGGCCACTCTCGAAACGCACTTCATCGCCGGGAACGGTCTGATCATCGAACGAGAAACCTTCGGTCAGCGAGTACGAGCCGCTGATCGTCCCGAACCCCTCGGCGGAGACGGATCCCTCGATGCGTCCGGCGTGAGTACTGACCGAATCCGGATAGGGCAAAAGCCTGGCCGTCGCCGTGAGGCTCAAGTGGGTAATGGGAAAGGCGATCGCGGGATGCCCGTACACGACAGCGTGCTCGCCGATCAGAATCGTCTTGGCGTGCGCGCTGCCGTGCCCGGTCGCGTACTCGAACGTCTCTTCGCTCACCGGGATGCGAGCAGATCGGCGAACGACGAAAGGCGGGCGATCGTGGATTCGTAGCCGAGAAGCTCCATCGATTCAAACAGCGGCGGGCTCACGCGACGGCCAGAGATGCCCGAACGAAGCGGCCCGAACGCGAGCCGGGGCTTGACGCCCATGCCGTCGATAATCGCTTCGCGCAGAGACGCCTCAAGCGTCTCGGTCGTGAAGTTCTCTTTGCCGCCTTCCTCGATGACCTCGATGGCGCGGCGCACAACGGAAACGGGATCGTCGCCAAGCTTCTTGAGGGCGTCCTCTTCGATCACGAGATCGGCATCGTCGATGAAGAGGAAGCGCAGCATCCCCGGGGCCTCACCGAGGAGGTTCATGCGCGGCTGCACGAGTGGCGTCGCCTTCGCGAGGAGGGCGCGCTGGTCCTCGGTGATGGGGGTTTCGACAACCCCGGCCTTCTCGAGGTACGGGATCATGCGCTCGGTGAACTCGGCCTCGTCGAGCATGCGCATGTGGTCGGCGTTAATCGCGAGCGCCTTCTTGTAGTCAACGCGGGCGGGGTTCGGGTTCACGTCGGCAACATCAAACTTCGCGACGAACTGTTCGCGCGTGAAGATGTCCTGATCGCCGCTGTAGCCCCAGCCAAGCAGCGAGAGATAGTTGATCATTCCCTCGGGCACGAAGCCCTCGTCGCGGTAGAGGAAAAGGCTCGACTCGGGATCGCGCTTGGAGAGCTTCTTGTTGCCCTCCCCCATCACGTAGGGAAGGTGTGCGTATTCGGGCGTGAACTTCGCGATGCCGATCTTCTTGAGTGCTTCGAACAGCACGATCTGCCGGGGCGTCGAGCTGAGGATGTCTTCGCCGCGCAGGATGTGGGTGATTCCCATGAGGGCGTCGTCGACGGGGTTCGTGAGGGGGTAGAGCGGCTGGCCGTTCGCGCGCACGACGACGTAGTCGGGGGTCGAGCCGGCTTTGAACGTGATTTCGCCGCGCACGAGGTCGTTGAACGTGATGTCTTCATCGGGCATTCGCACACGCCACACGGGCTCACGTCCTTCGGCGCGGAACGCTGCCTTCTGCTCTTCGGTCAGGTCACGATCGAAACCGTCGTACCCCGATTCCTTCGGGCGGCCAGCGGCAATGTGGCGCTGCTGGATTTCCTCGGGAGTCGAGAACGACTCGTAGATGTAGCCGCCGTCCTTGAGCTTTTGGATGACGTCCTGGTAAATCTCACCGCGCTGCGACTGGCGATAGGGACCGTCCTCGCCGCCCGCGTCCACGCCTTCGTCCCACGTAATGCCAAGCCATCGCATCGCATCGAGAAGCTGGTTGTAGCTTTCTTCGCTATCGCGCGCTTGGTCGGTGTCCTCGATGCGGAACACGAGCGTGCCACCCGTGCGTTTCGCGTAGGCCCAGTTGAACAGGGCGGTGCGCACCATGCCGATATGCGGCGTGCCGGTTGGCGACGGGCAAAAGCGCACGCGGACCTCACTGTGGCCGCGCGTGCTGTCGAGGGCGGGAAGGCTCGCGAGATCGATGTTCTCAGCGCTCACGTGGGTGTTCTCCTTCGAGAGGTTGGCGGGGTGAGATCCCCGGATGTGGTCTTAGGCCTCGAGATCTTCGGGCGACACTATGCGGTTCGTGAGGGTGCCAATTCCGTCGATGTCGATGTCGACGGTGTCACCGACGTTCACGAGCCCGACGCCCGCGGGCGTGCCGGTGAGGATGACGTCGCCGGGAAGAAGGGTCGTCGAGCGCGTGATCTCCTCGATGATCTCGGGGATGCGGCGCAGCATGTCGGCGCTCGTGCCGTCCTGTTTGACCTCGCCGTTCACGCGCGAGCGGATGCGCGCGTTCGCGGTATCAAGGTCCGTTTCGATCCACGGCCCGAGCGGGCACGAGGTGTCGAAGGCTTTCGCGCGGAACCACTGGGACTCTTCGCGCTGGGCATCGCGCACCGTGAGATCATTCGCGCACGTGTAGCCCAGGATGACGTCCGAGGCGCGATCGGCCGGGATGTTTTTCGCGAGGGTTTTGATAACGACCGCGAGCTCGGCCTCAAAGCTGAGCTCCGCGGCATCAGCGGGGTAAACGATCGGATCGTTAGGGCCGATCACCGACGTGTTCGGCTTGAGGAACAGCAGCGGTCGTTCGGGAGCTTCGCCGCCCATCTCACGCGCGTGCTCCGCGTAGTTCTTGCCAACGCCAACGACCTTCGACCTCGGGATCACAGGGGCGAGGAGGCGGACGTCCTCGAGCGGGAGGATCGTGCCGTTAGGTTGAATCTGGGTGTACAGCGGGTCTCCCGAGATTCCGTACACCATGTCCACGCCGTCCTTTTCCTGGACGATGCCGAACATCGGGTTCGAGCCAGTGGTGAATCGTGCAATGCGCATGCCCTCAGTCTAGTAGCGCGCTTTGGCTTGCACGGGCTATGCCTCTATGCCCTTGGCCACCCCTCACTCTTTCTTCACATCCGCAGCCCGTGCGCAGCCCGCCCCACACGTATCGGCACGTAAACTCAATGAGTGTTTTCTTCATCGCGTTCGTCTTCGTCATCGATCTCGCCTGCTGCCCCCGGTCGCTTCGTCGCCGTGATGTCGGCGGAAGAAGCGATGCATGCACGCGAGGAGCACGAGGCACGCGCGGATCGTTTGAGCGCCCCGCACCGAGAGCGAAAGGCACGCGGCGAGAAGCACCCGATCGAGGATTTTCTGCACACGTACTACCCCTTCAGCCCGGGGCAGCTTCGGCGCTGGCATCCGGGCTGGCAGGTGGGTTACGAAGCCTCGGCGGATCAGGCACACAGCGGGGTTGGGGATGTCGATTCCGACGGCTGCCGGCGCTGGTATAGCGACATGCAGCTCCAATCGGGCGGCGCTTCGGGTGCGGTGCGCGCGGCGGACCTCGAGCGATTTGCACGCGAGCGAGGCGATGCCGCCTACTGGATTCACCGATTGCTGTCCAACTCGAGTTTTGCCGAAAAGCCCGGGAATTTTTCGTGTTTTGGTCTTCACGAATGGGCGATGGTGTACCGCCTCGGGCCGGGCGAGAAGCGGCATGAATCGCTTCCCTTGCGACTGAGCGCCGAGGAAACAAACCGCGTGGTTGAAGAGAACCGTCTCGTGTGCTCGCATATCGACGCGTTTCGTTTCTTTACGCCGCAGGCGGCTCCGCTCAATGCCTCGCGCCCCACTCGCGAGAGTCAGCCCATGAGGGATGACCCGGCGTGCCTTCACGTGGGTATGGACCTGTACAAGTGGTCGATGAAGCTCGCGCCGCTGCTGCCGAGCGATATCGCACTTGACTGCTTCGAGCACGCCCTGGATTTGAGGATTCTCGATATGGAGGCCTCCCCGTACGACTGCCGAGGATACGGATACGGGATCGTGCCCATCGAGACTGAGGAGGGTAAGCGCGAGTACGTGCGGCGCCAGCGGCTTCTCGCCGATCGTTCGGATGCGCTGCGCACGCGGATCCTCGCCGCCGTGGAACCTCTCGTGCCTCTATTTGCTAAGTCTTCTCGCCCCTGCGCGAGCTAAGTCTCCCAAACACCATTATTCTTCGACGTTTCGCGGCACAATAGATGTATGCCTGCTTCCCCGTCCACGTCCCCACGCACTGCGCGCGTCCGCGTCGCCACGTTCAACATTCATCACGGCGCTAATTCCCGCAACGTTCTCGATCTCGACGCGACCGCTTACGCCCTCGAGTCGCTCGAGGCCGATGTGATCGGCCTGCAGGAGGTCGACCGATTCTTCGGGACGCGCTCAGACTTCGTGGATCAGGCAGCGTGGCTCGCAGACCGCCTCCACATGCACGCCCAGTTCGCCCCCACGATCGATCTTGAGCCGTCGCGCCGTTCCGCGGAGCGGGTGGGGCTTAGCACGCGCAGGCAGTACGGGATCGCGGTGCTGTCCTCGTACCCGATTGTCGACTCGCACCTCGCACGTCTTCCCGAAAACCGACTGATCGAACGCCGTGCGGTGCTACGCACACGCATCGATGCCGATGGAACCCCCTTCTCGTTCGCCGTCACGCATCTCGCACTCGGCCCGGGGCGGACCAGACGCGCGCAGTTCCGAGCCGCGCGCGAGGTCGCATTCGCGGGCGAGGAGCCCGCAGTCCTCGTGGGAGATCTCAATTCCGCGCCCTCGCATGCGCGCGATTATTCCGTCTTCACGAAGGGGCTCACAGACGTGTGGGCCGCGAAGCATCGCTTCCCGCTCGCCAAGCGCTTCCTCGGCCGCACAAACCCCGTGATTCCCATTCCGTTACGACGTATCGACTACATTCTCGCGAGTCGTGACATTCGGCCGATCTCAGCGAAGACCCTCCGCACGCACGCGTCGGATCACCTCCCGGTCGTCGCGGAACTCGAGATCCCTCACGTCGATCTCGCCGCCGAATAGGCAGCGGCCCGGGCGGGGCTGCCACAATGGGGGCATGCCACTTCTTCACGACTTTCTCCCCACGTCCTCGAGCGAGGATGCGATCGTCGAGGGTTTCATCGCGGCGCAAGCCGAGGTTGGCCGCACCCTCTACTCCCATCAAGAGGAGGCGCTCCTCGCGATCGCCGCTGGCGACCACGTGATTGCCGCGACGCCCACCGGCTCGGGAAAGACAACGATTGCTTACGCGGCGCTCTACGCCGCGATGGCGCGCGGAGAAACCGCGTACTACACCGCCCCGATTAAGGCGCTCGTGAGCGAGAAGTTCTTCGAGATCGTCTCGATGTTTGGGGCTGAGAACGTCGGCATGATGACGGGCGATTCGTCCGTGAACCACGAGGCCCCGATCATCGTGTGCACGGCTGAGATTCTCGCGAATCATGCGCTTCGCGACGGTGAGACGAGCAGTATCGGCCTCGTCGTCATGGATGAGTTCCACTTCTACGACGATTCGCAGCGCGGCTGGGCCTGGCAGGTGCCTCTGATCGAGCTCCCGCGCACGCAATTCGTGCTCATGAGTGCGACCCTCGGTGACGTGACCTTCTTCGAAAAGGACCTCGCGACGCGCACAGGCAGGAGCGTGAGTACGATCGCGGGGGCCGAACGCCCCGTTCCCCTCGATTTCCGCTGGGCGACGACCGACCTTCCCGAGACGATCACAGAGATCCTCGACAACCGCGACGCGCCCGTCTACATCGTCCACTTCACGCAAAAGGACGCCCTCGAGCAAGCGCAGCACCTTCTCGGCACAAAGATCCTTACACGCGAAGAGAAAGACAAGATTCGCGAGCTCATAGGCGACTTTCGGTTCTCGCGCGGTTTCGGCTCGATCCTCTCGAAACTCGTGCGCGAGGGCATCGGCGTGCACCACGCGGGCATGCTCCCCAAGTACCGCCGCCTCGTTGAACGGCTCGCGCAATCGGGTCTTCTCAAGGTCATTGCTGGAACCGACACGCTCGGCGTTGGCATCAACGTTCCGATCCGCACCGTGCTCATGACGGGACTCGCAAAGTTCGACGGACGCCGCCAACGTCTGCTCAACACACGGGAGTTTCTCCAGATCGCCGGTCGCGCCGGACGCGCGGGTTACGACACCGTGGGGCACGTCGTCGTCCAAGCTCCCGAATGGGCCGTCGAGTTTGAGAAAGAAAAGGAGCGCTTCGCGAAGCGAGCCGAAATGGGCTCGAAACCCAACAACGCGAAGAAGAAGCAGCGCGAACCGAAAATGCGTGTTCCAGAAGGCCGGGTGAACTGGACCGAGGAGAACCTCAGGAAGCTTAGTGAAGAGCAACCGTCGGAACTGAAACCCCACATGGCGATGACGAGCGCAATCCTGCTCGCGCTCATTTCCCGCCCGGGAAGCGCCCTCGAGGCTGCTCGGCACCTCATCGACGAAAGCCACCAAACGCGCGCCCAGAAATTTGCTCTCAAGCGCCGCGCTCTCGAGCTATTCCGCGGCCTCAAGGAAGCGGAGATCATCACGGTGCGCGAGGAGCCGGACCACCTCGGTCGCACCGTCACACTCGTGGACGACCTGCAGTGGGACTTCCAGATGAATCAGCCGCTCGCAGCGTTCGCGATCGCAGCCCTCGACATTCTTGACGAGGATTCGCCGAGCCTCACGATGGACTCGGTTTCGATCATCGAAGCGATCCTCGAGGACCCGTTCCAGATTCTGCTCGCGCAGCAGAATGCGGCGAAGAGTGCGCTGCTCGCCGAGCTCAAGGCTGACGGCGTCGACTACACCGAGCGCATGGCCCGGCTCGACGAAGTGACCTGGCCGAAGCCGCTCGAAGAAGAACTCACCGCAGCCCTCGAGATCTACGCGAAAAACAGGCCGTGGATCAACGTGCACGACCTTTCGCCGAAAAGGATCGTGCGCGAGTTCTACGAGACGGGCGCGACGTTCAGCGAGTTCGTCTCGCGTTACAAGCTCATGCGCTCGGAAGGCATCGTGCTGCGCTATCTTTCCGACGCCTACCAGGCCCTCCGGCGTACCCTCCCGGTCGAGCTGCGAACCGAAGAACTCGAGGATGTGATCGAGTGGCTCGGAGTGCTCGTGCGCGGCGTCGATTCGTCCCTGCTGGATGAGTGGGAAGCGCTCACCAACCCCGACAGCGATGCGGATGCCGCGAGCGAAGTACGCCCCGATTCGCCACGCAATCTGAGCGCGCAGACCAAGGTGCTCACGCAAATGGTGCGCGCCGCGATGTGGCGACGAGTGGAAGACTTCGCGTTCGAGCGCGAGGAGCAACTCGGTGAACTCGATGGCGCGAGTGGGTGGGACGCGGATCGCTGGGGCGAAGCCATGGACGACTTCTACGACGCGCACGATCACGTCGTGATCGAGGATCGCGCCCGCGCCCGCCAGTACCTCCGCCTCGAGCAAGAGTCGAAGCGTTGGCTCGTCACGCAGACCATCGTCGATCCCGAAGGCGATAACGACTTCGTGATGCAGGCGATCGTGGACCTCGAACAGACCGACGAGGAGGGCGAGCTCGCGCTCACCCTCGAGTACGTCGGAGACATCGTGAAGGCGCCCTGGCGGTGACGCCGCCACGTGCATACGTGCTCGACGTCCCGAAAGACGCGGGCACGAGCTTCGCCTCGCTCACCCGGTTCGTGGCGAGACACCTCGAGGCCGACGCATGCGTGACGTCGTCGTGGGTCGAGGCCTTACTCGCGCGCGAGCAGCTCTACCCCACCGGCCTCCCGCTCGAACCGCCCGTCGCGATACCCCACGCTGACGAGACCCACACCCTTAAGGATGCTCTCGTGGTGGTAAGGCTCGCTGAGCCCCTCGCGTTCGGTGCAATGGGAGATTCCGACGCCGGAGCGCTCCAGGTGCGCCTCGCCGTCTTTATCGTTGCCGGCAACGGGATGGCCCAGGTCGAGGCACTCGAAAGGCTCCTCAGCATCCTTGGCGACGGCGCGCGCCGCGAAAGGCTCGAAGCCGGCTCGGCCGAGAACGCAAGGCGGTCCTTCGAAGCGATGCTCGAACAACTCGCCGCACTCACCACAGCCCCCGACAAACCCCCACACCCGCGAAAACCGTGACAGATCTGATCCTTCAAGCCAAAGCCAACCGTGTACGCGCTCAGCGCATGCGCGCCCTCTCCGACGAGCTCGACAGCCTCAGCGTCGAAGAACTCGAGCGCCACGACCCGTCCTATATTCAAGGCGTGCGTGTCCTCTACGACGCAGCAGGCACCCCACAACGCGACGAAACAGCCTTCCGCCACGCACTCAAAACCGCACACCGCGCCCACAAACGCGGCCAACGCCTCAAAGACGCCCCCCATCATCGACGCCCACGAACACGCCTACCGCATCGCCCACGCCCAAGACACCCTAGGCCGCCCCGACGAAACGCCCCCATGCGCGACCGCCTCACCATGGCCCGCCGCGTCCGCGCCTACGCCACCACCAACAAGACCACCAAAGAGGCCGGAACAAGCCTCAGCTCCACCCAACACGTCACCCCCGTAGAACGCAACGCACTACGCACCTTCGGCTCACGCGGCGGCAAAAAATCCGCACAACGCCGCGCCAACAACCCTGAAGAACGCGAGCCCCTCCGCAAAGGATGGGAAAAGGCAAACAAACGTAGAAAAGTGCAGGGCAACGAGACGCGCGGTCGTATCCTCCTAGCCGTTTCCAGTGGCTATAGCGATACCGGACGTGTACCAACTCGCCGAGAAATCGCGGAAGAGGTGGGCTGCACTCCCCGCACCGTTACGACGCACTTAGCGGCGCTGCGAGAAGCTGGCTTACTGCCTGAGTAGGGGTGGAAATGCCATAAGCATAGAACGGTTCCCCCCCCGGGAGGGCACACGGCTTTTACCTCCTCTTCACCGCCCCACTACCGCCTGCCGCGCCCACGCCTACGCCACCACCAACAAGACCACCAAAGAGGCCGGAACAGGCCTCAGCCCCCCAGGGAGGGGCAGGACTTCTAGCCCCCAGCATGCCAACCCCGGCTCGCTCTGCCCTGTGCTCCAGGCTGGCTTGGGAGCGCCCCGGGTGCCCCCCTCCCTGCGTGTTCTGGGGTGGCTCCATAAGCGCGGCCAGCGCCTCAAAGACACCCCCGTCATCGATGCACACGAACACGCCTACCGCATCGCCAATGCGTAGCACACACGGTCGTCAGGCATAGAATGGGGTTTTCTGGCAGGAAAAGTTTGAGCTGGCGCTATCGCGTTTCAGAGGGGGGCCGGTGAAGAAAAAGCTGTGGTCAACGATTCTGGCTTGCGGATCCATCACTCTTCTCTGCTTGCCCCTTCAAGGTTGCGGTCACGACCTAAGCGCGGAGCTGGGGCTGGATGCCGATGATTCGCCGCAAGTACTGTCGGAAGCCTGGGGGATTGACGTCCCCGCCTCTATGACTACTGAAGAGTTTTACAGCAGCGATGTAGGGTTCACGGGCGACGGAGATTATCTACGCGTAATGAAGCTGCCCAAGGCAGACCAAGTTGGGATGTGGGCTCCAGCTAACTTCCAAGAATCGCCAGATGAATGGGTTGGTACGACCGTCATCACCAACTCGAACGCCCCATTTAATCTAGAAGATTTAAATGACATGAAGTGCCTTCCCGTCACCAAGAGGGAAGATGGATCTCATCTGATGCTCTGCTACAGCAGAGCATCAGATGATTACTATTCCTTCGAATCGATATTTTAAATCGATCCATCTTTAAACGCTAATCACCACTGGGTATGGCCTGATCACCCCACGCTTCTGCGCGAGCGCCATCACTGCCACAACCTTATTAGTAACGCCTTTATATTTGGTCTTCGGGTCGAAGTCATAGACATCGTGGATTGTGAAGTTATAGTCCGTGGGGGACTTCTTTCTGTAATTAAACCTTTTGATGGAGTAGTAGAGGTCTACCCCGTACTTTCCGCCACTGTTAAGGGCGAAAATGCTAGAGCCGCTGACCGCCTTCGAATTCCTTAGGCGGGCGACTACTGGGCTGGATTTTGCTCGCGAGCCGTGATGCGGACGGCATGCGGATGAATCCTTCTTTTTCACCCTAAGCAGCAGTTCGGCTGACAGCATGTATCCCCCTGCGGCGAACGCTGCAATTACAGAATTCACAGCGGAGCCAAGAATGTCTTCCTGTGTGACTTCGTAGGGTTGCACATTCCTAGACGTCTGCTCCGGAGCGGGGGCCTGATCTTCTGCAGTTCCGCTTCAACCGAGGTTCCCTTTACGGCGAGATCTTGGTCAATCTCCTCGATAGCCTGATGGATGAGCTTCAGCTCCTCATCTGTCAGCGATTCATCAGCTAGGGCCGGCTGCAAAAACACCAGAGGCAAACTTGCTCCCAATAGACCAATGGCGGTGCGCCGAGTAACTGTTTTAGACACCGTGTTTTCTCTCCTTTGAGTAATTACCAACGCTCCCGAAGTGGCCTCCGGGATGACTCACAGCGAGTTGCACAAGTTGCCCCCAAAAATCTCTTCCGCTGGAGAGCTAGGATGCGAGAGCACTGAAAAGTCCTTTGAAGGACGTCAAATGCACCCTCGGTCGGTAGTGGCAGCGTGAGAGTAGTGTGCACTCCTCGTTCTCGTCGGCTTCAGTGACTCCGTGGCGGCATCTGATTGTGGTAACGCTGTCGTCATCCGACGTGTAACACATTCGATAGACGTCTAAAAGTGCGATTGTCTCGGGATCCGGGAAACCTCAGGGAAGTTTGCGTGCGGTCTGGTTGGGTACAGGGCAGCGAGACGCGCGGTCGTATCCTCCTAGCCGTTTCCAGTGGCTATAGCGATACCGGACGTGTACCAACTCGCCGAGAAATCGCGGAAGAGGTGGGCTGCACTCCCCGCACCGTTACGACGCACGTAGCGACGCTCCGAGAAGCTGGCTTGCTGCCCGCGAGTAGGGGTGGAAATGCCATAAGCATAGAACGGTCCCCCTCCCCCTAGAGAGAGCACATGGCTTCGACCCTTCTTCACGCCCCACCACCACGGGCCTCCCGGCTCCCCTTCCGCCCTTCTCACTGCGGGCTTGAGATGTGGCCCCGCCTACCGCTGGCACTGCTATCCATTCAGGATCCACAAGCTGAAAGATCTCGAAGCGATGCTCTAGTACGATTCTCCGCTTTCGCGCTCTGGGGCCACGCGGAGCTTGTGGAGGCCGTACCAGTACGCGTCGAACAGCGCCTCCCACGAGGCCTCGATAATGTTCGGGCCCACGCCAACTGTCGTGAAGCGGCCAAAGGGGGCCTGGCTCGTCACGAGCACGCGAGTCGTCGCATCGGTGCCCTGCTGGGAGTCGAGGATACGCACCTTGAAGTCGACGAGGGCGAACGAGGCAATCTCGGGATAGGTGTCCACGAGCGCCTCACGAAGGGCCTTGTCGAGGGCGTTCACGGGACCGTTGCCTTCGGCGATCGTCACGCTTCGGTGACCGGGAGCCGTGCTGAGGCGCACGGTGGCTTCCGATTCGAGTGACCCGTCGCGGAGCTGGTGGGAGGAGGTGCGCCAGGATTCCACCTCAACGTAGGTGGGAAGGTCCCCGAGAACGTGGAGCACGAGCATCTCGAAAGAGGCGTCGGCCGCGTCGTAGCTGTAGCCCTCGGCTTCGCGCCCCTTGACTGTCTGAGCGAGCAAAGCAAGTGTGGCATCCTCACCGGAGAGGTCGTAGCCGAGCTCGCGCCCCTTGAGTTCGATCGACGCCTTGCCCGCCATATCCGAGATGATCATGCGCATGTCATTGCCCACGACCGTTGGATCCATGTGCTGGTACAGATCTGGATCCACGCGAATCGCGCTCGCGTGCAGGCCAGCCTTGTGCGCGAACGCGCTCGCGCCCACGTAGGGCGCGCGTGCATACGCGGGAATATTCGCGACCTCCGCAATCGCGTGGGCGATCCGTGTCGCGTCGCCAAGCTGTTCGGGGCTCACGAGCTCTCGCCCGAGCTTGAGCTGGAGATTAGCGAGAACAGGAATGAGATCGGCGTTGCCCGTTCGCTCGCCGTAGCCGTTCACACAGCCCTGAACATGCACCGCACCCGCTTCTACGGCGGCGATCGTGTTCGCGATCGCACAGCCAGAATCGTTATGCATGTGGGCACCGAGACGGTCGCTCTCAAGCCCTGCTCTTTCAAGCCGTGCACGCACATCCGCGACGATCGCACTCACCTGATGCGGAAGCATTCCACCATTCGTATCGCACACAATGACGATCGCCGCCCCGGCGCGCAAGGCCTCGGCAACGACGTGCACCGCGTAGTCGGCATCGTGAGCGTAGCCGTCGAAAAAATGCTCGGCGTCGATGAACACCTCGCGGCCGTAACCACGGAGAAACTCGATGCTCTCGCGCACCATCGCGAGGTTCTCCTCGGCGCTCGTGCGCAGCGCCGATTCGACGTGCCGAAGATCAGACTTTGCCACGAGAGTGACCGTCGGAGCCCCTGACTCCACGAGCTCCCGCAACTGCGGGTCCTCGCTCGCGGCACACCCCTTCTTGCGGGTCGCCCCGAAGGCCGCGAGCCGGGCATTCTTCAAAGAGAGCTCCTTTTTCGCACGCGCGAAAAACTCTGTATCCTTCGGAACCGCGCCCGGCCAGCCGCCCTCGATATAGGTCACGCCGAGCTCATCGAGGAGCCTTGCGACCTGTAGTTTGTCCTCGACGCTAAGCGTGAGCCCTTCTTGCTGGGAGCCGTCGCGCAGGGTCGTGTCGTACAGGTGAAACACTGCCGTGACCTCCGGGAAGCTGAAAGAAACGGGTGGGGATGCGGCGTTACACGAGGCGCGTGAGCCAGCCGTGGCGGTCCTCAACGCGGCCGTACTGGATGCCCGTCAGCTCTTCGCGAAGGGCCATCGTGACCTCGCCGCTGTCACCATTGCCGATCGTCCACGTGGCGTTTTCATCACGCAGCTCGCCAATCGGGTTGATCACGGCCGCTGTGCCGCACGCAAACATTTCCGTCACCCGGCCCGCAGCGATATCGGCGGTCAGCGCCTCGTAGTTGACGGACTCTTCGCTCGGGCTAAGGCCACGATCGGCGGCGAGCGTAAGGATCGATTCGCGCGTCACGCCCGGAAGGATCGACCCGGTGAGCGTGGGCGTCACGATGCGACCATCGGCGTAGACGACGAAAATATTCATGCCCGAGAGCTCATCGATGTTCGAGTGTGTCTCCGAGTCGAGGAACATGACCTCATCGGCCCCCGCCTTGGCAGCCTCGTACTTGCCCTGGAGCGAGCTCGCGTAGTTGCCGCCGCACTTGGCAAAGCCCGTGCCGCCGCGGCCCGCGCGGGCGGCGAGCGGCGAGACCCAGACGACGAGGGGCTGCACGCCGCGCGGGAAGTAGTTACCGGCAGGCGAAGCGATCACGTAGTAGTCGACCGTGTGCGCCGCACGCACACCGAGGAAGCTTTCCGAGGCGAACATGAACGGGCGAAGGTAGAGACTCGACTCGCCACCCGTGGGAACCCACGGCTCATCGGCGCTCACGACGCCTCGCAGCGAGGCGAGGAAGTCCTCGGTCGAGATCTCGGGTAGCGCGAGGCGCCTCGCCGAGTTCTGGATACGCGCAGCGTTCTTCTCGGGGCGGAAGGTCCACACGCTTTCGTCGGCGTGCCGGAAGGCCTTGAGCCCCTCGAAGATTTCCTGGGCGTAGTGGAAAACCGCAGCGGCAGGTTGGAGTGAGAGGGGACCGTACGGGAGAATCTCACCCTCGCTCCAGCCTTCGGCTTCGGTCCACCGCTGATGGGCCATGTAATCGGTGAAGTTGTCGCCGAAGCCGGGATCCTTGAGGATGCGCTCACGCTCCTCGTTCGAGATTCGACGCGGAGCCGAGCTTGCGCGGTATTCACCCATGGGCTTTATTCCTCTCACCTTTAATCGTTGATTTCCCCAGTTTACGAGGTTGCATGCGCCTTTTCCCGAACAGCCTGCGCGATTGCGTCCCCGATCTGCGCGCACGTGCGCGCGGAGCCCGGGTTCTCCGCGAGATCCTCGGTCACGGCCTCGCGCACGCACTGCGCGGCCGCGTCCTCACCGATTGACTCAAGAAGGAGCGCAACGGAGAGGATCGTCGCGGTGGGATTCGCAATGCCCTTGCCCGCGATGTCGGGGGCGCTTCCGTGCACGGGCTCAAACATCGACGGAAACTCACCCGTGGGGTTCAGGTTGCCGGAAGCCGAAAGCCCGATGCCGCCAGAGATCGCACCCGCAAGATCGGTAATGATGTCGCCAAAGAGGTTGTCCGTCACGATCACGTCGAAACGCGAAGGATCCTGAACGAGGTAGATCATCATCGCATCGATGTGCGAGTAATCAACCTCGACATCGGGATACTCGCCGGCCACGTTCTCCACGATGCGCTTCCAAAGACGCCCGGCGTGCACGAGCACGTTGTGCTTGTGCACGAGGGTGAGCTTCCCGCGGCGCTTCGCGGCAAGCTCGAAGGCATAGCGCACGACGCGCTCAACTCCGTGGGCAGTATTGATCGACACCTCGGTCGCAACCTCGTCGGCGCTCCCCTCGCGAAGCACCCCACCGGCGCCAACGTACGCCCCCTCTGTTCCCTCGCGCACGACGACGAAGTCGACCGCGCCAGGGTTCGCAAGCGGGGAATCCACGTGCGGGAAGAGAGTCGTAGGGCGGAGGTTCACGTAATGCTCGAACGCAAACCGGAGCTTGAGCAATAGCCCCCGCTCGAGAACACCCGAGGGCACGCTCGGGTGTCCGACGGCGCCCAGTAGCAGGGCGTCGTGGCGCTTAAGCGCGTCCAGGTCCTCATCCGTAAGTGTTTCGCCGGTGTCGTGCCAGCGGCTCGCGCCGAGGTTGTAGTCGGTCGTGACGAGGTCACGCCCCGTGCTTTCCAGGGCCGCCCGAAGAACCTTGAGGCCCTCGGGTACAACTTCCTGCCCAATCCCGTCTCCGGGGATGACAGCGAGGTCAAGTGTGCTCATGGTTTCTCCTTCGGTGGCGCGAGGGTGGTGCACGGGGCGGCGAATCAGCGTTGTGCGGTGCCCTCTGTGTAGTCGGCATCGAGCTGCTCGGCGCTCCAGGCAAACATCGTGCGAAGCTCCTTGCCAACCTTCTCGATCGGGTGCTTCTGCTCGCTCGCGCGCAGCTTCGTGAACTCGGGCGCACCTGCCTTTTGATCGTCGACGAAGCGCTTGGCGAAGCTGCCGTTTTGAATGTCGTCCAAGACGGCCTTCATGGAGGCCTTAACGTGTGCGTCCACGACTCGCGGACCCGAGACGTAGTCGCCGAATTCGGCGGTATCCGAGATCGACCAGCGCTGCTTCGCAATGCCGCCTTCGATCATGAGGTCAACGATGAGCTTGAGCTCGTGCAGCACCTCGAAGTAGGCGATCTCGGGCTGGTAGCCAGCCTCGGTCAGCGTCTCGAAGCCCGCCTGCACGAGGTGGCTCATACCGCCGCACAACACGGCCTGCTCGCCGAAGAGGTCGGTTTCGGTTTCTTCCGTAAAGGTGGTTTTGATCGCGCCCGCGCGCAGGCCACCGATCGCCTTCGCGTACGACAGGGCGAGCGGCCAGGCCTCGCCCGACTCGTCGTTTTCCACTGCGATGATGCAGGGAACACCGCGCCCGGCGACGAACTCGCGGCGCACCGTATGCCCCGGGCCCTTCGGCGCGACGAGCGCGACGTCGACGCCCTTGGGCGCTTCGATGTAGTCGAAGCGGATGTTGAAGCCGTGCGCGAAGAAGAGCGCGTTACCCGCCTCGAGGTTGTCCTTGATCTCGTTCTCGTAGATCTCGGCCTGGTACTGGTCAGGAGCGAGGATCATGATGACGTCGGCCCACTTCGCGACCTCGGCGACGGTGTCCACGCCAAAGCCCTGCTCTTCGGCTTTCGCTCGCGATTTCGACCCTTCCTTGAGGCCGATGCGTACCTCGGCGCCCGAGTCGCGAAGGTTGAGGGCGTGGGCATGGCCCTGCGAGCCGAATCCTACGATGCCGACCTTCTTGGACTGGATGAGTGCAAGATCAGCGTTGTCGTCATAAAACATTTCCGCCACGGTGAACTCCTTCGGTTCTCATGTGTGATTCGGTTGTGGGCAGTCTAACCGCCCTGCGTCTTACTTACTGGATACGTGTCTCATATTGAGAAACGCTGGTAGGTGTGTACCCGTCGGACCCCTCGCCCCCTACCCGAGCAGCGCACGATCCGTAATCGAACGCGAGCCGCGCCCGATCGCGACCGCCCCCGACTTCACGATCTCCTTGACCCCGAACTGCTCGAGCATGGACAGCAGCGCCGCAAGCTTATCGGCCGACCCCGTCGCCTCGATCGTGACGGAATCGGAGGCCGCATCGACGACCTTCGCCCGAAACATCTGCACAATTTCGAGAACCGACGTGCGGGTCTGGTTATTGGCCTTGACCTTGACGAGCACAAGCTCACGCTCGACCGACTGCCGCGGCTCGAGCTGCACGATTTTCAGGACGTTCACGAGCTTATTGAGCTGCTTCGTGATCTGCTCGAGCGGCATTTGATCGACCTCGACCACGACGGTGATGCGAGAGATGCCCTCGTGCTCGGTGGGTCCCACCGCGAGCGATGCGATGTTGTAACCGCGCCTCGCAAAAAGCCCCGAAACACGCGTGAGAACGCCGGGCTTATTCTCTACCAGGACGGACAGCGTATGGTTCTTCTCCGGGTCGCGCGAAAAGTCCATGATCAGATCTCCCTCTCCCATTCGGGCGTCATGCCCTGCGCGATTTGAATCTCGTCATTGCTCACGCCAGCGGGCACCATGGGCCACACCATCGCGTCAGCGCTGACGTGAAAATCGACCACGACGGGGCGATCGTTGATCGCCATCGCCTCGCCGATCACCCGGTCGATGTCCTCGTCGCGCTCGCACCGCAGCCCCACGGCACCGTAGGCCTCGGCGAGTTTCACGAAGTCGGGAACGCGGCGCGTGCCGTGCCCGGTATTGAGATCGGTATTGGAAAAACGCTGATCGTAGAAAAGGTTCTGCCACTGACGCACCATGCCGAGCGACGAATTATTGATGATTGCGACCTTGATCGGAATGTCGTTGAGCACGCACGTCGCGAGCTCCTGGTTCGTCATTTGGAAACAGCCGTCGCCGTCGATCGACCACACGACCTTGCCGGGCTGGCCCACTTTCGCGCCCATCGCTGCGGGCAGTGAGTAGCCCATCGTGCCGAGGCCGCCGGAGTTGATCCACGAATACGGCTCCTCGAAGTCGATGAATTGGCTCGACCACATCTGGTGCTGGCCCACACCGGCAACGAAGATCGATTCGGGGCCACTGATGGCGCTGATGCGCGAAATCACGTGCTGCGGCGCCGTGTAGCCGTCGGCGGTCGCGGTCCACCCAAGCGGGTAGTTCTCGCGCAGCCCGTTCATGAGCTGCCACCAGGCTTCGTAGTCGCGATCGTCGCCGTCTGCAAGGCGATCGGTGAGGGCCGCCAGAAGGGCGCGAGCAACATCCGCCGCATCGCCCACAATCGGCACGTCGGCGACTCGGTTTTTTGAAATCTCGGCGGGGTCGATATCGGCGTGCACAACCTTCGCGCCTGGCGCAAACGAGTCAAGCCTTCCCGTCACGCGGTCATCG
>OKMY01000224.1_pt1 | contig 24845 bp, 22 predicted proteins | sample 1614131 | NCBI WGS metagenome assembly OKMY01 (sample SAMN04436908, study PRJEB24849) | human gut metagenome | biome: human gut; feature: NICU; material: stool | host: Homo sapiens | place: USA: Saint Louis, MO | collected 2012-04-20 | reverse complement strand
CAGGGCCGATATAGCTCAGTTGGTAGAGCAGCGCATTCGTAATGCGAAGGTCGTAGGTTCGACTCCTATTATCGGCACCATCTCAACTTCCCCAAACGTCCGTATTCATCCATAAAAACCATGATTTATAAAGATTTTACTGATTTTCAGTCCGTCATTGTCCGTAACCATCCAGTAGAATCTGATACTGAATGTGTATAGGATTGTGTGTATGTTCCTGTTCGGTCTTGGATTCCTATACACATGCCTTTAAACGATATGCAGATTCGCCGCGCTAAGCCTGAAGCTAAAGCCTATACACTTGGAGATGGGCAAGGCTTGTCATTACTTATAGAGCCTAATGGAAGCAAGAGCTGGCGATTCCGCTATCGCTATGCCGGTAAGCCCAAAATGATCTCGCTTGGCGTGTATCCGACGATTACCCTTGCCGATGCTCGCTCTCGTCGTGATGATGCCCGAAAACTTGTCGCGGAAGGAAAGAACCCGAGTGAAGTTCGAAAAGAGCAGAAGATCGCTTTGCAAACGGAATCCGAAAGTGCGTTCGAAAAGATAGCTACAGAGTGGCATCAGATGAAGTCCGCCAAATGGTCGGCAGGATATGCGTCAGATATCATGGAAGCGTTTCAAAACGACATTTTCCCGTATGTGGGGACAAGACCCATCGGTGAAATAAAACCGCTAGAACTGCTTAATGTGCTGCGTAAAATTGAAAAACGCGGGGCGTTAGAGAAGATGCGCAAAGTGCGACAGCGTTGTTCAGAAGTGTTTCGTTATGCCATAGCTACTGGGAGAGCTGAATTTAATCCTGCTGCAGATCTCTCTAGCGCCCTCGAAGTACATCAATCCAATCATTTCCCGTTCCTAAAAGCTGATGAGCTACCAGATTTTCTTCGTGCCTTAGACAGTTACACAGGGAGTCGGCTGGTCCAGATTGCTACGAAATTACTCATGATTACGGGTGTGAGAACCATCGAATTGCGTGCTGCATTGTGGTCAGAATTTGATCTAGATAACGCTATCTGGGAAATTCCTGCTGAAAGAATGAAAATGCGCAGGTCACATCTTGTGCCATTATCGACTCAAGCGTTAGATTTACTTAATGAACTCAAGATGATGACAGGTAACTATCGTTATGTTTTTCCGGGGCGGAATGATCCGAACAAGCCTATGAGTGAAGCAAGTATAAATCAGGTCATCAAACGCATTGGTTATGGTGGAAAAGTTACTGGGCATGGTTTTAGGCATACTATGTCGACAATTCTGCATGACCAAAATTATAATAGTGCTTGGATTGAAATCCAGTTGGCACATATTGATAAAAATTATATTAGAGGTACTTATAATCATGCAAATTACATTTCACAAAGGAAAGAAATGATGCAGGTTTATGCAAACATGATTTTAAATTTAAACGAGGGTCACTTATGATCGATTTTTTTGGGATTGAATCAGGTAATATCGCCCTTATTAGGATGTTTGAAGCAGCTTTAGCTGCGAAAAAAAACATATCAGGACAATATTTTAGAGGGTTTCCTGTAGTATACCTAGCAGATAGTACTCTCAAGCTAAATGGGCTGTTGTGTTCTCCAGAACTCGGCGTAGTAATTTGTCATGTCATGGAAGAAACTGAGGTCAATGAAGACTATTTAGATTCTATAGACCAAATCCACATGAAATTTAAAAGTAAATTGGGTGAAGTAAAACTCCTTAGAGTTAATAGGACTCTACATGTCCCAATAAATACAATTGTTTATTGTCCTAATGTAAAAAATAGTGAAACATTTTCTGGCGAGGATGTTTTATTTATTAACGCATTAGATGACATCACCAACTCTTTATCTGATGTTAAATGGAATTACCCAGAAAGTTTAAATGTTTTATTATCTAATATTCAATCCCTTTCCAAACTGAAAAATACAAAAAAAAGAAACTCAGTTGAAAACAGCGAATCAAAAGGCAGCGTACTGAAAAAACTTGATAATATGCTGTCCGTGCTAGATCCTTGCCAATTAAGAGCTGTTTTAGAAAATATTGATGGTGTTCAAAGAATTAGAGGCCTTGCTGGTTCTGGTAAAACAATTGTATTGGCAAGGAAAGTTGCACATATTCATTCACAAAAACCTGATTGGAAAATTGCGGTCACATTCAATAGCAGATCTCTAAAAGAGCAATTCAAAAATCTTATTGAAACATTTTCTGATGAAGATGGAATTGATTGGAAAAAAATTGATATCATTCATGCTTGGGGTGGAACATCATCTAAAGGATTATACTATGAGGCTTGTTTAGCTCACAATATTAAGTTCCATGATCTAAGTAGTGCAAAAGCAATAAAAAAATTTGATGAAGAGATATTTCAAGCGGTTTGCAGAGATTTTCTTGAAAATAAAAACAAAGATATTAAATTATATGATTTTATTTTGGTTGACGAAGCTCAGGACTTTTCATCAGAATTCCTACAAATTTGCTATTCATTATTAGATGATAATAAGAGACTTGTATATGCTTATGATGAGTTACAAAGTTTAAGTGACAGATCCATGCCCTCACCTGAAGATATATGGGGGATGGATGAGAACGGACAACCAAATGTTACATTTCAATCCAAAGAGCAAGATGTGACCCTAGATATATGTTACAGAAATCCTGGTGCAGTCCTATCTTCAGCTCATGCATTAGGTTTTGGTATCTATCATAACCCAATGATTCAAATGTTTGATTATGAAGGCCTTTGGCAAGAAATCGGATATGAGGTTTTAGACGGTAAATTAGCTGAAGGTGAAAGAGTTGTACTTGGCAGGACTCAAAAGTCTAGCCCATCCTTGCTTAGCGGCCATAATAGCATTGATGACATTATTAGTTTTGTTGATTTTGACAATAAAAAAAATCAATCCGATTGGATAGCCCAAGAAATAATAAAAAATGTCACACAGGAAGAGCTCCTGTTTAGTGATATTTTGGTAATCCATCCTGACACTCAGAAAATGCGCACTGAAGTTGGCTATCTACGTGGGTTGCTTTTTGATGCCGGAATAAATTCTTCTATAGCCGGAGTGACAAGCTCTCCTGATGAATTCTTTTCCGATGATAGCGTTACATTTACATCCATTTTTAGAGCAAAAGGTAATGAAGCTGCTATGGTATATATCATGGATGGACAATATTGCAATGCAAGCAATAGGAGAGCATGGCGTAGGAATATACTCTTTACAGCAATGACCCGCACTAAAGCTTGGTTGAGAGTATGTGGTGTAGGTCAGTATTTTCAAGAGCTAAAAAGTGAGTTTGAAACTGTAAAACAAAATGGTTTTCGTTTAAGTTTCATATATCCTACGACTGCGGAGCGAGAGACCATGAGGGTTGTAAATAGAGATATGACCTCAGCCGAGCGCCGTCGTGTCAATGAAGCTAAGAGAAGCGCTGCAAATTTAAATATATTATTAGATGATGGAACAGTTAATATCGAAGATATCCCATTAGAAGTTAGAGAGCAATTAATTAGAAAATTGATGGGAGGTTGAAATGACGCCGGATGAAACGTGTGATGCAATCAATAAAATTACTCGTCATTTGATGACAGTGGGGCTTGCTGATTCACAAAATTTTTCGCGCGTTGAAAATAAAGGGGATCATGTAAATGTAGTTTATAAAGGCTATAGTGATGTTTCCAAGGCCCTCAGAGATGTATCATATAAAGAAATGTATGAGTTCTTAGATGAAAAAGATCAATATTCTATTAAAATGCTTGATGGTGGATTAATTCATTACAAATATCGCTTTGTTGGACGGGGAGTGTTAGAAAAGCATACATTAGCTTATTATCCAGCTCCTCATTTTGAGTCATTCCAAAATGATCCAGAGCTATTTTTAGATGAGAGTCACTTTTACTCAGAAGTGATAAACAAAAATATCCTACCAGTCCCTTTGCGATTTGATTATGCACCTGAGGATGCTGAATGCATTGAACATCCGGCATCACATTTGACCTTAGGGCAATATAAGAATTGTCGAATCCCATTAGCGGCTCCACTTTGCCCTGTGAGCTTCACTAATTTCATACTACGCTCTTTTTACAATACAGCTTTCGTTTCTATTGAACATAGCCAGAAAAATTTCTTACACACAAGAACAATACTACCTGAGGAGGAAAAAATCCTTCATTTTAATATATGGTAAAGCAGTCGCACACCATTCCCTCCTCTTCACACCTAGCGGTTTTCATGAACGTTTAGGTGTGCCCAAAAGGACGGTATCGGTATGAGTACATCAATTGTATTCAATAGCAGGGGGTGAGTGACTTAAAAAAACTTCTACATCGAAATGATCCCCCTTCAGGGGCATTTCTTGCCCATCACCGCCCTTTCAGAGGTTTGTCACGCCCCCGAACAGCACCGCACCACCCACCGACACTCCCACGAATCCGCGCAGCGTAGCGACGCGCTCAGGCCGCGAAATTAAATATCATTAAATAAATACTTTACCGCTGGCGCGCAGTGCTTTCCCCGCCTCGCCTGCCCGCTTCGTGGGTCGGTTTTCATGCAGGTGCATGGACAGGCTCAGGCCGCGCCGGGACAGGGCTGCGAAGGGAGTGACGGGACGGGAAAGCGCATGCAAAACCATGCACCCTGTGGATGCATGGCTTAATTCGGGAAAAATAGCGGTATTTTCGGGGATTTTTTGCGAGGCTACCTGCCGGCCAGTTCCGTGCGCCGGCGGGCATAAATCAGGCTCTGTGCGGGGGTGTATTTTTCCTGATTATCCACCCGCGAAGCCGCGTCAGGCCTGAATCCGATGGCCGTTAAAATATCGCTGTCTTCTGCCGAATAATTAATTTCTTCACCGGTACTCAGCCACACGGACAGCGCTTCGCGCAGGTAATGCGCCGAACGGTCGAGCGCATGGCCGGTCAGGAGTGCGGGCTGCTGACTGAGTCCCATCAGCTCCGGGGCAAGCGTGGCGGCGAGCTCTGTCCCATGTGCCTGCATAAAGTCATTCAGCCGGTTGCGGATACTGATGCGCTGCACCGCTTCATGGGAGCAGATATAGCGTCCGGCGGCCTGATTAATCTCCCATTTTTTGACGTCCATAATGTCGCGCAGTTCCTGCATAATTGCCGGGATACGGTCATCCCCGGCCAGCATCTGCTCACGGTATTCCTGCTCTGCGGCCGCCAGTTCGGCTTTACAGTTCAGCCAGGCGGTTTTGTTATTCTGACAGGCCTCAAAGGCCTGCTGTAGCGTAATGGTGGTCATGGTCAGTTCTCCCCTGATTAATGACGGTATGGCGAGCTGTAGCAGCCCTGCACTTTACGGGGTGCCGGGGGCGTGACCGGCTCCGCGACAGGCGGCGCTTTCTCCGCCGGAGGACGTATAACCTCGTCGATGGCTTCAGTGGTGCGGAACGTCGCCGAGCACTCAATATTGGTGCACTGGTGATAGCGCTGTTTGACGTTCTCCGACAGGTAGCGGGAGGTACGGGTATGCGCCGACTTTTTGCAGAACGGACAGTGCATCATGGCAGCAACCCCCGCGCTTTCAGGTCATCCTCGCGCTGACGCATTTTCTCCTGCCAGACCTTGCGCTCGCCGGGCGTGCTGGCGGCGTCATGGTCCATATGCGGAAGCGCGACGGCCGGGAAGCCTGTCAGGGAGAGCACCGGCTCATCGTCTGGCGTGACGGAGAAGGCGCTCACTTTCCCGGTCAGGAAGGTGACCACCTGCTGCATGACCTCCTTCTCCGGCTCGATGTAGCCCTGATGGCCGGTGGTGTTGGCCAGCGGATTTTCCATCACCTCTGCTTTCAGCACCATCGCCCGGACCAGTGGCCCGAGAGTGTCATTCAGCGCGCGGTTAAACTCTTCCTCAGCGTATTTACTCAGCACAGCATGATGCGCCTGCCGGAATGCCCGTGCGGTGCTGTTGCAGGTGGCTTTCAGCTGGTCACGCTCAAAGGCCAGCACGTCGGTCAGGTTGCCACATTCCTGCGCCAGCTCCCTGCGGGCCACGCGTTCGATATGGCCGCTTTTCAGCTCATCGGTCAGCATGGCGCCCCCGGCACGGAAAGCGGCGCGCCATGTGCGGGTGTCGCTGCCGTTGTCCTGCTCCAGCTCCGCTTTCTGCTCCTCCGCGCGGGTAATGGCCGTCAGGGTGTCCTCCAACCGGCGGGCCTGTTCAAGATGGGCCGCTCTGGCTGCGGCCAGTCGCTCCAGCGCCGGTTTCAGGTAATCAGGGATAAAGGTGTTGTCGGTCATGGCAGGTTTCCTCGTGGTTTCAACATGAGGTGATTCTGCCGGGGCACACACAACAACACGACCTGTTGCGGTTGTGGCAGTGCTGGCACAAACAGGACGTCAAGACCCGGCTTGCCAGAGAAAGGTCTCAGGAAAACCCTACTCACCGTTTGTTTTTTTACTGTTAACTATTCACCACTGTTCACCATAAGAAAAAATATAAGTAATACAGTAAGATAAAGGGTGAACAGTTGAGAGGGTGACTGTTCACCGTCTGTTCACCACTGTTCACCCTGGCTGTTTATTAACCGCTAACCGTTTTTGAGATGCTTAGAATTATTTGGGATAAATAATTAATTTAAAATTCCATTTAGTAATTAATCGCTTTGCCAACAATGGCCAATAACGGTCAATAATGGCCAATATAGGCCAGCACCTTTTTTTGATTAAAAGTTAGCCTGTTGTGTGGTGAGACACCACAAAATGACTTGTTGCCCTCAGAGAAAATATTCACAAAATAGAGAGCTACCCGAAGCCGGACGGACACGACCGGCACTGTATGGACTTTATGAGGTAGCCCGATGCACACCGCTTTTTCATCCCCGTCTTCTGCCCCTGCCGCGCCGCTGATGCCGGTTTCTGATACCGTTCACGAGCGCTTTATTCGTCTGCCCGAAGTGATGCATTTGTGCGGGCTGTCCCGCTCCACGATTTACGACCTCATCAGTCGGGAGGCTTTCCCGAAACAAATCTCCCTCGGCGGGAAAAACGTGGCGTGGGCGCAGTCGGAAATCACCGGGTGGATGGCCGACCGTATCGCTGAACGCAACCGGGGCTATGACGCATGATGATGCCCGTTCCGCAAAAAGCCCCTTTTTCTGGCTTGCTTCCCTTCGCCGTTTCCAGGTATAGTTTTACCGCTGTCGCAAAATCGACAGCCGGGCGTGGAAACCCGTGTTTAACTATGGCGACATCAGACGCGCCTTGCGTCTTTTTTTATGTCTGTGCCTTGATGCACCCATTCTTTGCGCACTGGTTCAAAAACCTGTGCGCTGCTTCAATAATGGTGGCTCAGGCGGGGCCGACTTCGGTCGGGCCGGTTCCCATAGTTACCGGTATTTCCACCCCCGTCTGGGCTACCACCCATAAGTGTGGAAACTTCGGTGGTAGCTGTAACCAGCTAACTATGGAGGTTGCCCTTATGGCTACGATCCTCACCCCGTCTCACCCGCAATTTGTCTTCGTGTTTGCCGCCGTCCGTCGCGCAGACCGTCAGCCCCGTATCTGTATGCTCCGCGCCGTCGCCGGGAATGAACACGCCGCACGCCTTTCCCTCGTTCGCGATTACGTCCTCTCGTTTGCCGGTCGTCTGCCGGTGGCGGAGGTGCGCGCATGAAACAGCCCGCCATCACCGTCAAAGACCTCGAATGCCTTGAGCACCTGCGTAACGTCGGCCACTTTGTCGGCGAGCTGATGCAGGTGCAGGACTGCACCTCCCTGCGTCGTGACCCGACTCAGCAGTTACAGCTCACCTCCGTGATTTACCTGATGACCGCCCAGCTCGACGGCGTGGTCGAACGCTGCAACCACCGCTGGTTCACCGGGGAGGGCAACGTATGAAAACGCCTCTGCCGCCTGTATTGCGTGCCGCCCTGTATCGCCGCGCCGTGGCCTGTGCCTGGCTGACCCTGTGCGAACGCCAGCACCGCTATCCTCACCTCACCCTCGACGCGCTGGAAAGTGCCATCGCCGCCGAGCTGGAGGGCTTCTACCTGCGCCAGCACGGCGAAGAGAAAGGCCGTCTGATTGCCTGTGCATTACTGGAAGATTTGATGGAGGCCGGGCCGCTGAAAGCCGCCCCGTCGCTGTCCTTCCTCGGACTCGCCGTGATGGATGAGCTCTGCGCCCGCCATATCACATCGCCTGTACTGCACTGAGGGAGAAAACCATGAAAATGAACGTAACGGACACCGTAAAACAGGCGTGCGGCCACTGGCCGCGCATTCTCCCGGCGCTGGGCATGAAGGTGATAAAAAACCGCCATCAGGCCTGCCCGGTATGCGGCGGCGCTGACCGGTTCCGCTTTGACGATAAAGAGGGGCGCGGCACATGGTTCTGTAACCAGTGCGGTGCCGGTGATGGCCTGAAACTGGTTGAGAAGGTGTTCGGCATATCGGCATCCGAGGCCGCCGGGAAGGTGAACGCCGTCACCGGCCACCTGCCACCGGTGGCCCCGGAGGTGATGGCGGCCGCAGACGCCGGAACGGAGGCCGACCGTAAAGCAGCGGCCGCGCTGGCCGTCAGACTGCTGGAGAAAACCCGCCCGGCCACCGGCAACGCCTACCTGACCCGCAAGGGCTTTGCCGGTCGTGAGTGTCTGACGCTGACAGCTTCCCACAAAACCGGCGGCGTGGCCTACCGCGCCGGTGATTTAGTTGTACCGCTGTATGACGGGACCGGCGCGCTGGTTAACCTCCAGTTTATTAATGCTGAGGGGCTCAAGCGCACCCTGAAAGCCGGACAGGTGAAAGGGGCATGTCATCTCATCGACGGACAGAAACAGGCGGGAAAACGCCTGTGGATAGCGGAGGGTTATGCAACGGCCCTTACCGTGCATCACCTGACCGGAGAAACCGTCATGGTGGCGCTGTCGTCCGTGAACCTTCTTTCTCTGGCGAGCCAGGCCCGCAGCAAGCACCCGGCCTGTCAGATTATCCTCGCCGCCGACCGTGACCTGAACGGCACCGGCCAGACTAAAGCCGCCGCGGCCGCAGAAGCCTGCGAGGGCGTTGTCGCCCTGCCGCCGGTGTTCGGTGACTGGAATGATGCGATGATGCTGAAGGGGGAGGACGCCACAAGGAAAGCTATTTATGCCGCCATCCGGCCAGCGGCACAAAGCCCCTTCGACACCATGAGCGAGGCGGAATTTACCGCCATGAGCGCCAGCGATAAGGCGATGCGGGTGCACGAGCATTATGGCGAAGCGCTGGCCGTGGACGCCAACGGCCAGCTCCTGTCCCGCTATGAAAACGGCATCTGGAAAAATATCCCGGCCGCCACTTTTTCACGGAGTGTGGCTGATTTATTCCAGCGCGTACGCGCCCCGTTCTCGTCGGGGAGAATCACCTCAGTGGTGGAGACGCTGAAGCTGATTATTCCTCAGCAGGAGGCACCGGCGCGCCGTCTGATTGGTTTTCGCAACGGGGTGCTCGATACCAGCTCAGGTATATTCAGCCCGCACAGCAAATCACACTGGCTGCGTACCCTGTGTGACGTGGATTTTACCCCGCCGGTGGAGGGCGAAACGCTGGAGACCCATGCACCGAACTTCTGGCGCTGGCTCGACCGGGCGGCCAGTGGCAACCCGACAAAACGTAACGTGATTCTGGCCGCGCTGTTTATGGTGCTGGCGAACCGCTATGACTGGCAGCTCTTTCTCGAAGTGACCGGGCCGGGCGGCAGCGGGAAAAGCATTCTCGCAGAAATCGCCACGATGCTGGCCGGAGAGGATAACGCCACGTCGGCGGATATCGACACGCTGGAAGACCCGCGCAAGCGTGCCTCCCTGATAGGCTTCTCGCTCATTCGTCTGCCAGACCAGGAGAAATGGAGCGGGGACGGTGCCGGACTCAAGGCCATTACCGGCGGCGATGCGGTCTCCGTTGACCCGAAATACCAGAACCCGTACTCGACACATATTCCGGCGGTGATTCTGGCCGTGAACAATAACCCGATGCGCTTCACCGACCGCAGCGGCGGCGTGTCACGTCGCCGGGTGATTATCCACTTCCCTGAGCAGATAGCCCCGGAGGAGCGCGACCCGCAGCTGAGGGATAAAATCGCCCGCGAGCTGGCTGTGATTGTGCGCCAGCTGATGCAGCAGTTCAGCGACCCGATGAGTGCCCGCGCGCTCCTCCAGTCGCAGCAGAACTCCGACGAGGCGCTGAGCATCAAACGAGACGCTGACCCGACGTTTGATTTTTGCGGCTATCTGGAGGCGCTGCCGCAGACCAACGGGATGTTTATGGGTAATGCCAGTATCATCCCGCGTAATTACCGTAAATATCTCTATCACGCGTATCTGGCCTATATGGAGGCCAACGGGTACAGGAATGTGCTCAGCCTGAAAATGTTCGGACTGGGACTGCCCATGATGCTGAAAGAGTACGGGATGAATTATGAGAAGCGGCACACAAAGCAGGGGATACAAACTAACCTGTCCCTGAAAGAGGAAAGCTACGGCGACTGGCTGCCGAAGTGCGACGATCCCACCGCTACATAACCTATCCGGACCGGCAACAGCCGGTCTTTTTGTATCTGCCCCTCCCTCAAGGGTGAACAATCCACTGTTCACCCTTCACCGTATATTCACCCTGTATCACTATGAAAGTATTAATAAAAAACAAAAGGTGAACAGTGTGAACAGTTAAACCCAAAAAAACTTTTTACCCCCCCCCCTTCATTACCATCATATTGCGGTGATGGTCGCCGGAAACAGGCCGGAGATGCGCTAAGATGAAGAGTTGACTGTTCACTCTTCACCAACTGATCACCATCTATCATTATGATATTAAAAAGAAAAATAAGGAGGTGAACAGTGTGAACAGTTAAATGCAAAAAAACTTTTTCTTACTGAGAATTGAGCTCAAAAAAAGAACGCCATCGACGATGTGTATAGGGATGTGTATAGTTTTATTTATCGATATTAAATTTTACTTGTACATCAACACCTTGATTTGATTTGTTGATTCCTATTATCGCACCATTTCAATCAAAAAGTTACATAAGCCACTGTCTTTAAAAACCTGTTTGGGGTTACGCCTGGGTTACTTTTTCCCCCGCAACCAACGCACTTAAGCTCACTGTTCTTATCGCTGAACCAGGGCATCAAAACTGCCATACACTGTTCTGGATAGAGACCCCCACGATGCGATGTTTAAAAGACTGTAGCTTCGATATGAAGTGTCTTATGGCATGCATACGCTTTTATATATCCAGCCTGAAAAAATATTTTTTATAAAATATCAATAAATTAATAGCATTTCATTTCTTAAAAAAACGTTAAACATGTTTAGAATTGTTAAGGTTAAAATCGAGTTTTTATCACAGGAACGCTCTCTCTTGTATCTAACAGAAGAGTTAGGGTTTCGAAGAGGTTTATTGCCTGATCAGGTTTCAGAGGGACCGCCAGAAAGCCGGTCCTGTAAGAGAGTCATTTCAGCTCCAGCGCTGTTATAACATGGTAATAGCCTCCTGTGTTTAGAGCGCCGTTGCTTACACAAAGCGGATAGTTCGGGGTCAGTCCAGCAGGCTTGCCGGGCTATATCTGTGGGAAGGTACAGCCTCGAGTTCAGATGCGTACGCCGCAAGGTGGCTGGGCTGACCCAATCCATGCAAGCACCGTCCCTGATTTCCATGCCGATGGGCTGGTACGCTACGGCATGCCGAGAACATTCGCCCTCGGCAGAGGGTTAAGGGCGATCAGGCGCTAACCGTATGGATAAAATACCTGGCCAGCCAGTCCATCAAAAAGCCGATCGCGCCAATAGTCACAATCACCGCCATCAGGGCGGAATAATCCAGCCGGTCGCGAGCATCAAGAATGGCATAGCCCAGCCCTGAGCTGACCCCCAACATTTCACAAGGCACCAGCACAATCCACAGGATGCCGATGGCCAGCCGGACGCCGGTGAGAATATGGGCACGAACACCGGGCAGAATAATATGCCAAAGCGTTTCCCGGCGCGTCGCGCTCAACGAACGGGCCAGCAGCAGCCAGCCGGGCGGTAGTTGCCTGACGCCGCTGGCGGTATTGAGCAGCACCGGCCACACGGCGGCAAAGCTAAGCAAGAACCAGATCGGCCGATCGCCGATCCCCAGCAGCATCACGGCGACGGGCATCCACGAGAGCGGCGAGATCATACGCAAAAACTGCAGAGCCGGCATCGCCAGGAGTTCGCTTGCCGCCGAGCAGCCCATCAGCAAGCCGCACGGGATACCGACGATCAGCGCCAGCCCCAAGCCAACCGCCACCCTCGACAAGCTGATGGCAATATTGCGCACCAGCTCCCCCTGGGCAAGCATCTCCTGAAGGCTACGCAAGGCGTTTTCCGGCGCGAATAGCCCGGCCATTCCGCCGGCAAAGTGAGTGATTGCCCCCCAGATCAGCAGCAGCAGCGCCAGACCGGGCAGCGCCCAGCCAATACGGATTAAAATCGGTTTCATGGCGCGATCGTTTCCTCACGGTCAAACGCGCCGTCGGGAAGACCAAACGCGGTCATACCGCCGGCGCGGACGATACTTTGACGCACGAAATCCGACGCTACCAGATCGGCGGCGACCTGCTGCCCGTTGAGTCGGGCGAGAAAATCGCTATTGCCCTCCATCACCGTCTGCTTTAGCTGGTCGGTGAGCGATGCGAAATAGCTGGCGTACGGCCATGGCTGGAAATCAATCCGCTGCTGGTGCCACGCATCGTGGCGGATAGCGCCGTCCTTGTGCCAGCTAGCCTGCATCGCTGGCGTCGGCAGCAGCACCTGGCGAAGCACGTCGGCGTCGTGTGGGGTATAGCGATGTTCGTCGCTGTGCGACAGCAACTGGGCCGTTTCCGCCCGGTGCTGGCGGATCCACTGCTGGGCGTTAACCAGCGCGTCAGTCACGCTCTGGCTCCATGCCGGGCGCATGCTGAGATCGCTTTCGTGCATCATGACCACGCAGCAGGCGTGGTTTTGCCAGACATCGCCGGTAAAGCGCAGGATCCGCCCGACATGGCGTGTTTCGGCTAGCGCGTTAAAGGGCTCAGCGACGATAAAACCCTGAATTTGCCCGGCCGCCAGCGCGGGCACCATATCCGCGGGTGAAAGTACCAGCAGGCGAACCTGTTTTTTCCCCGGCGCGCTGGTGACTGTCTGCAGCCCGGCGCTGCGCAATATTTGCTGCAGCACCACGTTGTGTATTGAGTACCAGAAAGGTACGGCGACGGTTTTCCCCTCCAGCTCTTCGACGCGGCTAATTTGCGGCGCTACGGTCAGCGCCGAACCGTTGGTATGGTTCCAGGCCACCACTTTGGCCGGCAGCTTCGCCTGGTAGCGCGCCCAAATCGTTACCGGCGAAAGCATATGAATCACGTTCACACGGCCGCCGATAAATGCCTCTGTCAGTTGCGACCAGCTGCGGAACATCACCGGACGCTCGGCTTTCACCCCGGCCTTGTCGAACAGGCCCAGCCCGTGCGCCACCAGCAGCGGCGCCGCGTCGACGATCGGCAGATAGCCGACTCTGACCGGCGCGTCCGGTTCAGCGGCGGCGCGCGCCTGCTGTTGCATTACCAGCGGTAGTGCGGCTCCAGCGCTCAGCAGCGCGCTCAATTTCAGAAAGTCGCGGCGCGACATCGCATCACACATCAGGCACATAGCGTTTCTCCGCATCGGTATCCGCGCGCACATCACGCAGTTTCTTCAATATGTCCAGCCGCAGGGCAGCGAGCGCCTCCAGCGCATTATCGCGCGGATGCGGGATCTGTGGGCGCCATTCGCCCATCAGGCGGCCCGGAGCGCCGCCCAGCAAAATAACCCGGTCCGCCACCAGCAGCGCCTCATCAATATCATGGGTAATCAGCAGCGCCGACATCCGGTGTTGATTCAGCACGGCGATCAGCAGCCGCTGCATATCATGGCGGGTGACTTCATCCAGCGCGCTAAACGGCTCATCAAGCAGCATCACTTTCGGCCGCCGCGCCAGACATCGGGCTAGCGCCACGCGCTGTGCCATCCCGCCGGAAAGCTGGGTCGGTAGCTTGCTGAGATGGGTAATCAGACCGACCGACGCAATCGCCTGCCGCACGCGTTCCTGACGTTCGTGCGCCTCAAGCCGCGGCTGATGGCGGAAATCGAGGCCAAAAGCGACATTCTGTTCCAGAGTGCGCCAGGGCAGCAGCGTGGGGTCCTGGAAAGCCACCGAAAGGTGGGGATGCGGGCCGTCCAGCGGCTGGCCGAGGTAGTTCACCTCTCCAGCCAGCGGCTTTTCCAGCCCGGCGAGGATCCGCAGCAGGCTCGACTTCCCGACGCCGCTGGCTCCCACTACGGCGACAATTTCATTTTCCGCCAGCGAAAAGTTGAAATCCTGCAGCAGGCGGGTCGTTGCCTGCCCGCGGTGATACCCCACCTCAAGGTGGCTGGCATGCAGTAACACGCTCATGCCGGCAGCCTTGCCAGCTGCTGTTTCAGCTGCACAACACTGGGGGTGACCAGCGGAAGGAAAGCACATTCGCGCCAGCGGCGCGCGGTCCGATCGCCCTGCGGCGATAGATAGGCCCGCCCTCCCGCGAGCATGAGTTCCAGCTGTATGCCGTTTATCGCCAGTTCGACCAGCCCGATACGTAGCCGGAACAGTTCACCGGGCTGCTGTACAAAGCGCTGGCTTTCCACACCGGCGTAAAGGTCGCTGCGGATCTGGCGATAGCGCTGTGCCAGCGTCTGCCATTCCCCGCGCAGCACATGGCCGTCGCTTAATCGGTCGCGGCACTCGTCAAGAATACATTCGGCCAGCCCTAGCGCCATGCCGCACTGCAAACCGAGAAAACGCGGGCGCACCGCGGGCAAAAACGTCCGGGCGGCAGAATGGATCACCCCGTCTTTTTCCAGCGCGACATCGTCAAAGTGCAATGCCGCCGTGGCGCTGCCCTGCATCGCCATCAGCGCAAGATCGGCAGAGCGCGACACGCCGGCAAGGCCGGATCCGATGCTGGCGATGAACGGTTCACCGCCGCCAACAGGCTGAACAACCGTCACCGCCTGGAAACCGCGGGTTTGTAAATTGGTAACCCAGTGAAGCTGCCCGGAGAGCCGCCAGCCCCCCTTCCCGTCAGCTACGCCGCCGATCTGCAGCTCTTCGAGCCCGGAGAGGAATTTCATCGCGTTGGATAAACCCGTCGCCCCCGCCAGCTGGCCGGCCAGCAGATCGGGCAATATGCGATCGCATAACGCGCTCTGTGGCGCCTGCGTCAGGATGTCGATATAGGTACGGTGTCCCCAAAACATAAACGCCGCCGTCAGCGAATGGCGGGCTACCGCGCTAATGGCATCAATCGCATCCAGCAGCGTACCGCCGCTGCCCCCGAGCGCCGGCGCGATCCCGATACGAAACAGGTTCGCTTGCGCCAGCTTTAGCAATAACGCGTGGCTAAGTTCACTGGAACGGTCGAGTTCCGCCGCCCGGTCGTCAAGCCACTCGCGTAAGGAATGATGTAGCATGCGTACTCTCCTTCAGCAGAGAACGGGCCAGATTTAGTCGGACCAAGCCCACGGACTTAGCTCGGTATTGAGCGGCGTTTGCGCCAGGCTATTGGCGAAGTTGCACAGCGTGGCCAAGCTGACGCCGAGGATCACATCCAGCGCCTGGCGCTCGCCGTAACCCGCCGCGCGAAACCCCTGCCATGCCGCCTCGCTAACCGCGCCGCGCGTGGCGATGACTTCGCGTGCGAAGCTGGCAATGGCTTCAAGATGCGGGTCTGGCAGCGGCTGCCGCTTGCGTAGCGCCTGTAAATCGGCCGGAGGCATGATCTTTTTCTTTTCGACCGTTGCGCTGTGTCCCGCCACGCAAAAACCGCAACCATGGACAGTTGCAGCAATTAATTGCACCGTTTCTCGTTCCGCTGCGGATAGACTGTTATTATTATTTATAGCGCCAACTGTTATATATGTTTGCAGCGCCTGCGGCGAATTAGACAGCGCCAGTAATAAGTTGGGAATAAATCCTGAAGAACGCCGGGCGTTTTCCAGATAAGTTTTTGATTCCTCTGGAGCAGTTGCCAGGGTCTGCAAGGTAATTCTTGTCATAATTAGCCTCCTGTTAAATTACAATCAGTATGTTTTTATTGAACATGGGGAGCAATACTGATAAAAAGTTGATTATTGTTCATTCGTCCTTTATTTATTCTTTTTTACTATGCTAAATAGCGAATGGTTATTAGATAATCTGAGCATTGAGAACTCCGTTTTCCATGTGGGCAAGTATTGCGGCTCGTGGAAAGGCGGCACTTCGGGCAGTGGAAAGGCCAGCTATCACCTGGTGATGGAGGGGCACTGCTGGCTGCATTGCGCCCAGCATTCCAGCGCGTTACGTCTTGAAAAAGGCGACATGGTTTTTATTTTACAGGATTGTCCATTCGTTCTTTCCTCCCATGAAAATGCGCAAAGCGCCTACCGCGCGCCGGTGCAGGAAATGCAGCCGCTGACTTACAAAGATGAGACCAGCACCGCATTAGCCTGCGGTTTTATTACCTTTAAAACCACCATTAGCCAGATGCTGTTGAGCTTTTTGCCGCAGGTTATCGTATTTAAAGCACAGGACGACCGGTCCGGCTCCATCGGCAAACTGGTGGCGGTGATTAATCGGGAAGCGACACAGACGGCGCTACGCAGTGAAAAGCTTATCGCTTCGCTGACGGAATTACTCTTTTTTATGGTGATCCGCCACTATTTATCCAGCCATACGGTGAAGACGCCGTTGGATAATATTCCGCTGACAACAGAATTCCTCAATCTGATGGCGGAGATTGTCTTGTTTCCGGCACGCCCCTGGACGGTGGAAGCCATGGCGCGCGCATCGGGCCTGTCGCGCTCGTGGTTTATTCAGCGCTTTAACCAGGTTTCGCCGCTGTCACCTGCAGAAATTGTGCGCCATATTCGCATTGCACTGGCCTGCCAGCACATCGCCGGCGGTGTAAGCCTGACGCAGAGCGCGGAACGAGTCGGCTATCTATCCCAGGCTGCGTTTAATCGCGCATTTCAACGCATCACAGGGGTCACCCCCGGCCGCTACAGTCAGCAGTGCCGGGACAACGCCGCCGCTCAGCAATTTCACGGCCGGAATTATCTGCAGATAAACGAAATCGTTTAACTCGCCCCTGCTGCAGCATGGTTGATTGCGATCGGCCATGCTTCAGGCCATACTCTGCTGTGCGAGCGGAAATGACGCCGACAAAACGCCTGCGCTAAAATCTCGATCATCACGGACTCGTAATACTGTTATCCATAAAAACCACAACATTGTATATTTCGTTTTGTTTTAAATTACCTACAATAAAAAAGATATAGTAAAAAAAGAAGTAGTATCTATGCAACACCATGTTCAACTCTCCGACAGCATAATATCCAACAGCCAGACATTGGTTAATTCCGCCATACAATATATTTATCAAAATATAAAGAATAACATTTCAGTTTATGATATCTCTGAATATCTGCAAGTTTCCCGGCAATATGTGCATCGCATTTTCAAAAAACAAACCGGAATGACCGTCAACACCTTTATCAGCCATAAAAAAATCGAATATGCGATGATGGATATCATCCTCGGTATTGAGGATGCCGACTCGGCCTACCTTAAATATAATTTCAAAAGTAAACATGCGTTTATCAATCAGATTCAGCATCTATATCCATACCACTCCTGCCTTACATAGCCTGCCGGCAGTCGCAGCACATAAAAAATAAATCGCTGCGCGCTGCCCCCCAATATCACTGCCTCCCTGATACCATCTATCGGCGATGCGCTCAACCATTAGCAAAATAATCGCTAACGAATAGCGGAAAAATAACTCAGAACGAATAACAATTAATTAGAATCAGTGGTTATAACAACTGTTATATCGATTAACAAACAAACTGTTCATGTTGGTGAAGGATCCGCTGTGATGTAATTCACTGGTATTTTCGGGTGAATTAACCCGCACTCTGTTGAGAACACTATAATGAGCAATGATGAATTTTCGGATAATGAACGATTGAAACAGCAGAGCCAGCTTCTGCGCGGCACGATTAAAGAAGATCTGCATAACGAATTAACCGGCGGATTTCTCGGCGATAACTTTCAGCTGATCCGCTTCCACGGTATGTACCAGCAGGACGATCGCGATATTCGCCAGGAAAGAGCGGCGCAAATGCTGGAACCGCTGCATACGGTGATGCTGCGGGTGCGTTTACCCGGCGGGATCATCAGCCCGCAGCAGTGGCTGGGGATTGACGAGTTTGCGTCGCAGCATACGCTTTACGGCAGCATCCGCATCACCAACCGCCAGGCACTGCAGCTACACGGCGTGCTAAAACGCAATATCAAGCCGGTTCATCGGCTATTGCATCAGCTGGGTCTCGATTCGCGGGCGACGGCGGGCGACGTCAACCGTAACGTGCTGTGTACTTCAAATCCGGTGGAGTCAAGGCTTCATCATCAGGCTTACGAGTGGGCTAAAAAGATATCGGAGCATCTGTTGCCGAAAACAAACGCCTATGCCGAAGTCTGGCTGGACGGTGAAAAGATCGCACAGCCGGAAGAAGAACCCATTCTGGGCAACAACTATCTGCCGCGCAAATTTAAAACCGCGGTGGTCATTCCGCCGCAAAACGACGTCGATTTACACGCCAACGATCTTAACTTTATCGCTATCGGCGACAATGGGCAGTTGACGGGCTTCAACGTGCTTGTAGGCGGCGGCCTCGCGATGACCCACGGCGATCAGAGTACCTATCCGCGCCTGGCGACGGAGCTGGGGTATATTCCTTTGAACGCTACGCTGGCGGTTGCCACCGCCGTTGTCGCCACCCAAAGAGACCTGGGAAACCGCGCAAATCGACGCAACGCTAAAACAAAATATACTATCGATCGACTCGGCATTGAGGTGTTTAAAGCGGAAGTCGAGCTGCGGGCAGGCTTGGCATTCCAACCGCTGCGCCCTTACGCTTTCAGCAGTCGCGGCGATCGTATCGGCTGGGTCGAAGGGATCGACGGTAAGCACCATCTCACCCTGTTTATCCCCAGCGGCAGGTTGATTGATAAGCCCGGCAAGCCGCTCAAATCGGGCCTGGCCGCCATCGCCGCCGTCCACACGGGCGATTTTCGCTTAACCCCCAATCAAAATATCATTATCGCCGGCGTCAGCGAGCGCAACCGAGCACAGATTGACGCACTGGCGCAGCGCTATTCCCTGATTGATGACACGGTATCGCCGCAGCGAAAAAGCGCGATGGCCTGCGTCTCCTATCCCACCTGTCCGCTGGCGATGGCCGAGGCCGAACGCGTGCTGCCGGACATCGTCGATCGCCTTGACGCTATCTTAATACGTAACGGGATTGCCGATCGGGACGTGATATTTCGCGTCACCGGCTGCCCTAACGGCTGTGGCCGGGCGATGCTGGCCGAAATCGGCCTCGTCGGCCGTGCCGTGGGCCGCTATGACATATACCTCGGCGGCAACCGCGAGGGAACGCGTATTCCTCGCCTCTATAAAGAGAACCAGCCGCTTGAGGAGATTATCCGCGACCTTGACGCGTTACTGAGCGCCTGGGCGCAGGCGGATAACCCGGATGAGGCGTTCGGCGACTTTGCGATACAGACGGGGATTATTCGCCCGGTACTGAACTCCAGCATCGACTTTTATCTGCAGGATTAAGATGGCCAGGCCGTTGGCGATTATTCAAATGGGCGATCCGCCGGCGGTCATCCGCCAGGAGGCAGGCGAGCAAAGCCGATGGTTCGTTCAGGTGCTCGCCTTAAACCGCGGGGAGTACCGGGTTTTTCGCCCGGATCGCCATGAGCTCCTGCCCGCTATCGACACAATCTGCGGCGCTATCATCAGCGGCTCCTGGGCGATGGTCACCGACCGGTTGGCGTGGAGCGAGGAGACCGCGCAATGGATACGCCTCGCCCACGCCCTGAACCTGCCATTGCTTGGCGTCGGCTATGGCCACCAGCTGATTGCCCACGCGCTGGGAGGGCTGGTTGCGGATAACCCGCAGGGGAGTGAACACGGGCTTCAGCTGATCCAGATCGCCGAAAACAGCACTGCCCCGCTGCTAACGACATGTCCCGGTCGCTTCGCGGCCTGGCTTTCTCACCGGCAAACCGTGCTACGGCCGCCGGAAGGTGCCAGCGTACTGGCTTTTTCCACCCGGGACGTCTGCCAGATTCTGCGCTATAGCGACACGGCGTATTCGGTGCAGTTCCACCCGGAATTTACCTGGGATATTATGGCCGCCTGCCTCAAACAGTGCGGCGAAGGGTTGGAAATGGCCGAGATGTCCGGCGAACCAGCCTGGCCACAAGAACTGCTCAGGCGCTTCTATTATCTCTGGTGCAAGGATAATGCCCCCCGCTTATGCCAGTCATAAGCATGAGAAAACGGTTTAATTGATCTCCTCCCGGAAAACAGTACCACTCTACATCAAGATAAAAGCCTCTCTGGGTTTACACCAGGGTTGCTTTCCCCTTGCGTCGCCCCCTTAAACTCAACGCACTTATCGCTGAGCAAGGACATCAAAACTGCCCCCTGTTCAAACCGTTAATCTAGTAATTTCATCTCCAGCGCCCGGCTCATCGCTTGAGTGCGACTATTCACTTTGAGCTTCGCGTAGATATTTTTGATGTGCCATTTGACCGTTTCAGCAGAAATAACGAGGGTGCGAGCAATTTCTTTATTCATCTGACCTTCAGCGATCAGTTGTAATACCTGCAACTCTCGCTCGCTGAGTTCCCCATGAATATCGGGGCTTCCACTATTAAACGGTGTTCCATCTGCAGGCGCGCACTTGCCGGCCCAGGGTTCATGGACTATCCCTTCCTCTGTACAAGCCGAAGAGGTTTCATTCATACCGGCAAGCAAAGGTTGCAAGGTATCGCCAGCCTCAAGAAAGAGGCCCTTGAGATGCTGTTGTTCAGCCAGCTGCACGACTGGCTGAAATGTCGTGCGCGCTGCCGCAGTTTTGCCGCTGTTCCACAAGGCTAATGACCAGAGCGTACGCAGACGCGCTGCGGTTAACCTGTCCCCCCGGCTTTCCTGATCAGGGACCATGTCAGCCAGGAGAATACAGGCTTGCGGCGCCTGGCCTGTGGCGAGAAGAAGGCGACAGTGGCTAAGGGATGCATACAGAGCGATAGCGCGTTGACAGGGATGTTCGGCATCCATTCGGAAGCTGGCGGCCATTTGTTCGAGTTGTCGCTGCAGTTGCTCTGCGCCTGTGACATTGCCGTGCTGCAGTCGCACCCTCACCTGCTCGGCTAACATCATGGCCTGGAGCCGTTGCCAGCCGCGAGACACCGCAAGGCGCTGCGCATGCTCCAGCAATCGCTCGGCCTCATACGGCATATCGCCATCCAGGGCCTGACGCGCGAGATAGGTATAGCAACGACGCAGCGCATCGGGTGGACTGAATCGGTCGATGAATTCGAGCCGGTCGGCTAACAGATGATCAGGCGAGTCACCACTCTGACATTCATAGGCTATCTCCGCCAGCAGCGGCGCCAGCGTCGCGCCACTGGTCGACTGGGTACCGGTATAACATTCAGCCTGGCGCAACGTTTTCTCTGCGTACCACCCGGCTTTCCCCAGATCGCCCTGACAAAGATGGCACTGGGCAATAATAAAAGCGCGATAAACCGAGACAAACAGATTATCTAAAGGACTTTCCGGAGAGGGCATATGCTGTTGAACCTCCAGCGCATCGTGATAGCGCTGGTTAACAACATGGCAATAGCTGAGAATATTGCATATCAGACCATCAACCCAGGTGTCGCCGCAGGGCACTTCGGCCAGCAACGGCTGAACAATAGCCAGACTCTCCGGGATGTTTTCCGCAAAGGCTTCGCAAATTGCCCGCACAACCCGCAATTTACACCAGGTGCTGCGGGTTAAATCCTCACGATGATGAAGTACCATCTGATCGAGGTTATCAAGCAGCTGCCTCGACTCATCAAAGTGGAAATAATGCGCCAGTGCCCAGGCCAGATTAATTTGCAGGTCAATGCGCGAAGGATCGGTACTGGGCGGTAAATGATGCATCCATGAGATCAGGGTATCGATATCCCCTTCTTCCGCCAGTGACTGAGCGCTTGCGCCGTCCTGTACGGGGCTATGCACCGGCTTGCCTGCGCTGAGCGCATGGCGTACCGCCTCAGACCACAGCTTCTGTTCGACGAACCAATGACTGGCTAATTCATGTAGCTGTTTGCGATCAATATCGTTGTTCTGCTGCAGCATGGTCCGAAGATTTTCCTGCAACAGAGGATGGTAGCGGAACCAGTAGCCTTGTTCGTCAAGGGCTGACAAAAAAAGGTTGTGTCGCTCAATCCATGCCAGCATCGCTTTACTATCATCACGTCCAGTCACTGCATTGCATAATTCGGCATTTAACCGACTGAGGAAGGACGTTTTCACCAGAAAATCAAGAACCTCTTCCGGCAGCGGATCCAGTACCACCTCTTTCAGATAGCGGGCAATAGACCGTGTTCCTCCATGCATATTGCGCAACAGATGCTCGGGATCATGCTGTAATTCTGCGGACAATGAAGCGATCTTCATCCCTGCAATCCAGCCCTCAGTCACGGACTGTAGCCGCTGTGCATGGTGGTTGCTGAGGGGTAGCGCAACCGTGCGGCTAAAATAGTGTTTTGTTTCTTCGAGCGTGAATTGCAGGTCTCGATCATAGATTTCCACCAGTTGGTCCTGGGCCTGCAGCTGGCTCAGCGCAAGATTCGGGTGGAAACGGCTGCCAATGATCAGATGCAAGGCGGCAGGCGCATGCTTGATTAAATACCCCACGGCTTCATAGACCCCACGATCGTTAATCACGTGGAAGTCGTCGATGATCAGGTATACGTCATGCGGGCAATAGTGTAGCTGGTTAATGAGCCCGGCCAGCAGTTGCTCGGAGCTGGAGAGCTTCTGTTCTTCCATGTCACGCCAGAAATCGGCGTCCCAGTCAGCATAGAGTGGACGCAATGCTTGCAGCAGATAAGGAATAAACTGCCATACGTCATCATCATCCTCATCGAGGCTCAGCCAGGCGATACGTTCACCCTGGGCGACCATCTGCTGATGCCATTGCGCCAACAACGTGGTTTTGCCAAATCCAGCGCCGGCGCAGACGACGCCCAGCCGGCACTGCTGAACGGGACTGAGAAGCTGAAGAAGCCGGGGGCGCTCCAGCAATTGTATCGAGGAGCGAGGCGGGACGAATTTGGTCAGGATTAACGGCAAGCCTCGCGTCAGCCGCAATGGCCCGGAGACCAGTGAGGGTGATTGGCGACCTTCTAAATCCAATGGCTTCATCCGTGGTGTCTACTCGTTTTGTTTTTTTCAATTGTACGCCAGCCACCGGGATGACATGGGGCAGGCAAACTTTATGGCTACACAAAATTTAGAAAGTTTGACCTCAAGCATGAAAACCCCCACCTACCCCCCCATGAAGGTGGCTTCGCACTCTCTCTAACCGCTCGTAGATTCATTGCATGGGTGTGGCCAGGGTTATTCGCCCTGTCTGTTGGCCCCGCCTGGGTGACCTTTATTGAGGAGAATTAAACGATGCTCAGCAAACAGGCGTTATTGCAGGCTTACCGCAAGATGCGGGAGATCAGGACCTTTGAAGAGCGGTTGCATCAGGAAAATACCAGCGGTGATATTCCGGGCTTCATTCACCTTTATACCGGTGAGGAGGCCATCGCGGTGGGGGTCTGCGAAAATTTAACGAGCGCAGATTTCATTGGTTCAACACACCGTGGACATGGCCACTGTATTGCTAAAGGTTGTGACATTCACGGCATGATGGCCGAAATATTCGGTAAGGACAGCGGGTTATGTCGCGGTAAGGGTGGCTCGATGCACATTGCCGATCTGTCGAAAGGAATGCTGGGGGCGAACGCTATCGTTGGGGGGGCCCCTCCACTGGCCATCGGCGCCGCGCTAACGGCAAAAACGCTAAAAACCGGCAACGTCGGTGTCTCTTTTACGGGCGATGGGGGTTCTAATCAGGGCCTGGTCTTTGAAGCCATCAATATGGCCGTCGTGCTCCAGCTTCCAGCCGTCTTTATTTTCGAGAACAACGGTTACGGCGAAGGGACCGGCCATGACTACGCCGTGGGTGGGCGTGATATCGCCCGGCGCGCCGCTGGCTTCGGCCTGCCGGCAGTGACCGTCGATGGCACCGATTTCTTTGCCGTTTATGAGGCAACCTCAGAGGCGGTCAAGCGTGCGCGAGAAGGCGGTGGCCCAAGCGTCATTGAGGCCAAAGCCTTCCGCTGGCATGGTCATTTTGAGGGCGATCCCGCGCTATACCGCGCGGAAGGTGAAGTGCAACGCCTGCGTGAACAACATGATCCGCTGAAGATTTTCACCGCTAAGGTCAAGCAGCATATCACCCAGGAAGAACTGGCGGCGATTGACGAGGAAGTAGAAGCCCTGGTCAACGATGCCGTATTGAAGGCCCGCGCCGCTGCCTACCCGGCTCCGGAAGACCTGCTGACAGACGTGTACGTCTCATACTGAGGGTGATAACCATGACAATAAAAACCTATCGTGAAGCGGTCAAGGAAGCCCTGGCTCAGGAAATGGAACGCGATGAACGCGTAGTGCTCATCGGTGAAGACTTGCGTGGCGGTCATGGCGGAAATGCGCCCGAAGAGGCGAAGATTGAAGCCTTTGGCGGTGTACTGGGTGTCACTAAAGGGCTGTGGACGCAGTTCGGCTCCGATCGGGTGATCGACACGCCCATTACCGAGTCGGCCATTATCGGTATGGCGGCCGGCGCCGCAGCAACGGGGCTGCGGCCAGTCGCGGAATTGATGTTCAT